>Ga0224498_10000134_pt1 | contig 17325 bp, 17 predicted proteins | sample SF_Jul11_sed_USG_5_FD_167971 | JGI IMG/M metagenome (GOLD analysis project Ga0224498, IMG submission 167971) | Sediment microbial communities from San Francisco Bay, California, United States - SF_Jul11_sed_USGS_21 | ecosystem: Environmental > Aquatic > Marine > Sediment | place: USA...
GGAGATCAAGCTGAACCTTTGACTTTTGGAGATATGGAAGTTACAGTACGTACTGATTTGTCTCCATCTGATATTACTATAGGAGATATTGACGATGTTAATATGAAAATAAGATTCTTTGATACCATAACTGATACCACTTTAGAAAAAGTGACATACAGAATTGAAGTCTGGAGAAGTGGAGATTTACTAGCCCGAAACCTATTTTATGATTTAGATGGTCGACTTGATGTAGAGATACGTCCTGATTTTGGATGTGACGAAGCTGATCTATGGAAATGCACCATTTATGGCGGTTCCGAACATGTTAGTGCACCTGGTGCACTATTTGTTCATGGAGCAGCATGTACTGATGATAATTTAGATATCTGTGCAAGACCAACAATAACGGGACCAATTTTTGACAAAGGTGGATTGTATAATGTTCGAATAGATATTGAAGCTGCTACTAGTCCAAGAACTGTCCTTGCGACTTTACTAAGTTATGATACTTTTGTCAGCGTTGCACAAGAACAAGACTTTGTAATTCAAACTGCAAATGCTGAAGAGGTTCCTGTAATTGTTAAAACCTACTATGATGAGGTTGAAAACTTTGAATTTGACACATCTGATAACTCAATAAATTTTGATATGCCCTTTGATTGGAGTCCTGATTATGTAAATTTAGTTCAAGTAGTACATGAAGAAGTTAGAGTTCCAAAATCATTTGTGCCATATGCTGAAGGAAAGCAGTTCAAAGGATATGTAAATGGAGTAGAAATTGATCAGAGAGCCTTGTTAAATGATCCATATTCTTATGATGATACAAACGTTGTTCATTTTCTTGTTACAAAAAATGAATTAGAAAAAATTAATGATTCACTTGGCCCATCTAACTACGATACCGGCAAAATGAACTTAAAATTAGTTCCATTAGCAGAGACTTCAAAAAGTTCAACTGAATTTTATCTTGTAGATTCTAAAAACTTTGAACAAGTTCCAACTACTGTCAATATTTCATGGGATGGAAAATATGGTGCAAATCAAGAGATTCCATTTGAATTTACATTCTTTGATGAAAATAGAGATCTAATCAAAGATGTAAAATATGGCTATGCTGTTCTAGATGAATCTGAACAAGAATTATTTAGTTATGTTCCTGATGATTCTCTAAGTCCAGGAATTGTTTCAATTGAGGGAATTGACATTCAAAAAATCTATGTTCCTTCTGAAGGTCAAATTAGAGTTGATGTCTGGGTTTATGGAACTGGACTAGACTATGTTCCAAAATATGCTGGAATTGGGTCAGCAATTATTGAAGTAGGACCTGGATCATCTGAAACTACTACTCCACCTGTATCTGAGAAAGCACAAATTCCAGCATGGATAAAAAATAATGCTGGATGGTGGGCAGGTGACGAAATTGATGACAATTCATTTGTTCAAGGAATTCAGTATTTAATCCAGGAAGACATTCTAAAGATTCCTCCAACTACACAGGGTTCCGGTTCTGGCTCAAATGAAATTCCAGCATGGATAAAAAATAATGCTGGATGGTGGGCAGGTGACGAAATTGATGATGATTCCTTTATTCAAGGACTTCAATTTTTGATAAAAGAAGGAATCATGAAAATTCAATCATAGGTTTTTAAATAAATTCTATCAAGTGGTAATGTAATGAAAGACATCAATGAAATCATGCCAAAAATTCCCAACATGAGATGGGGAGCTCTAATGAACAAAGCACCAACTAATGATAAAGTTGAAGAAATGAACAAAATTTTTCCAAGCAACGGTAAATGGCATACTGTCTTTGAAGAAAAAGATCAGATTACTATTGATGGAAAAGAAATCCGTAAAAAAGATCCAAAAAAGTGGACATAGTTTGAAAAATTTATCACTAATTGTAGTTGTGATATTTTCTTCCTTGTTGATATTTACGTTTGATAATGTATATGGTCATGGAGTAGGAAGTGAAACTTTTCCTCCTGTAGAATTAGATGGAAAACTTGTAACTTTAGAAGTTTCATCTTCAAAAAGTGATCCTGATACTGATGATGATCAACAAGTATCCATTTCACTCATTGATTTTGATTCCAAAATTACTTTAAGAGATGTTACTTTTCTAATAAAATCTGAACGTGGTGAAAAATTCCTTTTTGAACAAGAATTTAAGGTAGATAATGGATTCATAGTTTTTAATTTTGTATCTGAAGAAACTGATTCTATTGTTATTGAGGAAGAGAATGGTGGTGGTCTTTTTGGTTCTTTATTGGGACTAGAAAGCAGAATGGTTCATGTCAAAGGACCTAAACTTAGTGAAGGGGGTTTATACAAATTTGATATAAGCGTACTTACTGCCGATGGATATTCCAAAAAATTAGAAGAACCTCTATTTTTCAATGCAGGAATTTCCATTGCTCAAACCTCTATACATGATTTTGTTGATCCAAATTTTGGCAAACAAAATATCCATGTAATCACATATTATGATGAAATTTCAGATTTTCAATATAATCCCAGTTCAAAAGAGATCAGTTATTTTATGCCTTTTGAATGGAGTGAATCCAACATTAATCAAACCTCTGTTGTCCATGAGGAAATTGTAATTCCCAAAAATTTTGGCGACTTGTTAGTGTCTGGATTTACAATGTATGTAAATGACATTAAACTATCTGAAGAAATTGTAAATATCGATGACTTTTTTGCCGATGGACGTGTAGTTCATTTTATCATATTTCAAAAAGAATTGTTGAATATTTTTGAAAATAGTCCAAATCACAATGGAATGAATTTTGTAATCAAACCAGATCGTAATGATGTTCATTTAAGCTCAGTTACAGAAAATGGACAATTTAGAATTCTTGTATCTTGGGAACCAGAAAATCTGAAATCTAATTCAAATGCAAAAATAATTTTTGATGTTACTGATATTTTCTTAAAAAATAGACCTGTTGCTACAAACTATGAATTTTCAATGACTCAAAATGATCGAGTTATTTTTGAGACCAAGGGAATTAGCACTGATTCTAAAGAAGAACATAATATTGCAGAATTTATGATTCCAGAAGATGTCACGGGAATTGTACATCTAAATTTTAAAAATTTAGATAACAACAAGCATGCAAAGACAACTATCCCTATTGTAATTAATCGAGTAGCAGATCAAAATGATTCTATTTTGATACCTGATTGGATTAGAAATAATGCATTATGGTGGTCACAAGAAGAAATTGATGATAATACATTCATTCAAGGAATCGAATATTTAATCAAAAATGAAATTATTGTAATTCCTGACACTCAACAAGGAACTTCAGAATCTCAGGAAATTCCATCTTGGATTAGAAATAATGCTGCGTGGTGGGCAGATGACCAAATAGATGATGAGACATTTGTTCAAGGACTAGAATTTTTAATTCAAAAAGGAATTATTCGTGTTTGATCGATACTAATTCGAAAAATGAACCAGTCGCTTTAAATCAGTAATTGAGATAATCTCATTACTTTGTTTAGACCCGAAAGGATAGTTGAAAAAAAATCAGCACTATTCTCTATAGTAGTTATTGGCGTTGTAGCAATTTTGGCTTTGCCAATAATTGTTCCTCATTTATTGCATGGTTTTCATATTGCTCACATCTTTTTACATATTGGAGGAATTACACTTGCAGTATTCATTACAATACTTGCAGGAATTGCATCCTACAGACTAAGGACAAAACGACTTTTACTTAGCGCAACAGCCTTTGCCAACTTTATTGGTGCTGAAGTTGTATTATTGATTGATGCTACATGGCCATCTATCTATGACCTTGGTGAAATGACTCTCTCTGAAGTAGGACATTTATTGACGTTTGTTACATTGGGACTATTAGCATTAGGAGTGTTTAGAAATGACTGAAAGAGATTCTCAAATTCAACAAATCATTGAACAAAATCCTGGAATTCAATTCCGTGAAATTATGCGTTCATCGGGACTGAAAAACGGAGTTTTAAGCCATTATTTAGGAAAGTTAGAAAAAAATGGAATCATCAAAGTAATTCGTGGCCCACGACAAGCTAGATTCTATCCCCCTCGAATCACTGAAGATGAATCCACTGTAATCAAAGCATTAAGAAAACAAACTCCACGAGATTTGTTACTTGCACTAATCAAAGAAGATGGATTAGAATTTGCTCAATTAGTAAAAGAAGTTAAAAAATCACCATCTACTGTTTCACTTTATCTATCACAAATTGTTGAGGATGGATTAGTAGAGATTAGACTGGTTGCACTTAAAAAGAGATATCATATTAAAGCAAGAGATCTTATGGATAAATTAATTGAAGACTATAGACCAAGCTTACTTGAGAAACCAACATCAGGATTTGAAGACATCATCAACTCTTTCTAAGACACTAACTTTATCTTCAATACTGTTCTATGGATTTTTATTTTCTTTACTATTAATTCCACATATTTTTGCTGATGAGTTTCTAAATATTATTGAGAATCTTGTTAAACGTAATATTATTGTAATCTGACTGGTACATTCGACGAATAACCCAGATCCGTTTTATAAAAAAATTAGAAATTATTTTTAATGCAAACAAAAACAATATTACTAGCATTTTCACTTGCAGCAATTCTCTCAGTATCATTGGTTTCAATGATAGAGATGCCACAAGCAATGGCTGACAAAGATGATAAATCATCCAAAAAATTTCATGGATTGTTAAAAAAAATTCAACATAACAAACCACATTTTGAGACTGATTTAACTAGTGCAAACACTATTCCATTAGTAGAAAATGATTTTTCTGGAAAAGCAAAAGCTTGGTTGGTATTAGATGATGGCAAATTGAAGCTAAAATACTGGATTAAAACAGATATGGATCTTAATCCTGGTTGGGCTCAAACACCAGAATCAAGTGATGATATCACAAAAATCCATTTGCATAACAACATGCCAGGAATGGCCGGTATGCATGTCCTAAATGTATACAAAGCACCTTCACAAGATGATGATGATCTTGTACTAAAGCCAAGTAAAGGTGTTGTAAAAGGTCTATGGGATGATGCAGATGCAAATGATGTAGATAATTCAGGAACGCGTACTGGTCCTGATAGTGTAGAATTATCATCAATGCTTGGAGAATTATGTGAAGGAAATATCTATGCAAATATTCATGGTACTACTGATAAAGGAGATGACGATACTGGTTCTCTTAGAGGAAATTTAGATCCTACTGATAAAGGTGAAAAAATCTGTAAGGTTTTGGATAAGTTAGGTTTACTTGAAGAAGTAGAACATGGTGAACACACACCACACAGTTAGTAATTTTTTTCTTTTTATTTTTTTTAAAAATACTATTTTATTTTGTTATTGATTTCAGATCTATAGAATAAGTTTTAAGAATAATTTCTAACGATAAACCAGTACAAACTACTAATGTACCAATTTGTTAATAACATTTTTACGAATTTATGAATTAATGAACAAAAAACGTCTATTCATTCCAGCAGTTATTGCTGCAATAGCCATAGGAACTCTTGGTTATGTTGGATCACAAGAAGCAGATGCTCATCAAAGAATTACTGGGTTGAGCTTTGGAACAATTATCATAGGACATGATAATGAACCAGCATTTGGTCATGAAAAGGGGGTTTGGCTTGGAAAACACAATACCGAGGTATTTCTGCGAGATGCAGATAATAATCCAATCATAGACATTGAAGGATTAAAAGTTGACAAATATTATTTCAAAAATGTCAAAAAATACAACAAAGCAGATGATTTATCAGATGCAACTGCAATTTCCTTAGGAAATGATCTAAATCAGGTATTTGGAGAATCTGGAACATATCACAGTGAACAAGTAATCCAATCAGGCATTTACGGTTACAGAGTTTATGGCGATGTTAATGATCATGCACTTGATGTAACTTTATTTTGTGCCGCTGATGGAATGAATGATCCAACAAAATTTGAGGACACTGATGACGGTGAGCCACTCAGAGAATTTGGATGTCCAAGAGACATAGATGACATCAAATTCCCATCTAAGAACAAAAAATGACAATGATTAATTACATCATGTCTTCTTTTTCTTTTTTACAATATTTTCTTGATAGGGATAATTTTTCTAGACATCCGATAATTCTTGGAGAATTTTGAATGTATGAATTCAAAAACACTAATGCATCTGAATTAGCATTTTTGGGACTACGTGCATCAATTGGAATTTTATTTGTAACTGTAGGACTAGGAAAATTTAACGAATCTTTTGTAGACTATTTGATGAATGTAGGGTTACCTGTTGAATTACAAATTCCTTTAGCTCTTGCAGAAGTTTTAGGAGGTATTATGTTAATGATAGGATTTCTTACAAGAGTCTCTGGAAGTATATTGTCTGGAATTCTAATTGGTGCTATCATTATAAAACAAATCTCTATGCCCTTTGAGATAGCATCTATTGAAACTGATCTTATAATTTTGAGTGGTTGTATATTGATTCTAGTTACAGGTTCAGGAAAAATATCCTTGATCAGAAAAATTCGAAAAATTCCTAAAATTCTTAATTAATTTTGAAAAATAGTTTTAGAATAATCTTATTATATAAATTTCAATCAAGCTAAACATCTAATGCTTCCCTTAAGAGATGAAAATCCACATCCTCCAGGATTCAAACCAACTGTAACTTATGCCTTAATCATAGTTAATGTAATTGTATTTTTCATAGAAGTAGCATACACTGGACAAATTCTTGATTTTACAAACGAAAACGCATTTTCCCTATTTTATAATTGGGGCGCTGTTCCAAATTGCATTACAGGTGCAGATGCATCAACTATTGACTTTGGTGAGGGAGCAGTAAATATTCAATGTCCAAGCGAACCATACATTTCTCTTCTAAGTTCTATCTTCTTACACGGTGGCGTTATGCATCTTGGGGGTAACATGCTATTTTTGTGGATCTTTGGTGATAACATTGAACAAAAATTTGGAAAAATAAAGTATCTTGGAATTTATCTCATGTGGGGAGTTCTTGCTGGATTAATTCATATCTATGGTGATGCTAACAGTGTAATTCCTGCTGTAGGTGCTTCAGGTGCCATCTCAGGAATACTAGGAGCATATCTCGTAATATTTCCAAGAGCTAAAATTCAAACTTTCCTGATGCTTGGTTTCTTTTGGAGAATGATGCATATACAGGCTCGATGGTTCCTGCCATTTTGGTTACTTTTTCAAAACCTTCTTCCATTCTTTATCGGAGGATTTGGTGTAGCAGGCGGAGGTGTAGCTTATCTTGCTCACATTGGTGGATTTGTGGTGGGTTTAGCAACTGGTTACATTTACAAAAAAACACACAGTTCTGATTTCATGTATGGCACAAGATATGGTTACAGGCCAGACTATTGAAAGAATAAATCACTGAATTTCCTTGAAATTCTCATGCCTCTGATTACGGTATCAATGTATCCTGGTAGAACACAGGAACAAAAAGACGAATATGCAAAAGCAATCACAAAATCAGCAGTAGAAATTCTAAAAACAAAAGAAAGTCATGTAATTATTGTTTTTGAAGACAATCCAAAAGAAAATTGGTTTTTGGCAGGAAACCAACTTTAATTATTTTTAAAAATAATAGACTGGATAATCTCCCTCCAGCCAAGGGTTGACATACACACTATGGTCGGTTTACAATAACTAGAACTAATTTACATAATAAGAAAATGGTACATTCTGCGGTTGTACCATTAGTTTATCCTTTTATTGTTATTTCGTTAATTAATCACATGAAAGTTGCCGTTGTTCAATTCAAAGCATCAACTAACAAAGAAGACAATCTAAAAAAAATTATTTCATATATTTCAAAAGCAGCTTCAAAAAACGCAACATTATGTGCGTTTCCAGAATTTATGATGTTTTATACTAATTCTTCCCAAACCTCAAAACAACTTGCAGACTTGTCTGAAACAATTAATGGAAATTTTATCACAACAATTGCAAAAGCTGCAAAAGAGAATCATATTCAAGTTATAGGTTCATTTTATGAAAAGAGTAGAAAAAAAGATCGTGTCTATGATACTTGTTTTGTAATTGATAAATCTGGCAAAGTGATCTCTACTTATCGGAAAATTCATCTCTATGATGCATTAGGATTTAAAGAATCTGATAAAATGGTTTCAGGCTCTAAGATTGCAAAGCCTGTAAAAACCTCTCTTGGAAAAATTGGCATGATGATCTGTTATGATTTAAGATTTCCTGAGATATCAAGATCACTTGCAGCTGCAGGCTCTGAAATTTTAATTGCACCATCTGCATGGGTTAAAGGTAGTATGAAAGAAGAACATTGGATTACAATTAACAAAACACGAGCAATTGAAAATGGATGTTATGTAATTGCACCTGATCAAATTGGAAACATTTACTGTGGAAGAAGTTTGGTAGTTGATCCCTATGGAAAAATTTTGCTTGATATGAAAAAGAAACAAGGAATAGGTTTTGTTAATATTGATTTGAATAAAGTAAAACAAACACGCAAAATTTTACCATTACTTAAAAACAGAAGAACAGATATCTATCCTACTTTGAAAATTTAGGCTTTTTACTCTCACAATTAAAGTTTGAACATTGTTTGGTCCATTTTTGATTTCGTGAATAACGAAAAATTATCATTGGCCATTTACATACCTCACATGGTTTTTTTGTTGCTCTAAGTTTTGCTTTTTGCAATAATGGTGATGAGGCTTTGCATCCCCCATAAAAGTTCGAACAACCCATAAATCGCTTTCTTGTCGTTCTTGATCTAATAACCATCAATTCTCCAAGTTTACAATGAGGACATTGTACCAGCCCATTTTTTGGGGAGTTAGTTCCAAGGATAAAATATTTTTTCTCTTTTGAGGACCAAGAAAGATATCCATTACTATCAAAATACTGGATAATCTCTTTTTTGAAGACGCTAGTTTTTGACTTTGTAGTTTTAACTACATGCCTTACGGTGATCTTTTTGATTTGAGCAGTCCTCATACCTATTTTCCTTAAAGTCATTTTATGTAATGAATTTACTAAAACAATTTTTATAGGGATTAAGTCATAGAGATTTGTGGAAAAGGTCTGCGTTCTTGGTGCTGGTAGCACAAAATATGGAAAATTACCTGATAGTATTGCGGATATTACTACTCAGGCATCAGTTTCAGCCATAGAAAGTGCAGGAATTGATCCAAAAGAGGTTAAAGCATCCTATATTTCGAACGTCTTTGGAGTTGCTGATAAACAGGTACATCTTGGACCTGTCCTAATGAGTAGATTGGGAATTCCAGATAAACCATCTTTAACAATAGAGTCTGCATGTGGAAGTGGTTCTGTATCTTTTAGAGAAGCTTATGCTAATGTTGCAGCAGGATTTTATGATTGTCTACTTGTAACTGGAACTGAAAAGGTAACTCACACAGGAACTGAATGGACGACAACTTACTTTGCATATTGTTCAGACTTTTTCTATGAAGGTCAAGCTGGTGCATCATTTCCTGGATTGTTTGCATCAATGGCAAGAGCTTACTTGACAGAGTTTGATGCAACTGAAGAAGACTTTGCAAGAGTTGCAGTAAAGAATCACGATAATGGTGTATTAAATCCAAAAGCTCACATGCAGAAGAAAATTACTGTTGATGATGTAATGAATTCTCCAGTAGTTGCAAGTCCTCTAAAACTTTATGATTGCTGTCCATTCTCTGATGGTGCAAGCTCTGTTATTCTTTGTTCTGAAAAGTTTGCAAAAGAACATGGTGGTGATTATGTTCAAGTGACTGGTTCTGGTAGAGGTGGTTCACCTGCTGCATTACAAGGACGTGAACATTTGACAACGATTCCAAGTACAAAGATTGCAGCTGAAGCTGCATACAACATGGCAGGCATTACTGCAAAAGATGTAGACTTTGCAGAAGTACATGACTGCTTTACAATTGCAGAAGTAGTTGACACCGAAGACTTGGGATTCTTTGAAAAAGGAAAAGGTGTTGAAGCTGTTCGTGAAGGTAGAACAAAATTAAATTCTGATATTTCAATTAATCCCTCAGGTGGTCTTAAATCAAAAGGACATCCGATTGGTGCTACTGGTGTGGGACAAGTAGTTGAAGTATTTGATCAATTAACTGGAAATGCTGGTGAAAGAACTGTTAAAGATGCAAAAATAGGTTTAACTCATAACTTTGGTGCAACTGGCGCAAGTTGTGCTGTTCATGTATTCCAGAGTGTATAAAATGTCTGTTGAAGAACAACTAATTGAAATTGCTAAACAAGGCAAACTCCTAACTCACAAATGTACTAACTGTGGCTATCTTCATTTATCTACAGCCTATTATTGTCTAAAATGCGGCAGCAAGGGATTTGAGGATGTCCTTTTAGAGGGCACAGGCTCAGTTGCTACTTATACCATAATTACCGTCGCTCCTGCGGGCTTTGAAAAATATACCCCTTATGCCTTTGTAGTGCTTAATTTAGATAACTCAAATTTGAGAATTTCTGGATTTATGGAAGGAATTGCCACTCCTGCAGATCTGCCAGTTGGAACCAGAGCCAAGATAACTGGTTTTGATGAACGTGGAATCATCATTGAAAAGCAGTAAAATAATTTGCTTGAATTATTAAAAAAAATCAAAATCGATTCTTAATAATTTTGTTTATCTGATCCTTTTCATGTCAGTAGAAATTACATGTGGTAAATGTGGAGAAAAGATCACAAACATGAAGATGCTCAAATCTCTAAAAGATGTAATGAATCCTTACAACGGTAAATGTCCGTCATGTGGACAGAAACTTTCTACATCAGAGTTTTCACTTGATGTTCAAGAAAATTGATCTAAAAAGATCTCTAGACGAGATCATTTTTACATTTTTAAAAAAATCATTTCTTTGATGTTAAAAATCTTTATCCGTCAATAACAAATCTGATCCAAAAACTCTCTGAAATGATTTAGTCATAAGTCTTATTTACCCCTTATTTTTAGAAAACTGCATGGAACTAAGTGAAGAGATATCAGAACCAAAGAGAAGTGATATCTTACAATCTACATCAAAACGTGTTAGAATGATCTTTTCTGTCATGGCAAGCCCCAATAGAATTGATATTCTAAGAATCCTAAATTCCAAAGGTCCTTTGACTTATTCTGAATTAAAGTCACTTGCTGGATTTAAGTCAAAAAAAGAAAGTGGCAAATTTGCATACCATCTGAGAAAATTACTAAGACAATCTCTTGTTGCACTTAACAAATCTGAAAGACGTTATACCATTACAAATCTTGGAAAACTAGTTTTGAGCTTGGCTAGACAAATTGAAGAAAGATCAATTATTGAAAGTGGAAAAATGTATGTTAGAACATCTCATGAATCAATTGAGGAATTTAATTCTCATAAAATTATTCAATCACTAGTTCGTGAAGGAAGCCTTCCATTAGAATTAGCACAAAAAATTACCGAAGAAGTTGAAAATAGAATTTACAAATACCAAACTACCTATCTTACAGGCTCATTAATCAGAGAGATGGTAAATTCTGTTCTCTTAGAACATGGTCATGAGGAATATCGAAACAAATTAGCACGCCTAGGCATGCCTGTTTATGATGTTCAGGAGATGATTTCTAACCTAGATAATGTGGATAATGGTGCTGAAGGTCTTTTATTTAACACTGGACAGCGAGTATTTGCTGAACATCTCCTTACTAACATCTTACCAAAAGATGTAGCAGATTCTCATCTTTCAGGTGACCTGCATATTACTAATCCTGGAATCTGGTCAATGATTCCTGATACAATATTTGTTAATGTTAAAGAATTGATTGAAGATGGAATTGATCTTGGTGGAAAATATCTTGATGTATCACGAATTCCTGTATCAAAACAACTTGACGAGATTACAAGTTCATTGTCTATTGCAATCTCTCTTCTTTCAAAGGAAGCTTCACAAGAAATTGTACTTGATGGATTAATTCAATTGTTTGCAAAACATTCCAAATCTCTTCCAGAACTTGAACAAAAACTAACTGATGCATTTGCAACTGCATCTACAACCTCTAAATATAACAAAACAAGTACTAACATTTCAATTCGATTACAATTAGGATCTGATACAAAAATAGTTAATTCAATTATTAACGCGTACAAAAATTATACAAAGATAACGCCAATCCCAAAAATAGGTTTGATAATAGATCATGACAAAGGAAAGATAACTGATGTCTCAGAATCATTGTCTGAAATAATTTCACTTGGTGGAAAAGTAATGTTTGCTAAAGGTCAGATCTCTAGTTATGGCATAACAAATGGATCTACAAAGAGTGCAGGTCCACTTTCAATAACACTACAATCTGTCTCGATAAACCTTCCAAGACTTGCTTTTGAATCAAACAAAGATGAAACTTACTTTAGGGCAAGACTTGCATTACTAATGAAACCTGCTTTATCTTCAATGGCATTAAGAAAGAAAGATATCTCAGATCTTACTAGAAGAGGCCTCAACCCAATTCTAGCAAAAAACACTCAATACATGCAAAGAAGTTCCGTTTCTCTAGTTGTAAACTTAGTTGGACTCAAAGAAGCAGTCTTTAACATACTTGGATTCCAAGACAACAAGGAAGGACGTGAAATACTTCACAAAGTCATTGAAACTGCAGTTGATGTTGGAGCCAAAAAAGGCAAAGAATTAGGCGATCCTGTGGCTATTTGCATGACTGAAACTGAAGGTTCCAGTCGTTTTGCAAGACTAGATGGTGAGAAATACGGCAAGAATTCTACTCTCAATTCAATGGAAAATGACTCCTATTCTGAAGGAATAGTGATTCATGCTTCTGAAATTACTGACTATACTAGCAAAAGCGAGCCTATTTCAGAGTGTAACAAACTTTTAAAATTACTTAACGGAGGCTTACTTGTCACACTAGAAATTGACAAAGATGCAAAGATTGATGAAATCAAAAAATCAATTGAGAAAGCCTCAGAATTTACATCTTCTTTCAAACCTATTAAAAAAATTGCAATATGTGGTGAATGTGGTTTTAAAGATGAACCATTTGAAGACAAGTGTCCAAAATGTAAGTCACCTTATGTTGTCTGAAATTCGTAAATGGAAAACTAATTACGATCAATCTTTAAAATTTTTTGATCAGTTTCAGATGTAAAGATCATCGTCATCTACTAAAAAAGTTATGTCAGTATGAACTTCATAGTAGAGGTGTTAAAAATATTGACACATTAACGGATCAAGATCAAAACTTTTCGAGCACACAAGTTATATCCACATCCATCTTACCCTCTGCGGGGAGATTATAATTGGATAATTCACAAATAGAAAATACTATCAATGAGATCCGTAAGCGTAGCGGCGCAGTAACGGCTTTTAATAAAGATAAAATTTCAAATGCCATATTTAGGGCATTGGCTGCCACCTCTAAAGCCGACCGTGGTCTAGCCGATCAACTAGCAGAGAAAGTAGTAGACAAATTAGTAGAGCAGGGGTTTACAAGCTCTAGGACACCTACTGTTGAAGATATTCAGGATATAGTAGAGTCAACGTTAATCGATAGTGGTAATAGCGATATTGCAAAAGCCTATATCGTTTACAGACATGAGAGAAGAAAATTAAGAGACGAAAAAATGAAGGTGTTAAATCTAAAGGCCCTTGATCCAGTTTCCAAAAAATTTGATTTAAATTGTCTGCGAGTCTTAGCATCACGATATCTTTTCAGAAATGGAAAAAATGAGATAATAGAATCTCCAACTCAAATGTTTGAACGAGTTGCAATTCTAGTAGGAATTGGTGATATTCTATATGACGTGCAAATCTTTGACAAAACAGGAAATACTAAACAGGATATAGATGAAGCAAAATCTTATCTTGAAAAACTAGGGGCTTTTGATTATAAATTCAAAGTAGGAGACTATTATCTTAACAAGTGGCATTTTAGATCTTTTATCAATCATTATGTGGCACTTGCAAATAAAGGCCAAATGAAGGTAAGCTTCAAAGATCTTCTAACCTTACTAGCTGCAAAAAAACTCGATAATTACGCAGATAAAATCACTGAATACCTTGAGCTCATGACTTCACAAGATTTCCTACCAAATTCACCAACAATGATGAATGCAGGCGGAAGATTAGGACAACTTTCAGCATGTTTTGTTCTTGGTATGGAAGATGGCATGGAACAAATCATGAAATCAACCTCTGATGCAGCATTAATCTTCAAATCAGGTGGTGGAGTTGGAATCAATTACTCTGATCTTCGTGAGGAAGGCGATATTGTTGCATCAACATCAGGTGTTGCATCTGGCCCAGTATCCTTTATGAACATCATTAACACTGTAACTGAAGTTGTTAAACAAGGGGGGAAAAGACGTGGTGCAAACATGGGAATTATTGAAGCATGGCATCCCGATGTTGAAAAGTTCATCACAAACAAAACAGAACCAGGTGTTTTAGAAAACTTTAACGTGAGTGTTGGAATCTGGGAAGACTTTTGGCATTCACTTGTTAATACTAGTGATGGTCACTATGTCTTACGTAGCCCACGCGACAAAAAACCAGTTAAGGAAATCAATGCACATCAACTAATTGATCTGATTGCACTATCTGCATGGAAAAGCGCAGAACCTGGATTGATCTTCTTTGATCAAATTAACAAATACAATGTATTTGCTAAAGCTAGACAAGCACCACTAAGAGCAACAAATCCATGTGGTGAGCAAAGTCTCTATCCATACGAATCATGTAACCTAGGCTCCATTAACTTGGTAAATCTTGTCAAGAGACAAGCAGATGGAACTTATGAATTTGATTGGCAAAGATATGAAGAAACAATCAGAAAGACTACACGATTCTTGGATAATATTATTGATGTAAATCATTATCCGGTTGAAGAAATCAATGTTGCATCAAAAGAGTCTAGAAGAATTGGACTTGGAGTGATGGGTGTTGCTGATCTTCTATACAAACTCCGAATTCCATATAACTCCAAAGAAGGATATGAACTACAGTCTAAACTATCTGAAGCTTTGACATACTATTCAATGGAAGAAAGTGTTGCACTTGCAAAATCTCGAGGCGAATTCCCACTTTGTTCAAAGACAGAGTATCCTGAAGGAAAGATTCCAGTAGCCGGATACTATGAGAAACCAAAAGAATCTCACTCTTATGAATGGGATGCACTAATTGAGAAAATCAAAAAATATGGTATTAGAAATGTGCTAACTACTACAGTAGCACCAACTGGCACTCTCTCTATGATTGCAGATTGTTCAAATGGAATGGAACCTGCATTTGCTCTTGTATTTGAAAAGAGAGTTACTGTTGGAAGATTCTTCTATACAAACAAGATTGTAGAAGAAGTTCTCAAAGAAAACGGTCTTTACAACGATGAAATTCTTGCAAAGATCGCCGATAACTATGGTTCACTTAAAGGAATTCCTGAAATTCCACAATGGATGCAAGATGTCTTCGTTACAGCAATGGATATCCATTGGGCTGATCATCTTATGGCTCAAGGAGTATGGCAGGATTGGATTGGAAATGCAATTGCAAAAACAATCAACATGCCATATGATGTAACAGCAGAAGATGTAAAATCTGCATACTTGTTAGCACATGAAATAGGACTCAAAGGAATTACCGTTTATCGTGACGGTTCTAGACACAAACAAGTTCTTCACATGACAAGTGAAAATGCACAAAAGACATTTGAGGTTTCACCAAGCCAACACATTACTAAGTATGTGACAACAAACATAACAAATCCATACATTAAATCTCAAGTTAATGCTGCACTCGCATTAAAAGTTCATGACGAAGAAATTAAAGTGGAACCACAAAAACCGGAAGAAGTTTCAGAAGATCGTCTATGTCCAACATGCAAAAACAATCTTGTGTTTGTAGAAGGATGTAGTATCTGTATTGAATGTGGATATAGTGGTTGTACTTCTGGATAAAAAATTACATTCAAAAATTTCAGTTATCAAGCATACTTGATATTCGGTAAAGGTATACAAGTTAAGGATTAATAATCTGATTGTAGATTAGTCCACACCAAAGGAGCCACTTATCATTATCGTAATTGCAACCTTTACAATTTACTTCAATAAAGGACCTCTGTATATTTCTGGATTACTAGAATCATAACTTTTTTAGACCAACTATTTAGTCTGTGTTTATATGAATACAAAAATTCTAGGTGTATTTGTAGGCATAGCAGTAATAATTGGAGTGACAGCTGCAGTTTTAATCTTATCAAATTCAGAAATTATGACAACTCAAAAAAATAGTGAAAAAATTGGTCTGGTAATTAATTCACCAAATCAATCGGTATCACTACAACAAGTTGATGAGCTCTTTTCAGATGCATCATCAACTGGAATAGGTAGAAGCAATGTGTATCTATTTTGGAATATTATAGAACCTCAACGAGGAGAATTTGATTGGAATCAATCAGATGTTGTAATGGGATTAAATGAAAAAAATGATCTTAAGGTAACTCTCTTCTTTTCAGTAATTAATGGAGGAACGCTAGGCCCATTTCCTGATTGGATTGGAAAACCATCTCTTAACTCTATTGGAGAAGAAAGATTAGTAAATGTTCTTGATGAAATTCTCTCACGATACCATATAGTAGATTCTGTAATTATTGGTGGCGATACCGAATCCCAATTTCGTTACTATGAACAAAACATTCCAGTATACAAGGAACTATTTTCTGGAGTTTATGAGAAAATAAAAGAGAAACACCCCGATGTAAAGTTTGGAAATTCATTTGCATTACATCATGTATTAAATAAAGACTTGGAGCATATTGTTAGTGATTTAGCAATTGGTGATTTTGTTGCATTTTCATACTTTCCAGTAGATAACTTAAATGATATCATTAAAACACCTCAAGAAGCCAAAGACGATTTGATGAAAGTATTTGAAATTGTACCAGATAAAAAAATTGGATTTTTTGAAATTAGCTGGAGCACATCAAACTTTGTAGCTGGAGATCCTATTTCTCAACAAGATTTCTTGGAAAAATCCTTTGAATTTTATACTGAAAATGAGTCTGAAATTGAATTTCTAACATGGTATAGGTATTATGATAGACCAGAGGGCACTTGTGTTACAGAACAACAAGAAATTGGTGATGAAAGCATTAGTGTTGGAGGAGGTTCTGGTTTGGGTAGTAGCGAGTATGTTATTGAAAGACTAAACTTCTACATCTGTAATGCTGGTCTTGTTGATGTTGATGGAAATCCAAAACCTGGATGGAATGAATTTAAAAATCAAATAGAAATGATCAATTAATATGATTTCTCTAATTCTAGCTGAATCTTCATTAGA
>Ga0224498_10000138_pt1 | contig 16887 bp, 15 predicted proteins | sample SF_Jul11_sed_USG_5_FD_167971 | JGI IMG/M metagenome (GOLD analysis project Ga0224498, IMG submission 167971) | Sediment microbial communities from San Francisco Bay, California, United States - SF_Jul11_sed_USGS_21 | ecosystem: Environmental > Aquatic > Marine > Sediment | place: USA...
GAAACCCCTGTCGGACGATGACGGGTAGAAGGGTAAAATGTGAACACCACCTATGGCATCGACCAGATATTTACGAAGCACATAGTGAAGCTCCATTAGATTCTTACCCAAACTGTCCGGATATGTTATCAATTGAACCTGGTTTTTAATGGTCATTGTGCTCAACCTCTTGCCTTTTCGATAAACCCATATTTTTCAATCCCTTCGAGGATTCCGCCGGCGTATTTGCTTTCGGCAAAATAGACATTTCTGGCGCCTTTTAATTTTTCAAGCTCTTTTCTGTAGTTACCGACCACGACAGCCAGAGGCTCTCCACGAAGCATTTCTTCATCGTTGCCGGAATCCCCGCAAACCAGTAAGTTTCTCAGAGGGATTTCCCACTTGTAACTCAAATACCGGATGGCCTTCCCTTTGGAAGCCCGGAATGGAAGGATATCCAGATACTTCTGACCGGAATAGATGAGGCAGTAACGGCATTTGTTTTTGGACAACAGATCGTGGATTTTGGCCATCCGATCTTTACCGGGGGCCATATAATAGCTTATTTTGAATCGACTCTGGTTCGATTCCTCCTGGTATCTCAAAAAACCGAAAGGTTCGAGAAGCGTGACGATCTTTTCCCGGTCCCATTGGTTCGATATGTGAGTCTCCCATCCCTGCCCATACTGCAATGTCTTGCCATAATAGATCTCCGTACCCACCGATGAAATGATCACGTCGGGATGATGCACGCCGTGTTCATTCAAAAATTTAACGGCGGATGTTACATCGCGGCCGGTGGCAACGCCGAAGCCGATAGACATTCGATGTTCTTTGAGCAATTCGATCAGAGTTTGAAGATGGCCATTGTTTCCGCCGATCAGCGTGAAATCAATGTCGGTAATTAAAAAATAGTTGAGCTTGACCAATCGTTTTCCGATCGAATCCGAGGGAACGGTGGCCTGCATGTCCGAGGTTTTTTGTGCTGCTGCGAGCTGTTTTGCTTCTTTGGCATATCTTTGAGCATGGCGTTCCCAGGTGTAGTAATCTCGAACCTTCATGATACCGTTTTTCGAATATCTATCCCACTTTTCGTCATCGGTGAGAATTTGTCTGATACTGGCAGCAATTTTTCGCGTATCGCTCGGATCTACCAGGATGCCGTTTTGGCAGTTGGCAATAATGTCCTGGGGTCCGCCGTCCTGTGTGCTAACGACAGGAAGGCCGGTGGCGGATGCCTCCAACAGGGTCAGGCCAAAAGGCTCCGTCCATGCCGGATTGACAAACACACCCCTCTTGCTTGCAGCCACACGATACAGCTCCGGGACTTCATATTCGAAGTCGTGCTTTTTGGGAATCGCCATCTTACCGTATAGATCATATTTGTCCATGAGCAGCAGCATACGGGTCAGTACATCTCTCTCGTTTTCTTCCATTGTCTCTATATCTTTGCGAATCCCCGCAAAAACTGCCAGATTGGCTATGGATTGAAGTTCTCGGTCTTCGCCGTAAGCTTTAACAAGCCCGGAAATGTTTTTACGTTCGTCCGGTCGAGATAAAGCCAGGACCAGCGGTTTGTCGGGTTGGATAAAAAAACGGTTCAACTCCTGTAAAATAGAGGCCTGAGCATACATCTCCGCTTCGGACTTTTCACTTTCAGGTAGAATGTCGTGATAATAGGGGTAAAATTTGTCGAGATTAAGTCCCGGGGGTATAACCTGAAAATCAGGCAAATCAACGTGTTGATACATGCCATACTGCTCATTGACTTCCTGAGTCGTGCTTGCGACAATCAGGTCCGCATTTTTCAGCAGTTCTTCTTCAACGGATATTCGGTGGTCAATCTTGTATTTTTTGTTGATCTCCTTTTCCTTCGCACCTTCGTTCAGGAGCTTTTGTTTTTTGGCCCTGCCCAGGGAATGACCGGTAAACACAAAAGGTATTCCGAAAATGCGTGACATCTGCATGGCCACATACCCGGCATCCGAATAATGACCGTGTACAATATCCGGAATGGCATTTTCACGTTTGATGAATTTAATGGTCTTGTCGATATATTCGTCCAGGTGAGGCCATAAAAGCTCCTTGCGGAAGTACTTGCGCCCGCCGCACTGAATTCGAACGATCCGGAATTTCTTGTTTACTTTTTCAATGGGTCGAGCGTAGTCTTCAGAAACCTTTTTGTCCACAATCAGCCGAGTGAAAAGATCGACCCTTTTAACCGCTTTGGCCCGGCTTAAGTGGCGGCCGAGTTCAATGACATAGTTTATCTGTCCACCGGTGTCTGCATCACGGCCAAGCTCCAAACTTTCGGACCTCAGCAGACCGTGAATGCTGAACAATTGAACATATAGGCTTTGAGTCGTCACTTTACTCTCCTTCAGCGAACATCGGTTGAAATGGCTCGTAAAAAGCTTCTGTCCCGGGAATTGCCCCTTTTATCTCACAGATCGATGATGCAAAGGCAGAGGCATTTTGTATTATGATCTCCGGCGGCATATTTTTAATAAGACCTGCGGCAAGCATTGCTGAATATGCATCACCGGCACCAACAGAATCGGCAACCACTTCCGGTTTTGCCGCGTCAATGCTGAAATTACCGTTTCTGGTATATAGATCGCTTCCTTCATGACCTTTGGTCAATGATATGATGTTCAGTCCATACGCATCCAGCAGATGTTGAACAAAACTGCGGCTGTTTTTTTCAAACATCATGAGCCGTTTCAGTTCCTCAAACTCCTCCTGGTTTAACTTTATTGCATTTGCCCGTAAAAGCGATTCGAAAATCAATCGATCATTATAACAATCCGGCCGCAGGTTAATGTCATAAAAACCAACCGCCGATGACGCTTTACCGGCAATGATTTTTTGTACATTCTCAAAACCGTGTTGAGATCTCTGCACCAAAGAACCGAAATAAACCAGCTCGGCTTGACGGATTAATTCCCGGTGAACCTCCGGTATAAACTCGATATAATCGTAAGCCACATCGGAAGTAATCCGGAATTGCGGCACACCATACTCGTCAAGTTTTACCTTTACCGTTCCGGTGGGGTGAATATCATCCAACTGAATATCATTCAGATCGAATCGATACCTCTCCAACAGACTCAGGATTTTCTTGCCGTCGGGATCATTTCCGATTCTCGAGATAAATCGAACGGGAAAGCCGAGATTTTTCAGGTGAAAGGCAAAATTAAAGGGAGCGCCCCCCAAGCGTTTGTAGGACGGAAACACATCGAATAAAATTTCACCAACAACACAGATCATAAAACACCTTATTCATCTTAAAACGATACTATCTCCTTAATGAACCTTTTTAAATTGGACACCCTATAGGGTTTTTCTGTTTTTGGCTATATTTTAAATTGATTTGAGAGAGCACTGCATTTAGCATTTAGGTAACATAAAGGAATTATGACCGCAATATTTATAGCAATTATAACACGATCAGTGTGATGCAAGATACATTGGAGATATGTGAAATATGAACGGATGGGACGTCTCGATATCCCCTCACAATCAACATATGAACTTATGTACGTCCACCAATCTCTACGTCGGCCGGCGGCAGCATAATACGGGCGTCGGCCACAACGCATTTTTTCGCAGAGCACATGACCGGGTTGAGATCGATTGATTCGATCATGTCGGCGGCGGCCATGACGAATTTTGAAAAACAGACCAAGGTCCGGATCAGCTCGTCGCGATTGACAGCCTGGCGGCCCCGGTACCCGGAAAGCAGTCGGGCGGCCTTAAGCCCCTTGATCATGGCGTCAACATCCTCGGGTCCCAGCGGTGCCATGCGCAAACTGACGTCCTGGTAAATTTCCACACCGGTGCCGCCCACGCCCAACAGGATCACAGGTCCGAATTGATCGTCGATTTTAGCGCCAATGATCAATTCCAGGCCGGAAACCATTTCTTCGATCAGCATGGCCTCGAATCCGTCCATGCGACTGAAGGTTTCAAATACGGCTGTCAGTTCCCGGGTGCTCCCGATGCCTGTGCACACACCACCGACATCCGACTTGTGGACAATACGGGTCGAAACGACCTTGGCTGCCAAAGGAAACCCCAGGTCGTCGGCTGCCGGTTCGATTTGGCCGGGATCTGTGACGGCAACAAACCGCGGTACGGCCAGTCCCGCCGCCGACAGCAGTCGTTTGGCATCCGGCTCGCTGACCCATCCACGCGTGCGGTTCGCCTCCAAGACGGTCTTGATTTCGGTTTTCAGCATGGCTTGCTCCTTTTTATCGCTTCGACCATCAACACGGCCCCTTTGATAGATGGGGACACCGGTACTCCGTTGAATTCAAATCCTTCGATGAGCATGCGGTAGCGTTCCACATGGGGAACGTAGGCGATCAGAGCTTTGTTGTTTCGACGGCATAACCTGCTCAGGCGGGCTCCGAGATCGGAAGTGATTTCCGGCGAGTAAGGCAGCAGCAGCAGAACAATGCAGTCCAGTTCCGGTAAACGGGACAGGTGTTCAGCGGCAGCCATAAAGTCACCGTCGGTGGCGCTGCCGGTCAGATCGATGGGATTGGTCAAAGATGCAATCGGCTGAACGCTCAAAGACAGATCGGCGCGAATGCGAGCCTGCTGCTGTTGATTGAAGGCCGGAATGGACAAGCCGCGCCGGCTGCAAATGTCGACTGCCAGGGCCCCGTGTCCGCCGCTGCTGCTGATAATGCCCACACGGCCGTCGATAGCTTCACGATAGCAGCTTAAGGCCTCGCAAAAAGAGACCAGTTCGATTTCATTGGCCGCCTCGACAATGCCGTGCTGGGCCAGCGCGGCTGAAAAAACCGCGTAGTCGCCGGCCATGGAGGCAGTGTGACTGGAGACGGCACGCATTCCTTCACTGGTTTTGCCGGCTTTCAAAACGATCACCGGTTTGGTGCACTGGCGGGCGGCCTGCACAAAATCGCGTCCCTCGCCGCGAGCAAACCCTTCGATGTAAAAGGCGATCACCCCGGTGTCAGGATCTGCGGCCAGATACTCGAGCAGGTCCAGTTCCCGAACAAGGGCTTTGTTGCCAATGCTCACCCCCATGGAAAAGCCGACCCCCTGTTCGGCGAATTTGGTCATCTGATCGACCAGTATACCCCCGCTCTGACTGACCAGGGCCACCTTGCCGGGCTCGGGCCGGACCATGCGTTCACTGGGAATGAAAAGGTGTCGATGCGACCGGGAACATAGATGCCCAGACAATTGGGGCCGATAAACGGAAAACCGTTCTGCCGGGCCAGATCGGCAAGCTGATTCTGTAAATCCAGGCGTCCGATTTCGGCAAAACCCCCGGAAATGATCGTAGCCCCGCCAACTCCGGCATCTATACAGTCTTTGAGGGTGTCCAAGGTATATTCAGCCCGCACGGCGATAATCGCCAGATCCACGGGCTGCGGAAGGTCCTGAATGCCGGTGTATACTTTCTGGCCGAACAGATCGCCGCCGCCGGGGTTAACCGCAAAGACATCCACCGGGTATCGCAGGTGGATTTTGTTGAATATAACGTTGGCCGGATGGCGCTCCCGTTTGAGGGACACTCCGATAACCGCCACAGTTTTAGGTTGAAACAGACGCTTGAAATCCCAGGCTGATGGCCGTGATTCCATTGACGGGCCGTTTGAAGGTGCACAGGTATTTTGCAATGTTTTTCTCCGGATACGATACCAGGTTGCAGGTTTGTTTCACGATAGTAAATTTAAAGTTTATTTAACCACAGATCAAGGCAGATGAACACAGATTTTTTTTTGACTCCGGTGAGATGGTTTTTACCTTTGAACCTTTGAACCTGCAGAGGATAAGTTTTTTTAATCCACCCAGTTAAAAGTCCGGCTCACAGCCTTTTTCCACTGCTGGTAGTATATTTCCCTGAGCGCCGGGTCCATGGCGGGATGCCAGGTCTTATCTTTGGCCCAGTTCTGTCGCAGCTCTTTACGCCCGGACCAGAATCCGACGGCAAGACCGGCGGCATAGGCGGCGCCTAAAGCGGTGGTTTCCGAAACTTTGGGGCGTATCACCGGCACGCCCAGGATATCGGACTGAAATTGCATCAGCAGTTCATTGCCGACCATGCCGCCATCGACTTTGAGGCTGGTCAATTCGACCCCGGAATCCTTGTTCATGGCTTCCACTATATCACGCGTTTGATAGGCAGTGGCTTCCAGGACCGCCCGTGCGATGTGCCCCTTGTTGACATAGCGGGTCAAGCCGACGATCACACCGCGCGCATCGGAACGCCAGTACGGGGCAAAAAGACCGGAGAAAGCCGGAACGAAATAGGCACCCCCATTGTCTTCGACGGTTTTGGCCAGATCCTCTATTTCCGGTGCACTGGCAATCAAACCCAGACTATCCCTGACCCACTGAACCAGTGCGCCGCTGATGGCGATCGATCCTTCCAGGCAATAAACCGGCGTCTGATCATTGATTTGATAACCTAAAGTGGTCAGCAAACCCTGGCGGGAAGGTACCGGTAAATGACCGGTATTCAGCAGCAAGAAACATCCGGTGCCATAAGTATTCTTGGCTTCGCCCTGGTCAAAGCAGGTCTGGCCCACCAGTGCGGCCTGCTGATCACCGAGAGCCCCGCAAATGGGTATGCCGGCGTTCAACGGACCGTCTTTCAGAGTCACTCCCCAGGTTTTACTGTCACTGGATGGAACGATGCGAGGCAGGATTTGCCGGGGTATCCCCAAGATTTGAAGAATCTCTCCATCCCAATCCAGGGTATTTAAATCCATCAGCATGGTGCGACTGGCATTGGTCACATCGGTGACATGGGTTCCACCGCCGGGTCCGCCGGTGAGCCACCAGATGATCCAGGTTTCCATGGTTCCGAAAAGAGCCTCACCTTTATCGGCCGCGGTGCGGGCTTGGGCAAGATTGTCCAGAATCCATTTGATTTTAGGACCAGAAAAATAGGTGGCAATCGGCAGTCCGGTTTTATCGCGAAAGCGGTTTTGCCCCTGCTCCCGGCCTAATTCTTTACATATTTGATCGGTGCGGGTACACTGCCAGACAATGGCGTTTGTGAAAGGTTTGCCGGTATTTTTATCCCAGATCACGGTGGTCTCCCGTTGATTGGTGATACCGACGGCGGCCAGATCCGACCCGGTAAGATTGGCCTTTCCCAGAGCGCCGCGGATGACGTCCCGGGTGTTCCGCCAGATTTCAAGAGGATTATGTTCCACCCAGCCCGGCTGTGGAAAAATCTGTTCATGTTCTTTCTGATCCACACCGATGATCCGCCCGCCGTGATCAAAAATAACGAAGCGGTTACTGGTTGTGCCCTGATCTAGTGCGCCCACGTATTCGGCCATGGTTTGATTTCCTTTTCGACTTATTTTTATAGGGCATGGCAGACAACTTATATGTTATTCAACTATTTCATTTAACTTAGTAATTTTCACTTTGAATGTTTGCGCGCCTTAGTCCTTATGCGTCATCATACAAATATCAATAAAATATTGTCTATCAAAATTTTCGCATGAAAGGTGAACAACACGGTAAAAAAGGTATTTTCATTGGATTCAACCAACTTCGATCTTAGGAAGGTTATGCCAATCAACGCTAAGGATTTCTCCAAGCCGTTTGACATAAAATCTGATGTGTTGTTTATGCAACGATAGGGTTAATTTTCTTGTTATATATCGTATGTCTGACATTTTTCAAAGGCAGAAAATATTGGCCTGTAACCGCGACTGGACTCAATTTAAGTCTTGCGGGGAGATGATTTCCTATTATATATTAATTGTTATATCAAGAAGCTATAAATACAATCGCAAATATATAGAGGAACATATGAAATCAAAAAGAATAAAATATGGAATTGTTGTTTTGGGTTTGTTCTGTTTTTTCTTCCCTGGCCGGTCAATTGCCGATAAGGAGATAACAATTCTTAGCAGTAATTATCCTCCCCATATTTACACGGAAAACGGGGACATTAAAGGCATCAGAGTAGAACTTCTGACTGAACTTTTTAAAAGGATGGGATATAAATATGTGCCAAAAATTATGCCATGGGCAAGAGCTGTTGCTATGATAAAAGAAGGCAACGCTTACGGAATTTGTTCCATTTGGTATAAGCCCGAAAGGGAAGAATTTTTATATTATCCTAAATTTCCATATGTCCTTGAAGTACAGGCTATTTATCGACCTGTAGAAGCAAAGGAGATCCCTTACAGAAGTTTCAATGATTTTAATGGATTGAGAGTAGGAACGATAAGGGGTTTTTCTTTTCCGAAGGAATTTATGAAATCCCCTCTTTTCGAAATACAAACTGTAGCGACGGACAAGCAAAATTTTAAAAAACTGGCTATGGGGCGACTCGATGTCGTAATCAGTGATAGTATCGTCGGAGATTACACGATCAAGCAAGAAAACCTACAAAATCGGGTATATCGGAATAAATATAACTATAATGAAGGTTTTTGGGGATATGTGGCTTTTAGCAAAAGACTCCCTGATGGGAAATACCTGGCAGAGGAATATGATATAGTGATGAAAGATTTATTGAGAGAAGGTTTTTATTCTCGTATTTTTTTGAAATATTTAAACAGGAAGCCAGACAAATTGCCCGAGGAACGCAAATGAGCACGACAACAATTTATAGCATTGCAAAAGCTAAATTTACCCCTGACAGCCTTTTTTTATCAAGGATCGAGGTTTGCCCCCAATCACTTTAGGCTATAGATTGAATTTTGTGTAACTAAGTTGTGTTTGTTGGATCAACCTTTTTGGCCAAAAATAAAAATGGAATCGCGAAAGGGCCGAAGAAAAAACCCATTATTGCCCAAAATGATTTGTTTACACCTCTTTTGGATGCCATAAAATATAATAAACCTGCAAAACAGACAGATATTACGAATAGAACTAAATACCCCATACTGAACCTTTCCGTATTAAGGCAACCAACCGATGATTCGTGCCTTCGGTTTTTTATTCCTTTGTGGCCTTTTGAAATCTTAAACGGCAGACCCCTTTCCGTTTACGATTTTATTCCAAGCAAATGCTGTGTTTTCCTCACTCCCTTTGGTGGATGTGGCGTTTTTAATCTCTTTTTAATTTTTGTCAGGAATCCTCCCGGTCATCAAGGCAACCTTAAGCCCGCCATGTGGCAGAAGATGGGTAATCGATCTGAAAGGAACCATTTCGGCAAGGCGAGGATTGAGTGAAATCAGGACAAATTTCCACCCTTTGTATTCTTTTTTCAGTCTCTCGCAAACGGACAAAAAAAGCGCTTCACTTTCTCGTCGCGATCCCAGCCGTCGCCCAAACGGCGGATTAAGTGTCACCAGTCCAGGACTGTTTGTCAGTTCAGTTGGCGAAAAATCGAAAAAATCCCGGGTAGAAACGGCGACGATGCCGGACAGGCCGTACTGAGTCACGCTGTCTTTAAGTTCGCGAACTGCCCGTTCGTCCCGGTCCGAGGCAAAGATGAACGGGGTGTTTGTTCGAACGATCTTCTTTTCTGTCGCCTGTTTCATATGCTGCCATCGTTTGGGTTGAAACGAGGGCCATTCCATGAAGGCAAAATCCCTGAACCTGCCCGGTGGAATCTTCTGGGCTATCAGGGCGGCCTCAATGGCAAATGTGCCGGAACCGCACATAGGGTCTACAAGGGGTTCTGTCCCTGTATACCCGGAAAGTATCAGGGCAGCGGCGGCGAGGGTCTCTCGGATGGGTGCCTTGGCTGCTCGGGGTTTAATGCCCCGCTTGTGAAGCAGATCGCCGCTGCTGTCAATGGACAAAGTAACACGGTTATCGGACAACCGGACAAAGATCTGCTGGGTGACGGTCGGTTCCGGGGTGACTTCCCCTGGGAATTCGTTTTGCGCAAAACGGAAGGCAATACTTTCCTGGACACGACCGGCAACGGCGTCCTTATGATAAAGCCTTGAATGCCGGGAGGTCACGCGGATGTGGGTCGGGCTCCCCCGCAGCACGTAAAGCTCCCAGGGAACAGCGATCAGTTTTTTTTCGAGTTCCCGAAAATTAGCGGCATGAAACGACTCGATGCGCATGAGGAGCCGGTTGGCGGTGCGAAGGTTCAAATCGGCAAGGTAACAGTCGTGAAGCCGCCCTTTGAATTTAACCCCGCCTTCGACGATCGTCATGGGTGTCCCGGACGGCAAGAGGACGTTAAGTTCCTCCCGGCAGATCTTTTCAAGGCCCGGTGCGGTTGCTGCAAAAAACTGCCTTTTTCGACCGATCACATGCCGTTTTATCCGTTTTGTTAGCGGCGTCTCAGTTGTCGCTCTCGTCATTTCTTTTCCATTTCATTCCACTTTTTGCCGAACACTTCTCGATATCTTATTGTCTGTTACACTAAAATCACGCATAAATGTCAAACCTTGATTGAGGTCAAATTCAATGCCACAACAGTGGCTGGGGGATAAAAAGAAATGGGTTTCCAGTGCTGCAACACTGAGCAACCTTTCAAACCATGACAGTAGTGAAGCAGGTCATGATGGTAACAAATGATACATTACCAGCGGTTACAAAGAAACATAGAGGCCACAGATGCGAGGGGGAACCATTAACCGTCAGACCGATCTTTCAGACTTCAAGTAAATGATTATAACCGTGACAACATAAACAAGTGTGATGCCTAAAATTAAATACTTTATTATCATGTTATTCCTACTATTAAAGACATAGGCAAATGTGCTCAAAATCTTAACCCCACGGACTAAGCACATACCGCTAAAAAGTAGATCGAGGAAAATTAAAACTAACTACCCAGGATAAATTTTCGAGTTTCTCCTGACAATAAAAAAACCCCTGGGGCTATATTTGCCCAGGGGCGATAGTCGGCTAAGCTTCGAAGAAGCAATTTATAGCCTAATACATTTAAAAAATTGTGCCTCATGTTATATATTGCGTTATAAGAAAGAAATTATAAAAGCATATACAAAATACAGCCAATTAAAAATGCGAAAGGAATAATATCTTTAAGAATATCTATAATAATTAACTCCTTTAATTGCATTATATATACGGTTAACCTGGGTCCATAATTATACCCATATGTTAACAATTTTGCTGTGTCAAACAAAATTATGTATAATTATGGCATAATTTTATCGAATTAGCATATATTGTAGTATACTGAATTAAATTACTATATATTGTATGTCTCAAAATCAAAAAACTTTGTAAAATCGAACGGTCTGGTTGCAATGCCTGTTTAAGTATCTTTTCCGGAAATTTAGCATCCTTTTTCTATCCTGAAAAACAGCCTCCGGGTTGAAAAGAAATCACTTTATGAACGAAAATGTTACGATTAGGGCAAACACAAAGGAGGACGTTGTCAACATATACTGAATTTTATCCACAATGCCCTCCTCTTTTAATCAAGGATCAGTGTTTGATCCCATCCCTTTCGCAGCCTTAAGGAAAGAAATTTCCAAATCAAAATATTTTATCATTCAGGTAATCAATTAAATTCGTGAAGGTTAATTCGGTCTTTTTCGCTGACTGCATATTTTGTAGAAAATTTAAAATTTGATCCCAATAAATTACATCAATATTTTCGCACAAAGTAACATAATCTTTGATATCTTTCCTGTAACTTCCAATTTTTTCTATTATATTTGATGGATTCGATTTGTAATAATTTAATTTATCGATGGAATACGTATTTGTTTTAAGTGTCAGCAGGATAAAATAAAACTCTTTTGCTCTTTTTTTTGCAGCCCAGCTGCCCACATCAATGTTTCTTATAATCTGATCGCGGTTGGGGTCATGGGTCGTGTTTTTGCTGATATCCGCTTTATATTTTGCTTCGATGAAGATCAGCTTATTTGAAGTTTCGATAGTGAGGTCTACGTGCGTTTCTTTTTCTGGGAAGGACCTAAACATCGGGGGAAAATATTTTTCCCAAAATCTTAGCATTGGGTCTATGAATTGTTCATCTTTATCAAGTATGATTTGGGGAAATATCTCCGAAAACCAACTTTCAGGATTTGATTTTTCTAATGTCTTGAAAACATTCCACGTCATGGCATCCTCAGAATTTTCGCTACCCAGATAAGAAAGTCCTTTGACAATTCCTTTGCTATAACGCCAGGTTCTAGCCTGTCTGGCTATTAGGGGATCATCCGGATCAACGATCAGGTTGTCTTTAAATTTAACAAAAACTTTTACGCCGGTATCTGAGTATATGAATTTCCGTCCCATTTCGTCTTCTGTTATGCCTTCTTCCATAATTGACAAACCTCTCTTATTTGTTTTGCTTTAAATGGTTATCTTTTAATCATAGCCAAAACCTGATTTATACTTCTTTCTTTTCGGGCCGCCTTGTCTCGTCGTCTTGTCGGGTCGAAGCTCGAAGAGCGACGCCCGAAGCTCGAAGAGCGGGGTCGGAAGATTACAGCACAGACTGATAATCAAGGATCAAGGTTTGACCCCATTCCATTCCTTGTTCAGGATTACCTAAGCATCAAGATCCATGACCCAAAAGTTCATGATATTCATCATGAGAAAGTCTGCCATTTTTATTCAAATCAGCCTTTTTGAATCTTTCAGTATCATTTCCGAAAAATTTCTCAAACTCCTGGAAGGTTATCTCACCATCTTTGTTGGAATCGACAATTCTAAAACAGGTGTGATTCTTTTTTTCATTGGCCAAAGAGAAATTTGCTGAGGTCATTGATATAAGTATCATTAACAAAAATACTGTAATTTTTTTCATCTACTCCCCTCCGATCACATTTCGACTTGATAAACATTGTCGATTTAAACCTCTTTAGAATTGCCAGGCTTGGTAATGGCTTGTCAATACCTCAATATCAGTTTAATTACAAATATCATCAAAAGCAGCCTAAACAAATCGCTTTTTTAATCCAATTAAATGCTTCGTTTGCCCCTGAGCATTGGCCCCTGACCCCTGGCCCCTGCCTGTCTGCCTGTCGTAGCGAAGCGTAGATCCCGATTTATCGGGAAACCCTGGCCCGACTTTCACACTGAAATTTAATGGATGTTGAATGGTCTTCACCTTTGACAATGTTTCATTCGCATATTATAGTTTTCAAATTTTTAACAAAACCAACGGGTGAATTAGATTTCTGACGACAGAAAACAGTTGCGGGAAAAACTGGAGAGCCTTTCAAGAAAATGGCAATCAAAAGGGTTGCCTTCCAGGTCAGGACTTGAAAAAGCAGCCGGAGATTTGCGTAAATGGAAAGTGAAAACAGGTGTTTCGGGACTGTGGGACATACCTCCGTTGATGATTACAGCAACCCTTGACGATGGCCTTGGGCATGGACTCGAAGTTATCCGGATGTTTTCTGAAGCAGCTGGTCTTGAAATCATTGAACTCGGACTACTTGTGACACCTGAAAAAATCATAGCCGCATGTAAAAAAAACAAACCAGATTTATTAGGATTAACCGTACTCCAGTTTGATTCAGAGGAAAACATTTTAATGATAAGCAGAAACCTCCCGTCAAAAACAAACATAATTGCAGGAGGACCGGTTTTTACGGCAGATCTTGAATTTGCACGGCGGGCAGGTATCCATTTCGCAGCAAAGAATGTCGCCTATTTTATCCGGTTTCTGCTTCAGTTTAAAAGCGGAGCATACACGTAGTATGTGAGCATTTTGAACCGTTTCACAACGCCGCCATGGGCACTTAGATTTTTTTGAGATAGGTTCATATTATAGACTCTCTTACTCCGGTTACACTTCAATTACCAGAGGTATTTCCCAAAAAACGCTTTAATTTTCTCAGGAGCACTGAGTTTGAACGGGGTCATGACTTCTTCACTTTCGACCATATCCGCTCCGAGCCTTTCGCGCAATCTCTTGATAAAGGGATCGCCGGTCTTTCCGTGAACAAACATGGTGACTTCTCGACTGGTCTTCATACTTCGCGGGGTAAGGTTGGCGGAACCAACAGCGGCGATCACACCGTCCGTTAAGAGCACTTTGGCGTGCATCATTTGAGGATAGAGAAACACCCTGGGCGCTGTCTTTTCCTCTGATTGAATCAGCTTATTGATCGTAACCATGTTGGCGTAATGATGTGTGTCGGGTCTCTTCGGTAATATGATATTCACCTGAACACCCCTTCCGGCGGCCAGTTTTACTGCCTCGATAACTTTGTCGTCCGAGAAGTATGCGTGTTCTATGATTACACTTTCTTTAGCCTTGTTGATCATTTCGATGAGTGCAGTACGAATCTCGGTAGTTTTTCTATCGTTTAAAGTGATCACGAATGGTGCCGGGTACGGCCAAGGTGAACTTTTCAACACCCTGCCTTCAAAAGCTGTCGTCCATCGTTCACTTCGGATCATGGCCATATAGTCATGCCATTTCGTGTGATATTCATCGGCAATGTTCATTCCACCGAAAATGGTCTCCTTATGATCCACGACAAAGTACTTGCTGTGATCCGTGTCAGCAAAAACATCGACGTTTACATCGATGTTTTTGTAATCTCTCAACCCGGATTTCGTAAATACGGGGCTCGGTTTCCCTTTCAGCATATCCATTAGCTCAAAAGCGGTTCCAAGTGCATCCTTACGGACAGTAACTTTCACGCCACGGTTCGCCGCGGTTTTCAGTTTTGTTACAACCTGCCGTCCTATATCGTCATCTTTCCATATGTATGTTTGGACATAAATCGATGATTGGGCCCCATCGATAGCCCGCAATATTTCATCGAATGCCGCCTTTCCGTCCACCAGAAGCTCGAGTCTCACATCAGCTTTTTCCGGCTTGATAAAAAATGCATCCGGCAATACGGTATCCGGTTCCGGACCGAGTCCCAGTGGGTTGAACACGAACTTCACAACAGCAAGCACGGCGGCCACCAGAACACACAACGATATTATCAAAAAAAGTTTCATTTTCGAAATTACTTTATTACTTATTTGAGGGGTTGGGGAATTTTTTCCCTCACTTTATAGTTCTTTCAGCCTTTCAACAGCAATGCTAAAGAGGTTTCAGAAAGTTATTGATTTGTTCATGGGCGTACCGGAAGTATTAAGTTCCGAATGATTTTTATGCCCGGACCATTTCGGCAGATCATCGTTTATATCGAGAACCCGCATACCATAGAAGATATGGCACGTTGGTTTGAATTTCGTCGGAACTTTTGATAAACCCCCAAAATTAAAAAGTGATGGAAAAGCAAGCCACATATTACGTCCTTCATCAGCAATTAGAGTACCACACAAAGCACAACTGACTTTGCAAGGAAGAATTCTCTCGTGTTTATTGAGTTCACTGTTGTAAAAGTTTAGATGATCGATGCCTTCAGTAATTCTGACGTCATGTTTGTGAAATATAGCTGCCCATTGCATAGGGGCCCCATGCAGTTTTTGGCATGCCAGGCAATGACATATTTTTGCATCTACAGGATCCGAGCAGACTTCGTATTGTACTGCATCGCAGTAGCAACTTGCACGGTATTTGGCTGTAAAATTAACATCTGTAATCGACGCATAATTTGATCCAAATTCTTTTTTCATGTTAATCATATTTTAGGTGTAAGTTATCGGGAGCAAAATAAAGATTTTTCCGGTCGGCCCGTTGTTTTCTCAAAGCAACTTGAAGCCATCTCAAAATAATCTTTTGGCCCAACCTCGGCGTTGGAGCCTCGTTTTAAGTCCTCGACATACTTGAGTATGTCTGCCTGTCCCGGTATTTTAACGGGGCGGGTTAAAACTCAGCATCCATTTTTAATCCAATTAATTTGTCTTAATGTTAAAAAAATCAAATGCGTTTTTTCCCAATATTTGCTCTATGGATTCATCGGAAAATTTTCTTTCTTTAAACCACTTAATTTCACGATCCCAGGCATAAGGAATGTTCGGAAAATCAGAGCCATACATTATACGATCCAGCCTCATATCATCTAATTCCACAGGATTTTTTATGGGCAAATAATCTGCTAACGCCATCGCGGTATCAAGCCAGAGATTATCATATTTTTCAATGAGTCGTTTATAAGGCAAATATTCATCAACACCTAAATGCGGAACACAGATTTTAAGTTTTGGATAATTACGAATCACTTTTTCTAACTTTTTTGCGTTGCATAACAAATATGGATCACATTTGTAAGCCGGACTTTTAGGCTCTCTTCCAACATGCATGACGATGGGTTTGTCTTCAGATGAACATAAATCAAAAATAGTATCCATATTCTCACTGTTCATATCAAAGCACTGCACATGCGCATGAAGTTTTACACCTTTAAGCCCCATTTTAAAAGCCTCCTTCAGAATACTTTCGCTTTCTCTTTCTCCCGGAAATACTGTCGCCATACCGGTGACCCTATTGGGAAATTTCTGACAAATTTCTGCCATATAAGAATTTAACTCACGAGCAGTTCCTGATTTATGCGCATATTGAAGCGCAACAATATGACTTACGCCACGAGACAGTAAATAATTAAGTACATCTAAAGAGGTTAACCTGTAACGAATTGGCCAGCCGTATTTATCGAACCAATCCCATATCGCCTTAAAAATACCTTCTGGAAATATATGAACATGTGAGTCTACAACCAATGGGAAAGAACTTGGGATTTTATGCCCTTCAATATCATTTAGGGCTGGAAGAGGTGTTTTTAACATTTGATCTGGTATTTCAAAATTTTGACGATCCGCAACATATAAAAAACTATGAAGAGTGAGTACATACAATATATATCGTTTTTCGAAGTGTACACAATTTCATGTACCTTACCAATTTCTCAATAGCAATTTAATTACAAATATCGGCGTAAGTGAGGCTAAACAAATCCATTTATTTCAATCCAATTATATGCTACTTTGCCCCCTGATCCTTAGCCCTGCCTGTCGTAGCGAAGCGTAGATCCCGATTTATCGGGTATCCCTGCCCTTTGCTCTTGACTCTTTCCTCTTTCCTCTTTGCTCTTTCCT
>Ga0224498_10000140_pt1 | contig 16790 bp, 16 predicted proteins | sample SF_Jul11_sed_USG_5_FD_167971 | JGI IMG/M metagenome (GOLD analysis project Ga0224498, IMG submission 167971) | Sediment microbial communities from San Francisco Bay, California, United States - SF_Jul11_sed_USGS_21 | ecosystem: Environmental > Aquatic > Marine > Sediment | place: USA...
TGGATTATACAATCGAAAATTTTAGGAATATTATAGCAGATTTCATAAACAAGCTTGCAATCAATGATGGTAAAACAAGTATTGTGGGTCACTCGTTGGGGGGTTATATTGCAGCAGAAGTAACTATGAAAAACAAAAATCAAATAGAGAGACTTGTACTAGTAGACTCTTCGGGGATGTTGAAAAAACCCACACCATTATTAGAAGAATACCTCCAGGTGGCGATTAATCCTACACCTGATAAAGTAAGAAAAGTGTTCGAACAGATGGTAGCAGATCCTACAAGAGTTCCCTTAAAACTAGTTGAAAGTTTTATCGCAAGAATAAACTTACCACACGCCAAATACGCATTTGAGTCCACTCTTGAAAACAGTGCTAATACACAGATAGGACTTGAAAGACTAAAACTAATTGACGATATTCCTACCCTGATAATTTGGGGAATTGAAGACCGTGTAATCCCTCCTGAGCATTCAGAAATATTCAAAGAATTTATCCCAAAATCACATGTAGAGATAATTCAAGATGCTGGACATGCACCCTTTGCTGAAAAACCTGATCAAGTATGTAAAATGCTCCTTGATTTCTTAACATGAATGTATCTCTTAATGAAGTAAAATATCTCATTAATTTGAACAAAATCATCCTCAACTTAAGATCAATAACAGTTAGTATCTAAGAAAAGTTATCAAAAATATTCTAGGTGATATTCTTGTCAAAAAATAATTTGATCTATAGTCCACATAGATGAAACCTGCAATTTATATCAAATCAAATCACCTTCATTTTCATTGCCTAAACAAGTCAGGATGACAAAAAATGGAATCCTGTGTGAGGTTAATGAAAAACGAGTTTACTTGGATCCAAAAAATACTGATGCCACCAGGATCAACTTTGTTTCTCATGCTCATTCTGATCATCTCCCTTCAAAAAATGGTGGGACCATTTTATCATCCATTGAGACAAATGAAATAGCAAATCTTCGTGGATTTAAGATGGAAAATCATGTTGATTCTCTTGATGATTTCACACTAATAGACAGTGGTCATATTCTCGGAGCAAAAGGATTATTCTTTGATGATATATTTTATACTGGAGATATCTGTACTAGAAATCGTGGATTTCTTCAAGGTGCAAAAATCCCAAAATGTAACACCTTGATTACTGAATGTACTTTTGGCCTACCGGAATTTACTTTTCCCAAAAATGACGAAATTCAAAAACAGGTAAATGAATTAATTTCTGAACTTTATGGAAAAGGCATTCCTGTAATTTTAATGGGATATCAATTAGGCAAAGCACAAACAATTACTCAACTCTTTGGCCATTGGGGTCCTCTTTATCTCCATGATTCTGTAAAAGAGATGAATTCACTTCATCAAAAATTTGGAATTCCTCTTAAAGATGGAATTGGTCACTCTGAAGCAGAAAGAAGTGGTCTATTAGAAAAAAAACCCTGGGTTATGGTCGCACCGATGCTATCTGGCAAAAATAAATTCATTAAGGATATGAAATCAAAATATGGTGCTGTAACAATAGGTTTTAGTGGATGGGCACAATCCACAAGATTCTCTTTTGGAAGGCGAACGGACTATTCAATTCCTATGAGTGATCATTGTGACTTTAACGACCTTGTGGATATGGTAATACGATCTGGAGCAGAACAAGTTTACACGATACATGGTTTTGTTGATGAATTTGCAGAACACTTGCAAAAAATAGGCATCAGTGCTCAGCCTCTACTAGAAAACTCTTTAGATGACTTTACTTAGTAAATTCACTACACTCACAATCTGCCACTAGACATATTTCAGAATTTCTAATATGATCATGGGAGAAATGTTTACATTTTTCATTTTTACATATTCTCCTTTGGGCTTCCTTTTGTACTACTGATTGAGCAATTACATTTGCCTTGTCCTTTGAATATCCTTTTTTGTCAATATAGTAATGAACAATTCTGTTGTATAGTAAATCTGGGTTGAATTGCTTTTCTAACAATGGGATCTGTGATTATAACACATTCATTCCATAAAAAGACTATGGGATTAAATATTCAGATTTCCTGGGCTAGTAATTATTTTGCCTTAATATGATATTCTGACAAGTCTATTTCAATTTCCTTCGTGACGATTTCAATGGGGCTATTAATTTTCATAAAAGGTGTAACTTCAATTATTGAAATCTGGCTCATATCAGATATGACTCCAAGAAAAATTTATGATTCGTTATTTTTTATCATACCCTATAATTAATTCTCAAAATAGATGACATTTTCAACCAACCAATCCTTTCTAGAATGGTATAATGTTGTATAATCCTAGGAATAAGAATTACAAAAGATTTCTAAATCATGAGATATCTGAAAAGATATGGGTTTTTTGAAAAAAATCAAAGACACTGCTGAAAGCGGCGTTGAAAAAGGTGCCGACCTTGGCAAAAAAGGTGTTGAGAAAGGTGCAGAAATTGGAACGAAAGCTTATGAGGGCACAAAAAATGCAGCCAAGAAAGGTCATGACAAAGCAAAGGACGATTAACCCCTTCTTTTTTCCTAACCTCTTTTAGTGTTTTTTTAAAAGAATGTTTCTATAATAATAACGATGCAGTTTTATTGGGATTACAAGATTTCTTACAATATTAGATTTTCACAACAAGCCCTTTTTGTCCTCTAAAAATTATCAATGTAAAATTTAGTAGTGATACTTAAAGATCATGAAAACAAAAATGATAACATGTACGAATATTCTCAGTCTTGGAGAAGAAGATTAAGATTGCAATTTCTAGTTGAGATTGCAAGAATCGAATTAAAATCCGGGAAAGAATTTGATGAATTTTCTCAAAAATTGGATCAAGAAATGCAAATTAGATGGAAACTAGTACCAAGCACTAGAAAGCAATATCTTAATACCGTGAGAAAGGTAATATCAAACCAATTTGTTTTGGTACATTAGATTTCTTTTTTTCAAAAATAAAAAACAATTCTCCCTTAAACTAAGACACTATGAGAGAAATAATTATTCTGAAATCATCAAATCAATTAGGTTAGATCTTTTTGTATAACTTTATATGATTTTTTGAAAAGAATAGCATGCCTTTTACATTTCCATTTATTGGAATAATGTGCTCTGGAAACATCATCTTATTTTTAAAATTAAGATAGATTATTAATTTCATAAACATTTCAAAAATCATGAAAAAAGCAACTGGTATTGGTGTGTCTATGTTGATTATGATTGTTGTAATAACTGGAGGATTAATTGCATATTCTTACACTCAACTCAGTGTTAGTTTGAATGAAGTAAATCTTCATAGTGTTGATTTAGAGTCATTATCTTGGTCCAATCTTGTAAAGTTAGGACTAAACACATTTTCAGGAAATTGGCTTGATGCGGCATTTGATCTGATTCAAGGGATTAATTTTAATTTGATATTTGGGTTAAGTAATAATGGTCTACTTCCAGTATACATTCCTGATTTATCTTATGATCTTTTGATAAACGGTATTCCAATAGGAAGTGGGAATAGTAAAATTGATGCTACAATCTATCCTGGACAAACAAAACAAATTATTTCATTTCAGAATATCCAAAAAAATAGTTTCTTGCCTGCAGTTTATTCAATAGTCGATACACAGGGGATAATAGATCTCAAAGTAAAAGGCATTGCTTATTTCAACTTGTTAGGATTAAGCATCCCTATATCATTTGAATCATCAAAACAAATTTCAATTTATGATGAAATTAGAAATAGAATAAACGCAGAAATTCAGCTTAACTAAAGAAAAAAGTTTTCTGACTACCATCTAAACACTTTATTTCTTTTTCCATTTGATTGGATTTGAAAATTTAAGATTGATTTATTTCACTATCAATTGTTCCACCTTGTCCATATACTACAGGGAGAGTATGACTACTGATTACTTTGATCTTTCTGATTTGAGATACTGTCATTTCCATACTGTCTGGATTCTCAGCTGAAATCTTTACAAAGACATCATATTTTCCCAAGACTCCATTAACCTCGATTACCCCTGCAAGTGAACTAATCTCTGAGATCACCTCTGTTTCTGAACCTGGACTACAGTTTAAGAGCATGTAAGCTAGCATGAATTATTTTCAAAGATATTGGTAATATTAATTGAATATCTCATGATGCTACAATTCTCCCATAATCAAAATAGAATCATGTATGAGGTAAACAAAATTTTAAAAAATACTTCTCATTGAATGATCCTTTTGCACCATCCAAGAAACTGTGGGTTATGGAAAGAAACAGGAGATAAAAAGATACAATACATATTCCCCTGATAATGTACCAGAGAAATTTGATTGTGAAAAATATTTTGATGAACACAACAACATAATCCTAGATGTACTGACTGTTGCTGGTGGCATTGGATTGGTCTGATAGGCAGCACATTGGCAATAATTGTTGTGATTGCGTTTGACTAGTCCCTTATTTCCAATACTGTTTGTCTATTTAACAAAAAATTGAGACAAATTATTGATGATTAACCCTGAAATGACTCAAGTATATGTCTAAACTGTATTTAGGATGCTCATATTTGATAAGATTCACACAATTCTGTTAGTTCCGTATTTCCTAATTCTTTTTTAGTCCTAGTTACGTAACTATGTCGTGTATGAAGGAAAATGTCCATTCTTTAAATTGTTAGATGGCGTTTTTTGCAAATACATTTCAGATAATTATTCTGATAGTGACAAAAAAGAATAGATCTTACTGGAGTAATGGGAAAATGTGCAGGTAGGTAGCCTCAGAATAATTATGAACAAATGTATTATTCTATTAGACCATGTATACAGATAGATACACCCTTGACTGACTGGACCAAAGATAGCAATGATGACAAGTTTTTTGACTGGATGGATAAAGACAAATAAAACTATAGAAAATCCCCGAGAATACTGAAAAAACAAGGCAAAGGCAAAAAAATTATTGTCTCAGGACTGGTTGGTATTACAGTAATCATTCTAGTATTATCTATTTTTTCAGGCAACAACGAATTTAGTTCTGAAAATTACTTTTACATCCCAGACTATAGGCTAAACAAGTCTCCTGTTTTTTGTGCTCAGGAATTTTCTGATTCTGCTTTTCCAGATGCAAACAAAACCATGATGTCTAAAACATCAACATCTGTACAAGAATGGCAGGACAAAATAGAACAATACACAAAGACTAGTGGAGTATGGAATTTTGAATACAGGACAATCCCTGAAAGTTCAAGTTTTGCAGATTTTGGCTGTGATACAACAATCACGTTTGAGCAATTTCCTCCTGTTAGAAAAATGCTTGCAAGAGGAGAGACTGCACTATCTCAGTATGGATTTTCTGATGTGGTCATATTCTATCTCGATCCCACATCACGAGATAAGATAGACTCTGATGTTGACATGGTAATAAGACATGAAATTGGACATGTTTTGGGCTTGGGGCATCCAATTTTTGATGGAATGTATGATGATCAACCATTTTTTAGAGATGGTAATGTGTTACTATCTCGCTCCATAATGGTGACTCCTGAGGTGTATCCATTTTTGCCTTCAGGGATGGCTTATACAATATCTGATTATGATGTTCGAGCAGTGGTAAATCTCTATGGTGGCGGAATAACTAATACCCCTCTTTTTTTTGGTTACCTAAACTATGTTATAATTGCCATAATGCTTTTTGGAGTCGCATTTTTTGTCAACAAAAAATTAAAACAGCAATAATGATATTTCCAAACGAGGAAAAAATTAAAGAGTTTTTTGTGGCATCCTTTTAATCTATCTTAAAATCACGCCTATATCCATTAGATTTGTATGAGTAAAATCAGTTACAATGTTTCCTTTTATCTTTTGAAAGAATCTCCCTGAATCACTGTTTTTGAGAAATTCCTTCATCACAGATAGATCAATTTTTATGTTCTCTGTAATTGCTCCGGCAAAAACAGAATTCCCATCTATCCCATCTGTTCCCATTGATGCAATAACTATTTTTTTTGATTTTTGAGTATTTTTTAAAATTCTTAAAACCAATTCTTGATTTCTCCCTCCCATTCCTTTTCCAAGAACTCTTACTGTTGGTTCACCCCCAAAAACAAGACATGTTTTTTGTTTATCTGAAATATTCTCAAGAATTTTTGTTACTGCATCTTTAATTTCTCCAAAAATTTGTATTATTGTAACTTTGTAACCCATTTGCTTTGCAGTCTTTTGCATCGCTTTTAAACAATCATTATTATTTGCAATAACATAGTTTTCAATTTTTGATTTTTTTTGAGTCTCTGAATCTTCTGTTTGCAATCCCTTTTCTAAAACTTTTAAAACCTCCAGAGGAATCTTTCTTGTTAATTTGTATTTTTTTATAATGTATAGTGCATCTGCAAATGTTGTATTATCCATGTATGTAGTACCAGATGCAATAGATGAAAGATCATCTCCTTCAACATCTGACATTATCAAACCTATCCCATGACATTTCATGTTCTCAACTAACTTTCCTCCTTTGATTTTTGATAGATGTTTTCTAATACAATTAAATTCTTGAATTGTTGCACCTGATTTTAGTAGTAAATTTGTAACATGGATTTTGTCATCAAGAGTAATTTCATTTGGCATTGCAAGAAGTGATGAGCCTCCTCCAGAAACAAGAAAAATTACTAATTCTCCACTTCGCCTGTTTTGAAGAAATTTCATTACTTCCTTTGCTGCCTTTACACTTGTCTGATCTGGTTTAGGATGCCTAGAATTAAAAATCTGAAATTTTTTACCCTTGATTCTTGACTTGGATCCCTTAGGGATGACCACTATTCCACTCTTTATGGGTACTATGGCATTAAGCGCTCTAGTCATTGAATCTCCAGCTTTTCCAAAGGCAATAGAATGGATATCTGAATATTCCTCAAGATTGATTACTTTGTTCCCAATCTTGATTTGATTAGGTTTTACATAATTTAGAATAATGTTTTCTGGGTTTGCAGCTTGGAGGCCTGCTTCCAATATTTCTAGACAATCCTTTTTACTACCTGAAGTTGCCAATTCATTGAAATTTTGGATAATCATACAACTTACTCAATAATGCAAGATATAATAATAATCAATGATGCCTTTGATTTATGTACACAGTACGCATTCCAAAAGTTATCAACTTTGGAGAAGATGCACTTGGTCAAACAGAGTATCCTAAAAATGCACTAGTTGTTACAACCGTTCCGCCAAAACTTTCTGACAAATGGTTGTCAAAAATGGGAATTCAGGATTACATGTTGTATGATCAAGTAAAACCTGAACCATCAATCGAAGATGTCAATACTGTCATTTCAAAATTCAAAGACAAAGACCCATCTGTTCTAATTGGATTGGGTGGTGGAAGTTCAATGGATGTAGTAAAATATGCTGCACCAGAGATGAAAAAAGAAAAGATCTTAATTCCAACAACCTTTGGAACTGGAGCTGAAATGACAACCTATTGTGTTCTGAAATTTGATGGAAAAAAGAAATTGTTACATGAAGACAGATTTTTAGCTGACATGGCTGTAGTCGATTCATATTTTATGGATGGTACTCCAGATCAAGTTCTCAAAAATTCTGTATGTGATGCATGTGCTCAAGCTACTGAAGGCTATGATAGCAAACTCGGTAATGACTTGACTAGGACTCTATGTAAACAAGCATTTGAGATTCTCTATGATGCAATTATGAATAACAAACCAGAGAACTATCCATATGGTTCAATGCTATCTGGAATGGGATTTGGTAATTGCTCTACAACACTTGGACATGCTTTGTCCTATGTATTCTCAAATGAGGGTGTGCCCCATGGTTATTCCCTGTCCTCCTGTACTACCGTTGCACACAAGCATAACAAGTCAATCTTCTACGACAGATTCAAGGAAGCTATGAACAAACTTGGCTTTGACAAATTAGAACTCAAAGCTGATGTTTCAGAGGCTGCAGATGTCGTCATGACTGATAAAGGACATTTGGATCCAAACCCAATTCCAATATCAAAAGACGATGTTATAAAATGCCTTGAAGATATCAAAGCAGGTAATCTATAATAAATTCAAATTTTTTTTACTTTTTTTCTATTTTCTTGATAAACTGCGAAATTGGCAATTTATCAAACTTTTTAAACTAATAATCCGACGTAAATGTACTTGACTGATAAAAAAATAAAATTTGGTATTCAAAATGGTCTGAATGTTGCAAGAGCAGGGTATTCTGAAGATCAAATTCTGACTGCTTGTATTCTTGCTGATAAAACCGGTTATGATTCTATATTCTATATGGATCATACCAATGTCCCACAATGGAAAAATGCAATAGTATTAGATCCTTGGGTCATGTTGTCTGCAATTGCTGCAGTTACAAGCAATGTGGAATTAGGTACCTGTGTAACTGATGCAATTAGAAGACATCCCTCCAACATTGCACTATCTGCAATTACTCTTGATAGAGTTTCAAAAGGTAGGGCAATTTTAGGTATTGGTGCAGGTGAGGCTCAAAACTTGAAAGAATTTTGCATACCATTTGAAAAACCCGTTTCTAAATGGGCAGAACAAATTGAAACTATTCATACATTATACCAATCCACTCCTGATAATACAGTAGATTATGATGGAAAATATTACAAACTAGAGGGTGCATGTTTACAAGCACCTCCAATTAGAAAACCACGTCCACCAACTTACATGGCATCAGGCGGTAAGAGAACTTTGGAATTAACAGGTAAACTTGGTGATGGATGGTTGCCAATTGGTTACACTCCTGAGTTATTTGAAGATCACAAAAAACAAATCCAAGTATCCATGGACAAACACAACAGAACACAAGAAGAAAAGGATAATTTCCAGATGGCTTTGGATATTGATGTATACTTTTCTGAAGATGCAGAAGAATCATGGGCAAAAATGAAAGAAGCAGTAAAAGTAAGCTTGTTCAAACCTGAAGTATTACGGGTTCACGGATTAAAAGAAATCGAAGGATTTGATTTTGTTAAATACTTTACAGAATATTCAATGTCTGATCAAAGTTGGATTATAAAGATGAGAGAAGCTGCAACAAAAATTCCAGATGCTGTTGCTCGTTCATCTACTGCAGTTGGTACTCCTGAAGATATCATCCCAACATTTGAGCGATTCATGGATGCTGGCGTTAATCACTTTGTAATTAGATTCTGGGGAAAGAATTACTTTGGGTCTATTGACAAATTTGCTAGTCATGTAATGCCAGCACTCAGAGAAAAAGCCAAACAATAAAACCACTAGTTTTTTAATACATAGAAAATCATTTACTTTACTGGTTATTCCAAAATAGGATGATTTTCCCGAAGTAAAAAAATGTCTTGATATCTTAGAAGAAAGTATTGAACTCTTGGCTAATCTAGAACAATACCTGGAAGATAAGAAAGAAGATAAATTGATTCCTAATATGGACCTTCATCAACATACGACATGACTGAAGATGTTATTGTATCGACAAAACTCAAACGTGTTGAATTTGATCTTATGAGAAGGCAAGCCGAAGATTCTTTTTAATTTATGATTTATGTGGTCGTTTGCGTTTTGTAAATGACTTTGCTCGGCGCTTATTTTGTTGTTTTTCCAATCTTTTTCTTGTGCGCTCTGTAGATTTTGTATCTCCTTGAATTACTTTGGTTCTACTTCCATCTCTTAGCATGATCTCTTTTCCTTTGTATCTAAATTCTACATCTCTGCATTTGACATAATATTTTTTGAGGCAGAAAAATATTCTATTATTTGTCCCACGCATGTCTTTGATTTCTTTTGATTTTTTTAGTTCATTGAGAATATTCCGAAGTAATCCTTTGTCAATATCTGTAATTCTATGCAATTCTCTAAACCAAATGAATTTTGATTCAGAACCACATCCTTCTAGAATCTCTAATACTTGTTGTATTGTCTCTTCATGCTCTTGATCTGCCTCATCCATAGGTTTGTTTAGGATTAATCCTCTAATTTAGCAATTTTCATTAATGAAAAGTTTGGATGAAAAAAGTCAAGTTTTAGAAAGTTTATCTTTTTTGATTATATTTGTAATTACTTACCGTGAACATTAATCTAAAAAATGAATGTACTGAACTAACATGCAGAATTTTAGAAATCAAAGCATTGGCAAAAGAATTAGATGAAGAGTAATATTGTTTCTTTGATTTTATCTTTCTTTCTTTGAGTCTAGATTTTGTTACTTTAACTGATTGTTTTTGATTGCTTTCCATCTTTTTTGCTATTGAATCAATTTGCTTGATGATTTTTGCTTGTGCCTCAGTGGATTTTGTTTTTAGGAATTTCTTTTTTAATTTTTTTAACTGGGCAGACAAATCATCAAACTCATTTTTTAACTCATCAATATATGGATCCTGCATTATTTTTATGATATAATACTTTATTTAGAATTTTGTTGTTTCAATTAAAGTCAAAATTTTAAATTCATTTTAAGACTTTGTTACTAGAGAAATGTTTGCATTCATTTAGTTTATTAGATAATTCCAATATTTCTTTTTGATTTGAAATTATTGGGACGGTTGGAAATAAAATCCTATGAAAAAATTAAGGAATTTCTATCCGAAGAACATGTTGGAAGAATTGCAAGTATTGATGAGAATGGTTATCCACAGATCATTCCTATGAATTTTGCATTTGTTAATGATGTCATCTATATGCATTCGTACCCAAGAGGAGAAAAGCTTGACAATATTGCAAGAAATAAGAAAGTGGGCTTTGAAGTAGATAGGGAACTAGAATTTTTACCTTCATACTTTTCACATCCAACTGATGCATCACAAGCAGATACCCTTTACATCAGCGTAGTTATCAAAGGAAAAGCAGTTTTAGTGGAAGATGATCAAGAAAAAATCTTAGGACTAAACAGTCTGATGAAAAAATATCAGCCTGAAGGGCATTACGAGTCTTTGCAAAAAAATGATTTGGTCTTAGATGAAGTTGCTGTAATCAAGGTAATTCCTGAATCAACTAAAGGAAAATATAAGATTGGCCAACAAATGCAAGCCGATTCTAGAGCAATTTTAGCTCAAAAAATCCTGCAAAGAAATTCTCTTACTGCCAAACAAACTCTAAAAATTATGGGCTTTGAAGTGACTGATAATGGATTAAGAATGGTTGATGAACCTATATGGTAATCTTAATTTGATATCTACTTTGTTTTAAGTTCGATTTGTTTGAACAAATATCTGATTAAATTCCTAGAATATTAAGTATTCATGTATGATGGTATAATGGTTATGCCGATTTATTTGAAAGAATCTATGAAGACATGCTAAAAATATTTAAAATTAATTCTATATCTGATTTTACAAAGTTTTTACAATCTTCTCTATGCTTACTTTAGATTTTTATGTAAAACATCATTCAAAACACTAGAAAAGATTACATATTTACTAAATTCTTTGATTAGTTTTGCTTGTATTTCATGTAACTTTTTTGCAAGATCATCATCAAGCATTATTGTAATTCTTTTAGCCATTCTTTGTAAATCCCTCTTTTTTTTGATGACAAAGACAAACACATTTTGAATTATAGCATAGATTGTGTTTGTTCATGATGCATTTGTAGCCAAAATCATGTAAATGAGTCTCATCCAAATAGAATTAGATGAATTCTGATGAGTGTCTTCTAAATTTAAATTGTCAGACAAAAACATTCCTCTCTATCATAAGAAACCTATATGTTTCATCCACGTTAAAATTTCCATCTGTTAATCTTTGTATTATAATTTCTTGAAAATTGTATTTGAGTATGATTGTACCTTGTTCCATAAGTTAAATCTGTATGTTATAATGTAATCCTGCCAAAATTGGAAATTGGTTTCATAATCTTGTATATGATTATGAAATAAGATGTGAATTTTTGGAATAGAATAGACAATCATTAAGCGAATTATTTCGATACTGCTATTTTGGAATTAGATTAATACATCGTAATAGTTATCTTTCCCTAATTTCATTTAGTTGCTGTATTTTGTATTAAATCACGAATGATTTTCTATCTACTAGAAGTTGTTTTTATTCAACAAACGTTAGCTATAAGTTCAGTTTTTAAGGATTTTATCTGTTGGAACAAGTCTCACAGTTTGAACTAGTGTCTGATTTTGCACCTACCGGAGATCAACCTCAGGCGATCAATTCCCTAGTTGAAGGTGTAAAAAAAGGGATAGTGCAAACCCTACTTGGAGTCACAGGAAGCGGCAAGACCTTTTCAGTTGCAAATGTTATAGCTAGGACTGGCAAAAACACACTGGTAATATCTCATAACAAAACCCTTGCAGCACAACTTTATTCAGAGCTAAAGCAATTTTTCCCAAAAAACAATGTTGGATACTTTGTCTCATATTACGACTATTATCAACCTGAAAGCTACCTTCCTCAAACTGATACCTATATTGAAAAAGACACTCAGATCAATGAGAAGATTGAAAAATTAAGGCTAGAGGCAACTGCCATGCTTCTTTCAGGTGAGCCTACAATCATTGTCTCTACTGTTTCTTGTATCTATTCTCTTGGAAATCCACAAGATTGGGAAGATTTGGCAATTACAATTAACACTGGTGATGAAATTAAAAGAAATGAAATTATCCGAAAATTCATCGATGCTAGATATGAAAGAAATGACACTGAAGTTGCACCTGGAAACTTTAGAGTAAAGGGGGATACAATTAGTGTCACGCCTGCATATTCTGAGGATCTAGTTAGGATTTCTTTGTTTGGTGATGAAGTAGAAAAAATTAGTCTGCTTGATCACGTATCTTTAAAAGAAAAGCGAAAAATTTCTCAAATCAAAATTTTTCCAGCAAAACACTATCTTATTGCCAAAGATGTAAGAAAAAAAGCAATCAATTCAATCAAAGAAGAATTAGAAAAACGTCTGCCTGAGCTAAATGAACTAGAAAAACAAAGACTTGAGATGCGAACAAAATATGATTTAGAAATGATTGAAGAATTGGGCTATTGTTCTGGAATTGAAAACTATTCTAGACATTTTGATGGAAGAAAGGCTGGAGAAAAAGCATTTTGTTTGATGGATTTTTTTGGAGATGATTATCTTCTGGTAATTGATGAATCCCATGTGACATTACCACAACTTCATGGAATGTACAAGGGAGATCATTCCAGAAAAAGAGAGCTTGTAACATATGGCTTTAGGTTGCCAAGTGCATATGATAACCGCCCATTACAATTCGAAGAGTTTGAAGAATATGTCAAAAACACAATATTTGTTTCAGCTACCCCTGCAGAATATGAAAAAAAAATATCCTTAAAAATTGCCGAACAACTAGTTAGGCCTACTGGACTACTTGATCCCAAAGTCGAAATTAGGTCTACCAAGGATCAAATGGATGACCTAATCCGCGAAATCAACAAAAGAGTAGAAAAATCTGAGCGTGTTTTAGTTACTACATTAACTAAAAGAATGGCAGAAGACTTGGCTGAGTATCTGTCAAAGAAACAAGTTAGGGTTCGCTACATGCATTCAGAAATTGAAGGATTGCAAAGGACTGAATTAATCAGACAATTACGTTTAGGAGAATATGATGTACTTGTTGGAATTAACCTTCTGCGAGAAGGGTTGGATATTCCTGAGGTCTCTTTGGTAGCAATTCTGGATGCAGATAAGGAAGGATTCTTGAGAAACTTTACCAGTCTGATTCAAACATGTGGTCGTGCTGCAAGAAATGAAAATGGAACTGTGATAATGTATGCTGATACAATTACAAAATCCATAAAAAATACTATGGATGAAACTAAGCGTCGTAGAGAGAAACAAATGCAATACAATCAAGATAACAACATCATCCCCAAAACAATCATAAAATTAATTCCAGAACAAGAAACAACCTTAGATGATTCAAAGCTAAAGTCTACTCATGATCTTACAGCTGATATTATTGATTTGGATGCACAAATGAAAAAATATTCTGAGGATTTAGACTTTGAGCGTGCTATAGAATGCAGAGATAGAATAAAAAGACTAGAAAAGGAGATTGAATTTAAAGATGGTCGAAAATAAACTAAAGATTCGTGGAGCGAGACATCACAACCTAAAGAATCTAGATATTGACATTCCAAAAAATAAACTAGTAATTATTAGCGGTTTGTCAGGATCTGGTAAATCTACTCTGGCTTTTGATACCATTTATGCTGAAGGACAGAGAAGGTATGTTGAATCTCTTTCTGCATATGCTCGTCAATTCCTAGAAATGATGGATAAACCTGATGTTGATTCCATTGAAGGTTTATCTCCTGCTATTTCGATTCAACAAAAAACTACTAGCAAAAATCCACGTTCCACTGTAGGGACAACCACTGAAATTTATGATTACATGCGATTGCTCTTTGCAAGAATTGGAATTCCTTACTGTACAAACTGTGGAAGAAAAATCTCTACTCAGTCAATTGAGACGATTTGTGATTCTGTTCTCAAAGATTTTAAAGGAAAAAACATTCTAATTCTGTCTCCTATAATTCAGAGAAAAAAGGGGACATATGAGAAATTATTTGAGCAAATCAAAAAGGATGGCTACTCTAGAATCCGCCTAAATGGGGAAATTTTGAGCCTAGATGAAGAGATTTCGCCGCTTGACAGACAAAAATGGCACAATATTGAGATTGTTGTTGATCGAATTACAACTGAAAAATCTGAAAGATCTAGACTCTTTGAGGCAATTCAAACTGCGATTAAGGCATCAAAAGGAGATGTAATGATTGCATTTGAAAAAACAGAAAAAATTTTCTCACAAAACAACGCATGTCCTTATTGTGGATTAACCGTAGGTGATCTAGAGCCAAGAACTTTTTCATTTAACTCTCCATTTGGTATGTGTAAAACATGTAATGGCTTGGGTGTGAAAATGGAATTTGATCCTGATTTAGTAATTCCTGATAAGACAAAGTCAATTTTAGATGGCGCAATCGTCCCCTGGAGTGGAAGGTTTTCATCATTTCGAAGACAAGCATTAAGGGCAGTTGGAAAGAAATTTGGTTTTAATTTAATGACTCCGATTGACAAAATAAAACCAAAGCATCTTAAAATTATTCTATATGGCACTGATGATTTGATCGATTTTAAATATCGTTCAAAATCTGGAGATTCATCCTGGCAATACACTGATGCATTTGAAGGGGTTTTAGTAAACCTTCAACGTGTATTTATGGAAACTGATTCTGAATCAAAACGTGAATGGTTAAAGCAATTCATGCGAGATACTCCTTGTAATACATGTAATGGTAAAAAACTAAAAGCTGAATCTCTTGCAGTCAAAATCAATGACAAAGGAATCATGGATGTTTGTGACATGTCAATTGATCACTGCTATGACTTTTTCTCTACTTTGAAATTAACTGAAAATGAGCAATACATTGCCAGGGACATCCTAAAAGAAATCAAAGAACGACTGGAATTTTTGATGAATGTTGGATTAAATTATCTTACATTAAACAGACTAAGCTCTACATTGTCTGGTGGTGAATCTCAGCGAATCAGATTAGCAACACAGATTGGCTCTAATCTTACTGGCGTTTTGTATGTTCTTGATGAACCCACAATTGGATTGCATCAACGTGATAATGAAAGGCTCATTAAAACGCTAACAAAGCTACGAAATCTTGGAAATACTGTAATTGTTGTAGAACATGACGAAGAAGTAATACGAAATTCAGATTGGATAGTAGATTTGGGTCCTGGTGCAGGTGTGCATGGGGGAAATGTAGTTTTTGAAGGAACAGTCAACAAAATTCTTAATGGGCACAAATCAGTTACAGGTGATTACCTTAAGAATAACTCTTTGATAACCCTACAAGACAAAACGCGTAATCCTTCTGGTTCAATAATTGTCAAGAGCGCATCAGAAAACAACCTAAAAGATATTGATGTTGAAATCCCATTGGGTCTTTTTGTTTGTGTAACTGGAGTTTCAGGTTCTGGAAAATCTACCTTGATAAACGATATATTACTTAAATCGCTAGAAAATCACTTTTACAAGTCAAATGTTAGACCTGGAAGTCACAAAGAAATTGTCGGTTTAGAAAATATTGATAAAGTAATTGCAATCGATCAATCTCCTATTGGCAGAACTCCTCGTTCAAATCCTGCAACTTACATTGGAGCCTTTACTCCAATTAGAGAACTTTATGCAAATACTGAATTATCAAAAGAACGTGGTTATGCTCCAGGACAATTCTCATTTAATGTAGCAGATGGTAGATGTTTTGCTTGTGATGGTGATGGAGTCAAACAAATTGAAATGCAGTTTTTGTCTGATGTTTATGTAAAATGTGATGAATGTAAAGGCAAAAGGTATAACTCTGAAACACTATCTGTATTATACAAGGGCAAAAACATCTCCGATATTTTAAACATGACAGTTTATGAAGCACTGAATTTCTTTGAGAACATTCCTGCAATAAAACGAAAATTACAAACAATTTACGATGTTGGATTAGGTTATATCAAGTTGGGGCAATCCTCTACCACACTATCTGGTGGTGAAGCTCAACGAGTAAAACTTGCCTCAGAACTATCAAAAAGAGGTACTGGAAAGACTCTCTATATATTAGATGAACCTACTACTGGCTTGCATTTTGCAGATGTTCAAAAATTGCTAGATGTCCTTAACAGACTGGTAAACTTGGGAAATACTGTGGTAGTAATAGAGCATAACATGGATGTAATCAAAAATTCTGATTGGTTAATTGATCTTGGGCCTGAAGGGGGTGATGAAGGAGGTAGAGTTGTATCTACTGGAACGCCTCAA
>Ga0224498_10000158_pt1 | contig 15772 bp, 17 predicted proteins | sample SF_Jul11_sed_USG_5_FD_167971 | JGI IMG/M metagenome (GOLD analysis project Ga0224498, IMG submission 167971) | Sediment microbial communities from San Francisco Bay, California, United States - SF_Jul11_sed_USGS_21 | ecosystem: Environmental > Aquatic > Marine > Sediment | place: USA...
TGATTTTCAATGATATTTTTATTATGAGGCCATCATATGGGCGATGGTTCAAGTCGATTCATCAATGAATCGGCATGCCCATGATCGGCCACAGAACGTAAACCGCAAAACCGGTTACTGCGATTAGCATGATACTTGCCGGTATTCCGTATAGAAAAAATTCAGCCGGTGTAAACTGTCTGGATTCATATGCGATGGCATTTGGAGCGGCGCCGACAAGCAACAGAAACGGCATTCCTGCCGCGACCAAGGATGTAAAAAGGATGACATCCGGTGCTACGCTTAGATAAGAAGCAAGCACCAATGCAACCGGCAGGGAGATCGCGATGGCCGCTACGTTCATTAAAAAATTGGTCATAATCATAACGAAAAATGCAATACCCATAATAAAGAAGAAACCGCTTGAATTATGGAATATCATCAGCCATTTTATCGCAAGCCACTTGGCCGCACCTGTTTGCCAGAGGCAAAAACCCATGCTCATGGCACCAGCAAAGAGCAGGATGATATTCCATGGTATTTCTTCAAGGTCATCGACATCCAGGATACCTGTAATAAAAAAAAGAATCGTTGAGGTTAAGATAATGGCGGTTTTATCGAGAATCTTAAACGCTGGAAAAAAGGAACTCAGAGACATTGCCAGAATACAGGCAAAGACGATGATCATGGCGATGATTTCTTTTCTGGTAAGCGGTCCCAGGTTTTTATCGAGCTGAACGGCTTTTTCTCTTAACCCTGGAATGGTGCTTTTTTCGGGCTTGAAGAAAATCATAAAAAATATCCACAATAAAATAACCATCAACCACCCTATGGGAAGCATGTAATAACTCAATTGGAAAAATGTGATATCCTGGCCAATGATGTCATTATAAAAGCCTATGGCAACCGCACCCCGTGCAGCGCCTAATAGCGTTACAATGCTTCCTGCCCCGGCGACATAAGCCATGCCCATAAAGAGCCCCTTGCCAAACTTCGTTGGCTGGTCTTCTTCTCCATAAAGCCCGTAAATAGAAACAAGAAGCGGATATATGGTTGCCGCTACAGCTGTATGGGCCATTATGTGAGTCAAAGCAGCGATCAACACAAAACAGCCGAGATAAATCATACTGGTTTTTTCGCCGACAATCACCAGCATTTTATAGGCCATACGCTTGGTGAGTCCGGTTTTTGTAAAAACCATGCCGATGACGATGGAGGCCAAGATAAACATGACCGATGGGCTCATAAAGTCCGTGAACGCGGCCTTGGCCGGACGGATAAGAAAAAAGACCTGAAGGACGCCAATGGCAAGGCTGGTGACACCGACGGGTACGACTTCCAAAACCCACCAGGTTGTGGCAAACAGAGATATCGCCAGAGCGCCTTTTCCCTCTCTGCTCAATACAAAATGTTTTCCGACCGGATCGATTGCGTCCGACCACGGCGGGGCATAATACACCAGTGCAAAGAGCAAGATACCGGCAAAAAGAAAAATAAATTGTTTTGCGTTAAAATGGCTGTTACTATTATTAAATTCAAAATCTCCTGCCATAGATTAATTCCAAAAATTATCACTCTCAGAACGCATTAAGGAGATACGTGCCGGACAGTTTGACCTAAGTTAAAGTTTGAAACGCTCAGTTTAGGTTAGAGCTCACAAACGGCAAGTGTTTCCACAACCTCTTTGAACATATCTGTTTGTCTTAGAATCCCCACAATTTTTTTGCCCCGGGTCACCAATAAAGACTGATGATGCTCCAGAGCCAGTTGATGTATGGCTTCACTCAGAGAAGCGTCTTCCGGAACAGACTCTCCTTCGGCTGGAGCGCAGACCAGTATTTTGACGTTAAGCCGGCTCGCACTCCTACAGATATCAATCAAAGGTTTGTCCCAAAATTCGCATTGACTCAGCATCGGTTTTAAATACCGAGAACTGACACCAAATCTGGATAGGGTTTTGGAATCGCAGATTTTTTTTCCTTTTGGTTCTAATACTCTGAGGACATCCAACTGGCTAATTTTGCCGACAATTTCTCCGTTTTCATCAGATATAAGAAGGATTTTATGGGGATACATTCCCTGTTCATAGGCTTTTTGAGCTTTATCAAGGGCAAGGGCGGCTTCGTATAAATTGGATTCGATGGAAATGGTCTCATATTCTGATATTGGTACCATTAAATCTCTTACAATTTTATTTTTCATGTTGCGTCTTCCATGGCGGGTCTATTTATGCTTTTCCAGAAAACGGACCATAGATTCTTTAATCCGTTTACCAACCTCAGACGATAGTTGAATTGAAAGATCAGAGTTTTCGATGCTTTCGGAATATAGGCGGGCTGTTTTACATAAAAAGAGTAACTGTTCTTGGTAACGAGAACAGAATTTGCACATCATCAGGTGTATCCTCATTCCCATTCGCTGGTGCAAAGACAGTTTTCGGTCAAGGGATTCCGACACCAAGTATGTCATTTTTTTGCAATTAAACATCCAGTGCTTCATTTTTATTCTCTTTCATACGAATTGTTGAACCAGTTGATTTCAAGGCATCGCCTCAAATACATTCGGGCTCTGTGAAGTAACACCCACGAATTGGTCGTAGAAATGTCCAAAATCTTACAAATTTCTTTTGTATTTTCACCAACAATTTCTCTGAGAATAAACGCACTGGCCTGCCGAACGGGAAGTTCCGACAAACATTTTTGGAGAATCTTAATAAACTCCTTTTGATCATAACGCTTCTGTGGATTAGCGTTCCAATCGGCCGGTTTAATTTTCCATTGTCCGTTCTTGGTAAAAAGATTGTCTAAATTATTAATATTGGATTCGATATCATCCATCGGTTGTTCTTTTGCTTTTTTTCGAAAGTGATCGATGATTTTGTGTTTTAGGATACCGGTAAGCCAGGTTTTTATGGATGAACGGTATTGAAAATTTTTTAAAGAACGAAGGGCGGCAAGAAAAGTTTCCTGGACCAGGTCTTCTGCAACGGTGGCCTCATAAACCCTGTAAAGAGCGTATCTGTAAAGATAATCACCATACAGATCAACCCATTTCTCGGGGTTCTCAACTGAGTTATTTAAAATAGATTGTTGCTTGTTCATTTTTAAACCAAAAGGTAATGATGTTTTCAACAGCTCGCAGAAGCTCAGGATTATGGATCAGAAGATATAAATCTCAATCTAAATTTTAATGCATTGATTATCATAAAAAATTAGATCCAGTATGGATTGATGAGGTCTTCAAAAATGACCATAGCCGCTTCTGCGCCGTGTCCGGCAGCCGTAACAATTTGCTTGTATCCACCCGACACATCTCCGGCAGTATAAATTCCGGGGATATTTGTTCTGTAATTATCGTGCTTGATAAACCCTTCGTCCGTAAGCTCTATCCCTATTTTATTTGCCAACTCCACAGTAGGATCATACCCAATGGCAATAAAGACGCCATTAACGGTTCGAGAATAAGATTCTTCAGTTTTGTTATTGTAAAGCAAAACTTCTTCTACGTTATGTTTTCCCCTGATTTCCTTGACTTCAGTATTAAAAAGTATCGGAATGTTGTTTTTTACCAGGTTTTGTACCAAAAAATCCTGCGCTTTTAGACTACCTTTCCTGTGAACCAGGGTGACATCCACGCCAATATGATGCATATGAAGCGCTTCTGTAGCGGCACTGTTGCCGCCGCCGACGACAATGGCTTTTTTCCCCTTAAAAAGCGGGCCGTCACAGGTACTGCAATAACTGACACCATGCCCCGACAGACGAGATTCGCCGGGGACCCGAAGATGTCTGTGGGTGGCTCCGGTGGTCATCAGCACGGCTTTGGTCTTGAACTTTCGTCGGGTGGTTTGTACGTTGATAGGATCATTGGGTGTAATTTCAACAACCCCTTCTCCCGGGAAAATCTGTACATATTCCAGAGCATGGGTCACCATAATATCCACAAGTGTTTTCCCACCGATTTGTTTGAGGCCCGGATAATTTTCAACAACCGGGGTTGTGGCCACCTGACCACCAAGGACCCCTTTTTCCACGACCACCGTTTTAAGACCGCTTCTTGCTGCGTAAATTCCGGCTGTCAGTCCCGCCGGGCCGCCCCCCACAATCACCAGATCTGTTTCAACTTCTTCTGCATCACTTTCGGGAATAAAAACCGTCTGTTCCTCCATTTTATCCAGAGACAGCATAAAAAGCTCTTCCGTCTGTGCGCCCTGGGCAATCAAAATGTCATTTGCATATGTTTGGGGAACAGACTGGGCTGAATATCGGGTAGCAAGTTCAGGGTTAGCCTGTATATCGATGATTTCCAGAGAAACTAAATCGGGCTTTTCAACAGCTGCCTTTAAAGCGTTCAGGGCCTGCTGCGGACAATACGGACAGCTCGCACTGACAAACACCTTGATATTCCTTTGGGTGTCTATACGTTTTATGACCTGGAGTGATTGTTCGCTGAGATTGCTCCTCTGAAGCCCGATGAGGATGACGGCCTCCAGAAAAATACGTCCTTCTTCACCCAGGGGTGCTCCCAGCCACCGGATATTGTAGCGGTCCGGATTGAAAATCAAAGTGGGCGAATGTTCAACGTTCCATTTTTTCGCGGATTCATGATGTAAATTAAATTCGCGCAAGACAATTTTATCGGTAAGTTGCCGAAAAAAACGAACGGCCTGCCTGGCGGTATCAGTGAATACATCATTTTGGCCGGGCTGAGCGTACAAAAAAATAGGAATTTCTTCTTTAATCGCGCCCAATATTCTTTCAATTTCTTTTTGGGCTTCCAGTGCCTGAATGTCTTCCTGTTGATCCATGGTTTATGGTCCTTTTTTATGAAATCATTCTTTGAACACGAGCTTTCCGCCGAGAAATCCAGCGGTAACAGCCGCACCAAGCATAACGATGTTAACAAAGAGAAACGCGACTAAATGGGAGGAAGTCAGTGCCAACACGCCGGGGTCAATAATAGACCATATCACCAATATCATTGCCGTTAATGTTACCACACCGCCGCAAATCATCTTTGTCAGAAACAGGGTTGTCATGGCACCGTTATATTTTTTTCGCCACACAATAACCCCTGAAAAAAGTACCAGCGGCATGGCAAAGACAACAACGATGAGGTTGTAAAATGCGGCCTGACTTAAACCGGTGATTTTGAAAATAACGGCTAAAAATATAAAAAGAACGGAAACGGGAAGTAACCCGTTGGGGATATGAACCGAAATCGGATGAACATGATGCTTGACCATCAGTTGATAAATCCGGTCATGTTTTAACGGAGGGTCAAGAGTTTTTCCTTCAGCATCTAAAGTTTTTGTTTCGGTTTCGAGTTTAATGGGATCTATTTTTGTTTTTGATTTCTTTTCATCATTTTCTTCAGCAACAATTTCAACAAACTTACTTCGATCAGCGCCACAAACCGGGCATATTTCAGGCGGCTCCTCCCCTTCATGGATGTAGCCGCAGACCGTACATCGCCACTTTTTCACTCGAGCTCCTTTCTTGACTCCGTTCGGAATAGGCCGTTAACACCGTCCGTCACCCTTCTTTAGATTGACATCATCGTTCGTCCATGGGTACAAAAGCGCACTCTTCAGGACCGCAGTACTCCCCAATATATTCAGAGTCGGGGCGGTAAAGCACCGGTTTTGAAGCAGCCCCCCCAAACTGCTCTTCGATCACATGGGCAGCCCATCCGGAAACTCTGGCGATAGCAAATATCGGCGTAAAGAGGTCTATCGGTATCCCCATGTAATAATAGAGAGACGCGCTGTAGAAATCGACATTTACAAAAATGTCTCTTCCTTTTCTCTGTTTAAAGGCTTCCTTACCCTTTTTCTCAAGAATTTTGGACATTTCATACCACTTAGGTTCTCCGATACGCTCGCCCATTATTTTGGACATGGGTGCCAGGATATGCGCTCTGGGATCATCGGTTTTGTAGACTGCATGGCCCAGTCCCATGATAATTCCACCGGTGTCGAGCAGATTGTTCACATATGCTTCAACTTTGTCGACAGAACCGATGTTAAGGAGCATCTCCATGACGCGAGTATTTGCACCACCGTGCAATTCTCCGGATAAAGAACCGACCCCGGCCGCAACGGCTGAATACATGTGAGCTCTTGTTGATGCCACCTGTCTTGCCGAAAATGTTGAAGCGTTAAAAGAATGTTCTGCATGAAGCACCAGGCAGGTATCGAAAAAACTGGTGAGTTCATCGTCCGGAATTGTTCCGTTGAGCATATAAAGAAAGTTGGCTGCATGGCTCAACTCCGGATCCGGATCAAGAGGTTTTTTATTGTTCCGGATGCGATCCCATGCTGCGACAATAGTTGGGAATTTTGCGATGAGTTTTATTCCCATGCGATGTGACGCTTCAGGAGAGTATTCCTTGGCGTCAGGATCGTGGTGTGCCAGTAAGGCAGTTGCTGCCTGAAGGACATCCATGGAAAGGGCATCTTTGGGTATGGTTTCAAGGGCTGCGATAAGTCCAGGAGGGACGGACCGTTCCGATACAAGCAGTTTCTTGAAATCTTCAAGTTCTGTTTTTTGAGGCAGTCTTTCATAGAGCAACAGATATGAAACCTCTTCAAATGACACTTTTCCGGCCAAATCCTGAACCAAATAGCCTCTGTAGATCAATCTTCCGGCAGCACCGTCAACATCACCGACCCGAGTCGTTGCGACTTTAAAACCGCGGAGGCCGGTATTTAAAATAGGTTGACATGATTCCATGGTTTACCTCCGTTTTTAAGTGTTAACGTATATAGGTTTTTTATACTTTCCAACTTAATATCAATATCAAATTCCGTGCCAGGTTTTGTGTTTCAAACCAAAAACTCGATATAATATCTCTTGGCACTTTAACTCCTGATATGGGTGGTAATAGGATGCTTCCCTGCCCTAATTGGAATTCGATGATTCTGAATAAATAGCGGATTGTTGACTTTCAGAACGATTTTTAAAAAGTATGAGAGCACATCACCTCTGAAAAAATGTCTCATAGATGTTTTATGATACATGTCTGTATCATAAAACATCCGTTACAGATCTAACTCATTCAAGTTTCGCATCTTAAATCAAATAGTGATCGGTCATGTCATTATTGATGGTTTACATGAAACCTAAGTTGAGCGATTTTCAAGATTACCACAGATACAAGGAAGATGTCGTTTCGCTATAGTCGTCTATGCGGAACGGCATCTGACGCAGTAGATGCGGTGAAATTGGAAATCCGGTAGGGTTTCAATTTTTGAAATTCAGAATGTCAGAATACCTTAAAAATATTGTTAAATCAACCATTTTAAAAATTTGAAACGCTCAGTTTAGGTGAAATATATTGCAGGCGGATGAAGGCTTCTTTTGAGTTGCTTGATGTCATCTCTTTCTAATCTGTGAACAACCATCGGTCGAACCATTTTTTCCATGAGATGTTCCATTATGACATGATCGCTCAATTTTTCAAATAGATTTTTTCTTTCTGATTCGGCATCCAGTCTGGATATCTTTTCCAAAACATTTTCAATATAACTGTATGATTTAAGCAGTTTATTCAAAAGGTTGTCATAATCCTGTAAAGATATGTTTTGGTGTTTCGGGTGATTTCGACGAAGTTTTTTTCTCAAGGGTTTTTCGTCAATGACAAAACTTGGGACGCCGAACAGATATTCATGGGACAGGGCCTGTTCCCGTAAACTCATTCTTCTGAGCTTTGTTAACGCCTTGATTCTTTTTTCCGAGATGACGATGGGTTCCTTCAGACATGGAAATGTATAAAATAATGGATTTTTAGAAAGTTTCGGCAACACCCCCTTTATATGGTAAAGTTCCGGGAAAAGTTTACAATTTAACGGTTTGGCATCATGAACAACGCATTGGTTCTCGGAAAGGAAAAGGCACGGTTTTTTCATCTTTATCAAGAGTCTTTTATAGCGGATATTGTCCTCACATATCATCAAGCCCAGATGGCAATATTGAGAAAAGAGGTGATAAGCAGGGGTGTTCAGGAATCGACCGAGTCTAATCAGGTCAAAAATTGTGACTTCAACAATAATATCAACCTTCCGGCATCCGGGTGCATTACAATCATCCGGGCACCGGAAATTGCATTCGATATCGAAAATATGGGCCTGGTGTTGAAAATAGTTATTCAGCATGGTTCGCAGCTACTTTTTCTGAACATTCAGGACAAAGCCCCGTAAATTCAAGGTTATGTCCGATAATTTCAAAAACAGTTGCCCCATAGAGGTCATTCTCGAGTTGGTTCAAAGGTGCTATCGGTGCATCGTCTACCCGGTCACAGCGAACGCAGCGAATATGGTAATGCTTGTTCGTATCCCAATCGTAGCGTTTTAAAGCGCCGCTGAGTTCCAATTTCTGAATTTTACCCATGTTGGCAAGGACTTCAAGGTTCCGGTAAACCGTACCGAGACTGATTCTTGGCATCCGACGGCGTACCATGTGATAAATTTCATCAGCACTTGGATGAGAATTTTGCTTTAGCAGCTCTTCAAGAATTACCTTGCGCTGCCGGGTCATTCTTGTGTTTTTACGTTGCAACAAGTTATTACCTCTGGTTCAATAGGTTCTTTCCCCAATTCCTTAAATATTTCCTAAGCTGAATAAAAACTTGTGTCAAGAGTGAATAAAACGTATTTTTATTGTATCATAATATTTTAAACCTTTGGGGAAAAAATATTGCATGAATCTGAAATGATGGTTTAGGGTATAATTATTGCATTTAGGTGAATGTTGTTTTATGAAAACATGAAACCATTCTACAATTAGACCACCATATGACTTCCATCCGTATCAGAAAAGGTTACGATATTAATATCGCCGGGACGCCTTCTTGTGATGTTGAAAAATTGGAGAAGCCGACCCGAGTGGCGTTATTGCCGGAAAGAATTCCATTCATAAAGCCTCGTTTAAAGGTCAAGGTTGACGATCAGGTAAACGTGGGCTCTCCAATTTTCGAGGACAAGCAAAATCCCGATTTCATATTTCTATCGCCGGGAGGCGGACGGATCACCAAAATCGATTACGGTCCCCGCAGGATAATCAAAGAGATCATCATTGCACTGGATCAAGATGAGGGCCATGAAATATTCCCGATGATAAACGAGGCCCAGTTGGAAGATATCGAAAGGGAAGCATTGGTTCAAATGTTGACTGCCGGTGGATTATGGCCGCTTTTCAGAGAACTTCCATTTCGAAATATTCCAAACCCACAATCTTTCCCTCCGTCGATCATTATTAGCCTGGGTTCTAAAGAACCTTTTCAACCCGTACCGGAAGTTTATTTAAAGGACAAAGTAGATCTGTTTGAATTCGGTATAAAAATTCTTAACAAATTGACACGAACGCTTTTTATCAGTGCATCTCCGGATAATAATTTTGTTCCGGACCGGTTAAACACCCATGTGACCCATACCTGCGAAGGTGTTTACCCGGCAGATGATCCGGGTGTGTTGCTTTACACCATCAAAAAACATCCGGATGAAAACCGGGCCTGGTATATCAACGGGCAGGATGTAATTCTTTTGGCGATGCTATTTAAGACCGGCAAATACCCGGTGGATCGAACAGTGGTTTTAGGCGGGATCCTTGCCAGGGAAAAAAAGCATCTTCAGACCAGAATGGGGGTTCCTTTGAATCATATCACAAAGGGGCATGCAGACGATACCGGAGCAGCCAGACATATTGTCGGGGGAATTTTCAATGGTTATACCGGTTCGAAAGATTCATATATGGGGTTTTATGAGACCTCTCTGGTATTGATTCCCGAAGGCGATGAAAAAGAATTTTTTGGGTTTGCCAGGCCCGGGTTTAATAAACCCAGCCGGTCCAGAGCCTTTTTATCTGTTTTTAATCCTTCAGCAATGCCTATGGAATGCAATCAGCATGGTGAAAATCGAGCTTGTGTGAATTGTGGATTCTGCGCAGAGGTTTGTCCGGTGGATATTCTGCCTCAATTTACCTATAAATCTATACTGGCGGATGAAATTGAGGAGGCGCTTGATCACGGTTTGTTGGATTGTGTGGAATGCGGTCTTTGTACCTATGTGTGTCCGTCGAAAGTGAAACTGAGCGTTGTTTTAAAAAATACCAAAAAGGCATACTATCTGGAACAGTTATAGTCATGAAATTTCTTAAAAATTTTTTCGAATCCAACAGAAAACAATTTTCCGAAGGCGGAAGATTCGAAAAACTTCATCCTTTTTTTGATGCGGTGGAGACGTTTTTCTTTATCCCTGGTATTGTTACAAAAACCGAACCCCATGTACGTGACAGCCTGGATCTAAAACGCTTTATGAGCATGGTTATCGTGGCGCTGATTCCGCCGCTTTTTTTCGGCATCTATAATACCGGTTATCAATCGAATCTAGCCTCCGGACTTCCTTTGACGTTCATGGCTGTTTCACTTAAAGGACTCCAAATTGTACTTCCGATAATTATTGTTTCTTATGCTGTGGGATTGGCCTGGGAAACGTTGTTTGCATCCATTCGAAAACATAACATCAGCGAGGGATTTCTGGTTACCGGTCTGTTATTTCCCCTAACACTTCCACCGACGATTCCACTCTGGCAGGTTGCCTTGGGCATCTCATTTGGTGTGATCTTTGGTAAAGAGATCTTTGGCGGCACGGGAAGAAATTTTTTAAATCCCGCACTGACCGGAAGGGCGTTTTTATTTTTTGCTTATCCCGTGAAAATGACCGGAGATACGGTCTGGACGGTGGTCAGCGGTGTAAATTCCCAGGTTGTGGATACATTCAGCGGGGCGACACCGCTGGCAGTTTCTGCAATTCAAGGGAGCGCTGACTTTTTAGAATCTTTACTGTTAAAGGCCGGTTTTACGTTTCCCAAACTTTTTTACGGTTTATATCCAGGAACCATTGGTGGGACGTCGGCACTCATGTGCTTATTGGGCGCTATCTTGCTGATTCTTACAGGTATCGCGAGCTATAGAATCATTTTAGGAGGTATTATGGGAGTGCTGTTTGCAGCATTTCCCGGATATATCATTGGCCTGATTTACGGAGAGTCTTCTGTACCGATGCTTACACTGAATCCGTTTTACCATCTGGTAATGGGAGGGGCTGCCTTTGGAATCACCTACATGGCGACGGATCCGGTTTCAGCACCGGGAATGAACATTTCAAAATGGATATACGGTTTTGCCATCGGTGCGTTGACCGTACTCATACGCATTTTTAATCCGGCATTTCCGGAAGGAATCATGCTGGCCATTCTTTTCATGAACCTGTTTTCACCGCTTCTGGACCATTTTGAAATTCAATTCAGGCTGAAAAAAAGGGTGCCGAATGTCTAAGTACATCAAATCCATTTTATTTACCTTAGTGTTGAGTCTAGTTTGCGGCGGTCTGCTGACCCTGGCATCCACCGGATTGAGGGAATATCAGCTTAAGAACATAGAACTCGATAAGAGTAAAAACATATTAAAATCCGTTGGTCTATTGGAAGACCCCAAATCTTATTCTACGGCGGCCGTTGCGCAACTCTATGAGGCCCACATCAGGCAGGTGTGGGTCGATGTTGAGGGGAAAGTTGTTCAAGAAAAAAAAGGTGAAAATGATCTGCTGTTTTATCTTTTTATCCAACAGGGAAAAGTACAAGCATACATCATACCCGTCCATTCCCGAGGGTTGTGGGGGAAAATAGCAGGATATCTGTCGATAAGAAACGACGGGGCCACCATTTCAGGGTTTACTGTTTACAGTCACCAGGAAACCCCCGGTCTCGGAGGAGAAATTGAGAAAAAATGGTTCCAGAAAAATTTTAAAGGCAAAACTTTTTTGGATGACCAGGGCAATTTTGTTTCTGTTACCATTGCCAAAGGAACGGTAAAAGGGCAGATACCTAAAAGCCGTCAAAAAAATTTCGTCGACGGCATCAGCGGCGCTTCCATGACCGGAAAATTTCTATCTGCCGGTCTAAAGGAGACGTTGAACAAATACGAACCTCTTTCTAAAAAAATCAGAACAAATGGTGATACCTTTGTTTTTTTGAAGTAACGTTGAGGCAAAATTTCGTATGCTTCTTTCATAACGCTCACTAATATACTCAAATAGTGATTCGCCAATAAACCGGATCACCTGAAATCCTGTTTGACGTGTTGTTTTTCAAACACGATATGAAATCAAATGAAGATAACGCGAACCAAAGCCTTTAAAATATTTTTTACACCCATCTGGGAAAGCAATCCAATTTCCGGACAAATCCTGGGGATTTGTTCTGCTCTGGCGGTCACCGTTCAGTTAAAGACCGCCATTGTCATGAGTCTGGCGCTGACCTTTGTTCTGGCCTGTTCAAATCTGTTGATTTCTTTGATGCGCAAGTTAATTCCCAGAAACATCCGTATTATCGTAGAACTTACCGTTATCGCAACATTGGTGATTTTTGCGGATCAGGTTCTCAAAGCTTTCCTGTATGACGTCAGCAAGCAACTCTCTATTTTCGTAGGACTTATTATTACCAACTGCATTATCCTGGGAAGAGCTGAAACATATGCCCTGGGGAATCCCCCGTTTCATTCACTGTTGGACGGTATCGGGAACGGCCTCGGATACAGCCAGATCTTGATAACTGTGGGGGTGCTTCGGGAATTTTTTGGTGCAGGAAAACTTTTTGGATTTCAGGTGATACCCGATGCGTTTTATGCCGCAGGATATGAAGATATGGGGTTTATGGTTCTGGCGCCCGGCGCGTTTATTGCCATCGGCCTGATCGTGTGGCTTCAGAAGACGGTTTCAAAAGAATAAGTTATGGAAAACCTTATCAGCATATTTTTAAATTCTGTTTTTGTCGGCAATATCCTTTTGGCCTATTTTCTGGGAATGTGTTCTTTTCTGGCCATTTCCAGAAAAATGGAAACCGCCATAGGACTCGGTTTGGCGGTGACGTTTGTGCTTTCCATTACTACACCGGTAAACTGGCTCGTTTATCATTATCTGTTATCGCCCGGCGCCCTTGCATGGGCGGGTTTTCCGAGAGTTGACCTTAGCTTCTTAAAATTTATTATCTTTATTGCCGTTATTGCAGCCATCGTTCAGGCGTTGGAAATGATTATCGACAGGTACTTGCCTCCTTTGTACATAGCACTGGGGGTCTTCCTTCCACTGATTGCGGTTAATTGTGCCATTTTAGGAGCGTCTTTGTTCATGGTGGAGCGGAATTATAATTTTATAGAATCTGTTGTTTTCGGTGCAAGTTCAGGTTTCGGATGGATGCTCGCCATTGTTACCATGGCGGGAATTCGAAAAAAACTCAGATACGCCAATGTCCCCAAGGGCCTTGAAAATTTTGGAATCAGCATGATTATTACCGGTCTTATGGCCATGGCGTTTATGTTGTTTTCGGGGATTACGCTTTAATTTGGTAATGGGTTATGGGTATAGAACATAGGGTTATCTATGACATTTAATCTCGGACCTTAAAGGAATTATTATTGATTTACCTTGTTAGCCTGACAGTTTTTTCCTCCATCATCTTCATCCTTGTGGGGCTCCTTTTGCTGGTGGAAGCCAAAGTCGTTAAAAAGGACGACTGTGATATTGTTATCAATGATGACGAGAAAAAAAGCTTAAAAGTGCCCGGTGGCATCACACTTTTATCTGCGCTTTCGGCCAATGAGATTTATATTCCATCGGCCTGTGGCGGCGGAGGTTCATGCGGGACATGCAAGTGCGTGGTAGAAGAGGGTGGAAGGGGTATTTTGCCCACCGAGCTTGCCCATTTGACCCGACGGGAAAAAAAGGAAAATGTTCGTCTATCCTGTCAGCTCAAGGTCAAAGAGAATATGAAGATTCGGTTGCCGGAAGACATCTTCAACGTCAAAAAATACGGCGCTACAGTGGTTTCAAACGATAATGTCGCGACATTTATCAAGGAACTGGTACTGAAACTCGATCCCGGCGAGGCACTTGAATTCAAGGCCGGGGCCTATATACAGATTGATATCCCGGAGTATGAGTTTTCGTTTTCAGAATTCAGGGCCAGGGTGGCTGAACGGTTTAGGCCCGACTGGGATGCCTTCAACCTCTGGGGGTTGCGGTCAAAAACAGAAGAGTCGATTTTCAGGGCCTATTCCGTGGCAAATCCCCCCAGTGAAAAAGACATCCTGGAATTTACGATTCGGATCGCCACCCCGCCACCAGGGTTGATGGAAGCACCTCCCGGCATAGGATCATCTTATATTTTCAATTTGAAACCGGACGATCGGGTGACATTAAGCGGTCCTTATGGAGATTTTTTTACTAAGGAAACCGAAAGGGAAATGTGTTTCGTCGGCGGTGGCGCCGGAATGGCGCCGCTAAGGTCTCATATTTTTCACCAACTCAACACATTGAAAACAAAACGGAAAATTACGTATTGGTACGGGGCTCGATCAAAGCTGGAGCTGTTTTTTGAACAAGAATTCAGGGACTTGGAAAAAAAATATGAGAATTTCTCATTTCACGTGGCATTATCCAGCCCAAAAAAGAGGATGAATGGGAAGGGTTGACCGGATACATTCACCAGTGTCTGCATGACAATTACCTTGTCACACATGAAGACCCGACGGAAATTGAATATTATCTCTGCGGTCCGCCGCTGATGATTGATGCCATTGAAGAGATGCTGGACAACCTCGGGGTTGACCCGGAGATGATTGCTTATGACAAATTTGGTTAGTGTCCATCCATAAATGGCCATTTTTGTCCTGCTCGGCGTTCTCCGCGGGTTTCCGGCTGCGGCGTACAGACGTACGCCTTCCTGTCCCGCTTTGCGGGGACCGAAAACCCTTGTGCGGCCTTGATCAGAACAAAAATTGCTCATTTCTGAATTGGACACCCATTGTGTTCATTTTGAATTCATGGATGGACACAAATTAAGATTCATAGATCTCTCGTTTGTTTTCCCTGTGGTCCACCATGTAGAGAAGGGTTCCTTTTTCTCTAATTCTGTCTAAAAGAGACGGAAGCCTCTCCCTGTCAATCTGATAAATTCTGAAGTAGAAATTTAGATAGCCGTCGGGCGCGTTATCCGATGAACTCAGGATGCTGGCCGTGCGACCTCCATACTCATGGATGAGTTCCCGGACTTCTTTTATGATGCCCGGCATATCTTTGATTCGAATGGCAAACTGAATGCCTTTTTTGCCCAGTCCGCTGAGGGATATAAGCACTCTGAAAATATCACTTCGTGTAATAATTCCGACCAGCCGATTGTTTTCGTCAACCACCGGAAAACCTGAAATCTTTTTTTCAAGAAGAAGGGCGGCCGCTTCTTCGACGGTATGATCCGACCGAACAGTGTACACCGGCTTTGTCATCAAGTCTCTAACTTTTATTTTAGAGATCAAAAATAAAAGCTCATGCATATCGAGGGTTGTCGCGTCAGAAGGGGATGCTTTTTTCAGGTCTCTGTCGGTTATGACGCCCACGATATTTCCATTTTCTATGACGGGCAATATTTTGATATTCTTTTCCTGTAAAACATAAATGGCATTCTGCATTGATTCGTCAGCATCCACGGTTATCACTTCTTTGCTCATCCAATTTTTAACCAGCATCTTTTACCCTCCTGTGTTAGTTCAAGCACGGATCATTTATGAAAAGATTTTGATCCACTCTACCATAATACATCCATTATCTCATAAAAAGGAATACGCTTCAAGTGCTCCGAAATAATTTTGATCTCAAAGTGTCTTGACTTGGAAATGAAAAGTCTTTATGAATTGAAACTCTTATAAAAATGAAACATCCAGCGAACACGAAAGATAGAAAGCG
>Ga0224498_10000159_pt1 | contig 15769 bp, 23 predicted proteins | sample SF_Jul11_sed_USG_5_FD_167971 | JGI IMG/M metagenome (GOLD analysis project Ga0224498, IMG submission 167971) | Sediment microbial communities from San Francisco Bay, California, United States - SF_Jul11_sed_USGS_21 | ecosystem: Environmental > Aquatic > Marine > Sediment | place: USA...
TTTTCAGCAGGAACTGCAAACTCTTTTGACAGATACTGAAGTACTTTATCTGGATCTCTTCGAAGAACTTTTGGGAATTCTGAAAAATTACGCAAGAATGTCTTTTGGCCTTCCCACATGACGTCTACAACAGGAAGCTCAAATCGTGCTGAAGATTCTTTGTTGGCAGCACCTAATTTATCCTGAATGCGTTTGAGTAGGTTTTCGTATTCTGCTTTGGTCACTAAAAAATACCACATACTAGACCCTATATGGGTTTTGAAAAAGAGAAATCGTGTGGAGTGGTATAGGTTATTCCATCTTTCCTATTCGGAAAACATTAGTTCCACATTTAGGACATGTACCTTTTACAGCAGGACGTCCATTCTTTAGTTTAGTTTCTTGGGGATCTTTTATTTCCCTTTTTGCTCTGCATTTTACACAATATGCTTCAACCATTCTAAAATTTGTCGAACTTGGTGGTATTTAGGAAGAGGCTGTGAATATTATTTAACTATAGGCTGGATGTAAGTAAATTTTTTAGGCCTCAAAAAGTAGTAATTGCCTAAAATCTCAAGGAATACAAATATTTTTTAAAAATTTATATTTTGAAGTATAGAATAGTGGGTTTTTTCTAATATTTTCTTAGTAAGTAACGATTTTTTGAGGGATTATCAATTATAAACTACTTAATTCTAACATCACAGAATGGCATCAAAAAAAGGAATAGCAATAACTGTCATAATTTTAATTGCAATCACCAGTGTAAGTTTTCTATTTTGGATAGTTCCACAAGAAAATGAAACAACGTTTGTGGTATCTGATTATGGAAATTATCTTGATGGAGTAAAAAATATCCACGAAGTTTTACAAGAATCCATTGATATTGAATACCAAAATCTACGCAATGGAGAAATTTCTCCCAAAGATTACATTGCAGTTACTGAAGTAACATCATCACAAGTAACTTCTCAAATAAGTGAATTTGTGATATCAAAACCCCCTGAAGAATGGCAAGATAGCTACATTAGTTATATGGATGCAATGAAAAAATTCAATTCCTATATTGGAGAAACCAAGGTTTTATCGAATTTAATTGAAAAAGGAAGTACTGAGGAAGAGATGGCTGAAACACTACAAAAAATAAAATCGTTAAAAGCAGAATCTCTGGAGTATGTAAAAATTTCTGATGAATCAAGACCTGATTAGCCTCAAAACCGAATTTTACTAAGTACAATTGTTGGAAATCGTTAAAAAGCAATTCTTCAATTAAAATTAGAATGTCTCAACGATCTGACAAGGTAGAAAAAGATGTCAATGCATCTACATCTAATAAATTACTTGTAATTTGTGTTGACAGAGACAATGATGTAGGAGAAAAAGCTGGAATTGTCACACCAGTAATAGGAAGAGATGCATGTATCGAGGCAGCACAAAGATTAGCTTTAGAAGATCCTGAAGATGCTGATTCAAATTCTATTTTTTCAGCGATCAAAACATATGAGGATTTAATCAGTAAAGGATATCAAGTTGAAGTAGTTACGGTAGCAGGAGTTAAAGATAGAGGAGTACAAGCTGATGAAAAAATCCTTATAGAAACTAAAATAGTATTAGAAAAATTTTCTGCAAATGGTGCAGTCATAGTATCAGATGGAGAAGATGATGAAAGTGTAATCCCTGTAATTCAAAATGTTCTTCCAGTTGTATCAGTACAACGTGTTGTAATGAAAGTAAGTAGAAGTGTAGAGTACTCTTATGCAGTTTTTGGAAAATATCTAAAAATGATTGCTTATGATTCTAAATATTCAAAATTTTTTTTGGGAGTTCCAGGAATTCTTTTATTAATTGGTGGAATTGCTACTGTATTTGATTATACTGCAGAAATATTTGCTGTTTTAGTAAGTATTTTGGGTGGAGCATTTTTGATCAGAGCATTTGATATTGATAAAGCATGGTCAAGTTGGTCAAAACCAACTCCAATGGGTTTTATCAGAATGTTTACAATGGTTACAGGAGTATTACTAATTCTATCATCAGTTCCAGCTGGAATTAGTAGCGTGGAACCAGAGTTAATTGAATCAAATACAGAATTAATTGTAAAGATTACAGACAAGGTGATTATTGGACAATTTGTTGCAGGTGCAATACCAATTTTATGGATTGGAATGGGTGCAATATTTGCTGGAACCTTGCTCAGTAACTGGATAGGAGGAATTCCAAGGCAAATTAGTGATAGTTTAAGAATTATTGTTTTGATATCTATTTATCCCACCATAGCACAGTTTACCAACATATTGATTTATGATGAAAATTCATTTACATTGATTCCACCTCTGTTAGGGGGACTAGCCGCAACTTTGATTTCAGCTACAATCCTCTTTAAAAAATATAGAAAACAGAAAGATCAAGAGATGGTTTTAGACTAAATTGAAGTCAAATCTCACGAAAAAACCGAATTTTTGAAAAAACACTGATATCTTCAATTATTTATGAATTATCAAAAGGTGATAAGACATTAGCAAGATAAAAGAGGTAATTTTTCATTTATCAGGTCTCTATAAGATCTATGGAAAGAGACTAGAAAATGAAATTCGAGATGGTGATATTCCAAATCATGTTGCTCTAATTTTAGATGGAAATAGAAGATGGGCTAAGAGACATCTAACAATTCCAAAAGAAGGTCATTGGAAAGGAGCTGATTCAGTAGAAAATCTTCTTGACTGGTGTGAAGAATTTGATATCAAGATAATTACACTATATGCTCTTTCAGCTGAGAATTTGGATAGAAAAGATGAGGAATTAGAATGCCTTTACGAATTAATTCGTATGAGACTTGAGAAATTATTCAACGATCCTAGAATTCACAGAAACAAAATGAGAGTCAAAGCTATTGGAAGAATCGAATTATTACCAGATTCCATCAAAGAGATTTTAAAACGATTAGATGATGCAACGAAAAATTATGATAATCATTTTCTAAATATTGCATTAGCATATGGCGGACAATATGAATTAGTAGATGCGGTAAAGAAGATTGGAGAAAAAATCAGAGATGGTTCTCTAAATGTGAATGATATTAGCAAAAAAGATATTGAATCAAATCTTTACACATCACATTTACCACAATCATCTCCAGATATGGTTTTACGAACATCAGGAGAAAAGAGGTTAAGTGGGTTTCTTATGTGGCAAAGTGCCTATAGTGAATTGGTCTTTATGGATATCTTTTGGCCGGAATTTAGAAAAATTGATTTAATGAGAGCAATTAGAACTTTTCAAAAAAGAAAAAGAAGATTAGGGAAATGATTGAAGAAACATCCGCAGGAATTGTGTTATTTAGAAAAGAAGGTTCAAAAATTTTGTTTTTACTTTTACATTATCCTTCTGGACATTGGGATTTTGTAAAAGGAAAAATGGAAGAAGGAGAATCAACTCATGGAACTGCAATTAGAGAAACAAAGGAAGAAACAGGAATTACAGACATCACATTCTTTGATGATTTTGAAGAGTGGATTGAATATAATTTTCAATATCAAGGAGAATTAGTACACAAGAAGGTTGTGTTTTTTCTGGCTGAAACCAAAACTAAAGAGGTTAAGATATCACATGAACATCTTGATTATACCTGGATGGATTATAATACATCGATGGAAAAAACTACATTTGATAATGCAAAAACAGTATTAACAAGAGCACAGATGTTACTTACCAAGACTCTGTAGATGTAATTCTTTTGCTACACTAACGGGATTTTTAGAATTAAGGATAGTTCGACCAACAATTAGATAATCAGCTCCGGCAGATATCACTTCATTTGCACTTCCACCCTGAGTACCAATACCTGGAGAAAATATGCTCAAATTTTTTCCTGCTTTTTTAGCACAGTATTGAATAATCTTTGGAAAAGTGGCTCCTACTACAATACCGTCAACTTTGGCAGCTAGAGCCCAATTCAAAAATAATTGGTATAGTTGTTGTTTTTTTCCCATTTTTATCTCCATATCATAGGATAATTTAGCTTCGGGTGCACTCATATGACATAAAGTAATGACACCTTTGTCATGTTTATGGGAAGATTTAACAAGATTTTTCAGACTATCAAGACCCATTATTGGATTTGCAATAACCGCATCAAATCCTAAATTCCAAAGATTTTCAGTTGTTATACGATTAGTGTTTCCAATATCATTGAGTTTAATGTCTGCAATTGTTTGCAGACCATACCTATGAGCTGTATTGTTGATCTTGAGAATTTCCTTGCCACTCAAAGGAAGAAGTAAATGAAAATTTAGTTTAATTCCACACAAAAAAGGATGTAATTGTTTGATATTTTCAAGGGTTTTTCTTTCTAAATGTTTAACTGAAAAATCATAATCATTTGCAAGAATTACTTTACCTTGAGTTTTTGAGATCTTGGAAAGTCTAGTTTTGAAGGTGACCATAATCAACCAAGGGATGTGTGTCTTTTAATTTTATTATTTTGATATACGAATAACCATGTTCAGAGGGATTTTCTACGAAAATAGGTTCAGAGCCATTTGTTGGTGAAAATTTCATGAAAGGTTTTTGCGGATCACTATCCAAAACAACGTGACAAAAATAAGATGTTCCTTCTTCATTGAAATTCATGAAAACTCCAAGAAACCATTTATCATTGTGTGGAAATAGAAATAGAGGAAATGGGATTTCGTCGAACCCCCAAGTAAGTTTGGCAAGACTGGACATATCTTCTAACTCAATTGGTTGATATCTATCAAGGGTTCCGTTACCAGGTCTCAAAGTTTTTGGAAGAGATTTAATTCGAACTATCGGGGAATAGAGTCTGCTAGCATCAGAAGTAGAATCAACAATTTTAGATTCTTCTTTTCCTCCTTTTAGTCCGTAGCAAAGATAATGACCATGATTTTCGAAGGGAGTATAGTATACAATTGGTTTTTCTTTTAGAACATCCATTTGTACGGATAAAATTTTTTTTCCATTATGATCATGTAAAAAAGATACACGTGGTGCACGCTCAAGTGCACAGACGAGCCTGGAGAATTCCAAAGTTGAATTTACTTGAATGTAACGTGGTAATTTATCATTAGAAGAATTTTGTAATTTATCCACAGAGGTTTTCAGTAGATTATCAAATTAAACTTATCCAAAAATTTGGAGCCTAGGTTCTTCTATCAATGACATCATTAACGGCTGGACCAGTTCCAATAATTGTTACAGGCGTGTTTAATTCATTTTCAATATTTTTTATGAATGCTTTTGATTCATCAGATAATTCATCAAAGGAAGTTTTACCTGCGCAATCTGAAAAAAGAACATCTAATTTTGTTAGAGAGATTTGTGTTGCGCCATTGAGCATGATTGCACGCCTGGCTAAATTAAAATCAAAATCAGCAGCACGCCTCTGACGACCAGTGACGGTACCAAATTCAGACCATCCTTTTTTTTCTGCCTCTTCAAGGGAGAGTTCTTTGTCAAGGGGACCAGTTCCAACACGCGTAACATAAGATTTGAAAACAACAATTACTTCATCTACTTTGGTCGGTCCAAGACCAACATCAGCACAGATCCCAGATGCAGTAACGTCTTTGGAGGTAACAAATGGATATGTTCCATGCCATAAGGAAAGAAAAGTACCTTGTGTGCCCTCTATCAGTACATTCTCGTTTGCAGAAAGTGCTGAATTAATTTCCTGTGGAACATCTGTAATAAGGGAAGATAAAGAGTCAATGTCTTTTGCTAGTTTCAAAACTCTCATAGCTCTATCAGCATTAGCTGGACCAGTACCAGAACCGGTACTTCCAATTTTTTCTTTTAACTCACCTTTAGAATCTCTAGATAGATGAGTTTCTTCAATAATTCCGCAGTGCCTATCAATAAAAGAACGCTCTGATACGTTAAAATCCTGAATTTCTTTGTTGAGAACATCAGGATTGATGACTACTCCTGGACCAATCATTACTTTAGCATTCTTATTTAAAAATCCACTTGGAAGCATTCTAATTTTATACACTTTATCACCATCTCTAATGGTATGACCAGCATTTGGACCAGCACCACCACGTACAACGATTTTTGGATTATCTTTGATTGCCAAATATGAGATGATCTTTCCTTTGCCTTCATCTCCAAAAAATCCGCCAACAACAACAGTTGAGGTCATATTGTTGAGTCTCTTTTTCGTTTATTTAAGCTAAAGTGTTTTCACATGATTTTATATCCAACAGTAATTCCTTTAGATCAATGGCAGGAGGAAATTTTGCGGGAAATATCATAATTAATTTGGCAAGCCTTCCGGACTTTCTAAGAAATCCAATTCTGAAAAAAAGAATGGTGGAATTCTTCTCATTATCTGAACCTGAAAGAAAAGAGGTGATAAACAATGCATTAGAAGCTGGACCAACTATTCCATTTCCCAACTTTTCTAAGCTTTTCAAAACATGGCTTAAAATTTTGACAACTCTCTCCGAAGAACAAAGAGAGGGTCTGTTTTCAGCATATATTACAGAAGTATCACAATCTCCGCAAAAACTAATTGCCTTCAATTTAGATGGAATTCTTGAAATATTTTTAACTTTAGAGGAAAAAGAAAAAGAAATTCTTTCTAACACAATTAAAAAAATAATTAATAATCTTGATGAAGATAAAAAGAGAAGATTTATGATAGTAATACCAAATAATGCTAAAAACCACTTGAGGTTTTAGGCACCTGGTGGTTCATCAGGTTTTCTATTATCTTCATTAGCATAATCTATAACTTCTCCGTCAGCTGACATCACACCAGCAAAGATTTTTTCATGTTTTTTCAATAATTTTCTATGATCTGGCATCGACATATCGAGTCTCATTTCATTCATTACCATTACACGATATTCCTTCCACTCACTCCAACATTTGTTACAAACTGGATATTTTTGAGCAATAATATCAAGTTCTTCGTTATCAGGAATAGAACTCTTACATTTAGTGCAAGTACGACTCATGCAAATAAACCATAATCGACCACTTTTATCTTTTATTGACTTTAGTATTTATTTAAAATATCCACAAATTTATCGCTGTATAGGGATAGAATCTACCCATTTCATCACAATGAGTTTTGGAATTGTTTCAGGTTTAATGTTTCAGGATTCTTGATTCGCTAAATTGTTGGAACGCTAAATGCAGTCCTATCTTGCATTTCACCAATTCAGAGATTCTGCCGTATTTGTGCTGGGCTAGTGAAGAAAACTTTTCTGTAGAGTGAGGTCTATTACCAGTTGAAGGAACATACACAATTAGATATGCCACGTTTTATGAGCAAGGATTTATACTTCCAGATCATGCAGATATTTTAACCACTCATCATTCTGATTGTACAGAGGATTTTGAGAATTTTACCGATCCAAATTAGGACATTGTTGTTTTTAGAATTGATAATCCAGAACAAGAAATCAAATCTACTGGCAGTTAATTAAAGGAAAACTAGACTTTTTAAATTAATTTTAATTCTTATAGGTGATAAGTACTATTATCAGTTGGGAATTTTTATTGCCCATCCACGTTCAAGTAATTTTACAGTACTAGAAAACTGAATACAAGAAGGTTCGTTTGTTGTCGATTTTAACACCAATTCAAATCCTTCCTTACAGGACATGTCATCTATATCTATGAAACGTGCTTGATGTTTTGGAGGCAAGACATAATCTGATCCAAACTTTGCCATTCCTTTATGCAATAATGATTTAGAGAGTTGTTCTCTCATATTTTTTTCGTCATCAATAGCATCGTACCGAATCGAAGCAAAATGGTGATGAACTCCGGCCTCATAGTGTTCTGCAATTGATTTTTCATAATTGTCTGTTTTTTCATATTGTATTGCAGAGTTATGGTGTAAGTCTGCAGATGCTTTGTGATGTAGTGCAGCATTGTTATGATCATCTAGCAGAGAATATTCTAAAGCAGCTTGATGATAGTGGTTGGCAGCAACAGCAAAAGTTTCACCAGATTCTGTATGTTTCATGGATTCAGCAAATTTCTCAGCGTTCATCTTAAGAGAGTAGGCTTGGTCAACATGATCTTGAGCAGCTTCAATTGAGCCAGTTTGTGATATTTGTGCCACAGGAAGACCCTCAGGATCCAAGACTGAGAAAACCGTTCATCCAAGGATGTATTGTACAATAATAAGATAGGATTCCAACATCAGAGGGGCTTATTTCATAACTGAAAACATCGCTATTCTCTAACAATCCGCTGTTAAATACACCGTCTGGACCACCTTGAAAAGAACCAGATGTGACAGTGTGAGTTACTGTATCAAAATTGATCCATCGTGTTTTATCGTTTACTGATACTGTTAGTTCAGAATAAAGAAAATGGACTAAGTTTTTTGGATTATCGGCACCTTGTGGAATTGTAACATCAAAGGTTCTAGCAAAAACATCTTGCATAGTACCTGGGATCATCAAAGATCCTCCTACAAAAAAGATAAACATCAACAGTTGCCAGTTTTTCAAATACAGACAAATTGTACTTTTAGAGGATTTAATATCATTGTTAGATTATCAAAGATGAAAAAAGACAAACTGGAATGTGTTGTGTTTTCCCTCAGACTCAAATATCATTAATGTTTTAGTGTGTGTATTCCATTAGTTTTGAAAATATTCATTCATATTTTTAAATTAATACTTGTTAAACATTAATTCAGTATTGTTTTTCAGCATGTTTAGTTAAGCCTTAAAGATTTGATTCTATGAATACTCCAATCTGAATAAATCAATTTAGAAAAAATACCATTTGCCATTAGGTTTCTTGAAGAATCATTTTAGTATGAGATAATGTAAATAAAAGTCCTAAATGGTATTACTATACACAATCATAGGAGCAGTAATAACTGTGGGCATAATCTTGCTTCGATATTACCTTGCAGAACGGAAAAAAGAATCAAGAAATAACAAATTTTGTTTTAATTGTAATCTGAACTTTCCAAACAACTACACTGTATGTCCAAAATGTGGAATACCTTTTGGCTCATAGATATTTTTGGACATATTCTCTTTTTTTGCACCTTACAAAATAATGAGATTCTGAGAGATCAATCTTTTTCTTTTTATTCAATTAGTTAGATTATCTACTCCAATGCCAGGACTACATTGAATAGATATTCTTTTACTAATTCGCCTCTATTTGCATACTTTTCAAACGAATTCATTTATTTCTATGAGTATTAAATTAAAGTAATAAGAGTCAAGTATGCACTACAATCTTTTTTGTTAAAAAAAGAATATTAATTTAAAAACTAACTTTTTCTGAATTACCTTTCATCTTTGGATCTATTTTTTGAGACTGTATCTGTTTTCTTGATATTCTTTGTCGTAAAATTCTTTAATGAGTTTTTTTTCTGAAAGATCAGTCAAGATTTGCTCAGCTTTCTCCATATCAACATCAAATCTTCGATGAATATGACGCGATGTAGTAGACTCCTTTTGGTTTGTTCTATTTTTGATAAATTCAAAGATTATTTTTTCTAATTTTTTAGCATTAGTGTTTATTTCATTCACAAATTTTTTTAAGATGATTCCTAATTAATTCTCTTTTCTTTTTTCATTCTAATTTAATTTTATTTAGAAATTAAATAAAAAATAAACAAATGTAAAGATTTTACAAATCAACTTTTTATTTGATAATTTCACTACATGTTTTGATAGTATTCAAATAATTCCAAACATTACCTATGTGAAAACAGAGTTGTAATGATTTGTTGTCAATTGATAACACGGTGGTTTTGATTACTATCGTTATTTTTTACCGATTTTTTACAATAATTCTCTTATTAACTTCTAAAATATCCCAGTCATATCTCATATCCTATCGACGCCTAACTTGTGATATATTATTAAAAACATCACCCAGGCTAGAAGTTCATCTAGAAATGGACAAAAGTGAGGGAAGAAGGAAAGATAATGAGAGAATTGGCGTCTGGAACGAGAATAAATACGAATCAATAGATATCAAGTAAAATGCATCATCTGCAAGAGTGACTGATTTCCATCCAATATGGATAAATTCAAAATTGTTTGTTATTTTGGGTTTATGGATAATCAAAGAGAAGCAAAAACTTATTGAAAGAATTCAAGATAGTTATTTTTTTATAATATTTTGTGTCATTATCTAGTTTTATTAATTATGGATGTATTTGTGCTAGAGTCAATGCAAACTATCTAGAACCATTTTTTTTGATTCATTTTTTTCTAATTAAGATATTCATTTTATAATTTAGAAAATTAAAAAAACTTAATCTACCTTAATTAAATGGATTCAAATCTAAATTTTTATGGATTGGAAAAAATTACTAATCGAGAGATTGGACAACAAATGTAGGATTTGTAATCAAGAAAATGTTGAAAAATTAGATGTAGATTTTATCTACGGGCAGGAATACCTTGAAGAACAATATTTTCAAAATAAAGATGAAATGTACGTTTGGTTTGTTTTGCATTTCAAGGAGGAATCAGAATATTTACAATCCATTTGTATTGACTGTAAATCAAAAAAGATGGAGAATAAATCTATCCCATTATCAAAACTAGAAGAATTTCATTTTACACCAAAAGCAATGGACACAAGAAATAATGAGCTGGATGAATAAAAAAGCAGTAGAATTACTAGTGTTTGTAAGAGAAAATAGACAGTTTATTCCAATAGAGAGAAGACTAGAAAAACAATGGGGATTTGAGAGATAAATTTACTGAGATTGATAGAAACATTGCTTTAATCGAACATGGAAAAAAATGGCTCCCAAAGAGATATGCAGGTGTGATTGAACAAGACCTAAATGAAAATCCTGAAATCAAGAGTTTGGTAGAAAAACACTATAGACCAAAAATTCCAGAGACGGGTCATTAGCTGTAAAAAATATTGTTTTTCAAATTGATGTGTATTGAGAACAAAAGTTCCATATTCAATACAAATTAAGCACAATTTACCAATCTAACTAATAAAAATACTATTCATTTAGAACATTAGTATAAGAAAAAAGTAGCAAATGTTAGTCAACTTTGTGAATGTAAAGTAATAATAATTAACAAAGACAAAATTTTCCATGAAGATAAAATGCCCCAAATGCAATGAAGATGCTGAGTTGGCAATGGATTTTTCTTTAGTAACATGTGGTTCTTGCGATTTAGAGATGAGTTATGGAGAATATGTAAAATTTGTAGCACATAATCAGCCTAGATATTCAGACATTCTTGGAGATTATGCAGGTAGTACAGAAGGTCAAACTTCAGGTTCATTGGATGAATGGGATTAACCACATAGTAAAATCATTCATCAGATTAAAATAATTAGTTTGACGAGTTTCTAAACATCATTGGAATTTTTATTAGAAAATATACTTAACCTGATTGGGTTTTTGGTAGGGCTCGCTATTGGAATAATGTCAATTATTGGATTTAGAAATACAGGTAGTCCAACATTATTTAGATTAACAATTGCATTCTTTTCAATAAGTTTGGGATTTTTTGTAATCTGGGCAGGATACATGGCAGAAGATTTTGTCATAAAATCAGGAAATATAGAGAAAGGAATTCAAACTTTAGGAATAGGGATTCAAACCGTTGGATATTTTTTCATTGCGTTTTCACACAGTATAAAATCATTTTTTCCAAAATCAAGATATTTTAGATCTGTGGGAATTTTTCCACTATTCCTAGTTTCTTCTGCTCAAATAGAACACATCTTTAGATCAGTTTCATTCATTTTGCTGGCATATGGTGCAATTGAAACAATGCTATCATACTTTGAGAATAGAAACAAAGGTGCAATTTCGGTTGCTATCGGATTAGCACTCTTAGCATTTGGGGAGTTTTTAGGATGGTATTCGTTTGTATTTCCAGAATCAATCTTATATTCTGTATCAATGACAATCAAAATTGGAGGCTTGATAGCATTATTCATTCCAGTAAGCAAAATACCTTTGACCAAGATAAAATTTGATGAAGGATTAGAATAATTTCAATACAGGCTCAAAATTTAGAGGAATAATAAATTGTCAATTTCTTTTATCTTTTTAGTATATTGGAAAATATCATTGTCCTCTCATAGAAATTAGAAAAATAATCTAATAGAGAAAATGGCAGAATATAGAACACATATGAAAATCATTGGCGACATTCTGGCAACAACTCGGGATGATTTACGAGATGAGGATGGTGCAACAGTCACATATCTTATTAGGAAGGCAAACATTTCTCATTCCAGAATTTCAAGAATATTAAAAACTTTGGTATCACAAGGACTCTTAGAACAAGTGGATTCCCAGGGATCAAATAAATATAGAATTAGTACATCAGGAAGAGAATTTCTTCAAGCGTATTATACATTTACAAATTTTGCAAATAATTTTGGATTAAGCATCTAGTCTTCTGTTTCATCAAATTCATTTAAATCATCATCAAAGTCATCTTCAAAATTTGTATCTTCATAATCAGAAGAAGGTTCAGACATACCTTACAGATGAAAAGTCATTACTGTTAAAAACTTATTCTAAAGTAAATGATAATTAAACAAAAAAGAGTAGTGTGAATATTGAAAGTAAATTGTGATAACAAAGGAATTGAAAAAGCTGCTCAAATAATTAATCAGGGAGGAATTGCCATTTTTCCAACAGATACAGTATATGGAATAGGATGTAATCCATATAACATGGATTCAGTGAGAAAAATTTATGAGATTAAGTCAAGAAATATTTCAATACCATTTCCAATTTTAGCATATTCAAAAGAAATTGCACAAAGAATTACTTTTTTTGATAAATTTACTGAAAAAATTATAGAAAGATTTTGGCCAGGACCACTAACAATAATCCTAAAATTAACTGATGAAAATTTAAAAAAATCATTAAATTTAACAGATAAAATAGCTATAAGAGTTCCTAATCACAAATGCACTTTAGAGTTATTGAAGAAATGTAATTTTTTAGTAGGGACTAGTGCAAATATTTCTGGACATCCATCATTTACGGATCCTGATGAATGTCTCAAAAATATACAAAATTACGATATTTTTGTTGATGGAGGAACAATTACTAGTAAAGCAGAATCAACAATAATTGAAGTAGAAAATGAGAAAATCAAGATTCTTCGAGAAGGTTCTTTGAGTCAAGAGGAGTTTTTTGGATTATGAATTTAATCATTACTTGTGCTAGACATCTTGAACCTGAGACTCAGGAAGAATTGACAGATATTTTACGAGAATATGGAGATGCTGAAGCTATAGTTTCTATCACAAAAATGTCAGGAATTTTAACTGCTGAAACAAATCTTGAGCCAATAGAAATAGTAAGAAAAATTAAAGAAATGATTCTGGATGAACCATGGAGTATTAGGTATTGTCTACGAATCATTCCCATTCAAAAAGTAATTGAAACAAAAATTGAAGAAATAGAAAAAATAGCTACAGAAATGTCTGAACAGATTGCCGAGGAGGAAACTTACAGAATATCAATCGAAAAAAGAAATTCAGATTTATCTAGTCAAGAAATTATTTCAAAAATAGCAAATAAAATAAAAAATAAAGTTTCACTTGAATTTGCTGATAAAATTCTGTTAATTGAAATCTTAGGTAATAAAACTGGACTTTCCATATTAAAAAAATCAGATATACTAAGTATTGAAAAAATTAAACGCAGTATCTCAGAGTAATATCACAGCTTTTTCTACTAAAATATCCTCTAAAGGATTTTTCGAGTAAACTGAATCAAGTTGTTTTTTTGTTATCTTGAAATGTTTTTTGAGGAATAAATCATTATTTTTTGAATACAAATTAACAGACATTGGCAGTAATTCCTTGTATAATGAGTTTAGAATTTTTTTGTTTCCTATTCCAATTAAAATAAAACTTTTTTTGGGTTTTATTCCAGCATTTTTAATTGCATCAGAAATCTGTCCAGTTAATGCAAAACGCATTAAGATATCAGTTTCAAGTTTGTTTGAAATCAAAATATTATTTTTTTCAGATTCGAAAGATATAGATAAAATTTTTTTTAAATGATTGTTATTCAAAACAAAATTACTTGATACTGCTTGAAGTTGGATTTTTGGATATTTTTTTCTTAAATTATCAAGGAACTTTACATCAAAGATTTTTTGATCCTTGATTTCAATTATTTGAATTGATTTTTTTAAGACTTCAAAAGTTAGTTTTTTGCTAGAGCCACCGTGAATTACAGGGATGATACTTACAATGTCATTATTTTTTATCTTAGTAGATTTTCCCTCCATTGCAGACGAATCAGATCCATTTATTGCAATCAACATATTTTTAGTATCCAGAGCAGGAGTATCAATAGGTTTTAATTCTATTAACAAATCAAGCAATTCTTGAATGGAGATACTAGATTTATCGAGGAGCAATTGTTCAGTTGAAAAAGATTTTTTTGCTCCACCAACAAATTTTACGGTAATCATGTTAATCTGATTAAAGACTTAGAAATTTAGTATTTTATTTATTACTCAGTTTTCTCTTCTGTAGTTTCAGTTGTTTCTTCTGCAGTAATTGTTTCTGTAACAATTTCAATTGGAGTTTCTTCAGTAGTGGTTTGCTCTGGAATTTCCTCAGATACAATAGTTTGTTCAGGAGTTTCTGCTTGAACTTCTAGGTCTATTTGTTCCTCAGATTGTGAAGATTCAATTCGTGCTTGTTTGGCTTTTTCTTCACAAATCTCTTTTTTGATAAATTTTGTGATATATCCAGCTACTTCATTTTTTAGACCTTTGGAACGTATGATAGAGATTTGATCAAGGATTTTTTTGTTATCGGCAAAATCTTCACCAAACTTAGATTTGTGTCCATCAAGTACCTCATATGAGAGACGCTTTATCCTATCCACTCCTCGTAAAAAGAATTAGGGTATTTTATACCTATATTCCAAGGAATGAATTTGAATTATTTTCTAGCAGTGATGACATTTCGTCAAATGATTTTCCTAGAATTTTTGAAGCACAAAAGATCACGCTAGGAATAAAGATGGCTTGCCCAGATTTCATTTCAAAACATCTAGAAAATCTCACAGGGCCATCAGTTTCAACAAGGATTTTTGATTCATCTGTTTTAGACAGTAAAGTTTGCTTATCATTTGCATAAACCATTACAGGTCCATATGATACAAAAAATCCCATATCCATGGCTTTTTGAAGTTGTTTTTTACTCCCATCAAACCAATGAAGCAAAGTATGTTTAGTGTTGTAGGAAGTCATTATTTGGAAAACTTCATCAATACTTTTTCTTGAATGAATAGAAACTGGCTTGTTAAATTTTTCTGCAATAGATAATAATGTTTCAAATACCTGAACTTGTCTTTTAGTATCTTCATCATTTTTGACATAAGTTGGATCTAATCCTATTTCTCCTATTCCAGAAAGAGTTTTGTGATTCTCTTCTATCAAATTAGTAATTTGTTCAAGTCCATCATTAGCAGATTCAGGGTGAATTCCAATGAATGGTAAAACCAGATTACTTTTTTTGGCCAGGTTTAAAGTTTGCAAAGAATTTTCATTATCTGTTGAGACACAGCAAGCTTTTATTTTCAGAGTCTCCATTCCTTTTAAGATAAATTGGATATCAGAAGAGTATGAAGAATCAGACAAATGTATATGAGAATCAAAGTACCACGTCATTTCTTTGTCAATTCTTAAGATAGTCTGTATAAATCGATTCCTTAGTGATATTTTTTCACTCATTATCTTTTTTCGGAAAAAACTAAAACAAGATTCATGAAATCCTCAGAACTAGGACTATCTGCCATGTATAGAAT
>Ga0224498_10000161_pt1 | contig 15532 bp, 16 predicted proteins | sample SF_Jul11_sed_USG_5_FD_167971 | JGI IMG/M metagenome (GOLD analysis project Ga0224498, IMG submission 167971) | Sediment microbial communities from San Francisco Bay, California, United States - SF_Jul11_sed_USGS_21 | ecosystem: Environmental > Aquatic > Marine > Sediment | place: USA...
TAGTAAAAGAGGCAAAAAACCTGACAGGACAGGGAGGATTTGAGCTTGACTTGCTTTTACTTGCATCTGCCCTGGTTATCATTGTGATTGGTCCTGGAAGAATCTCAGTATCATATGTACTCAAAAAGGTACCAAGATTCTTGCAGTGAGCAAATGACTCTTTCTACAAGCGATGTTTAATTCCTGCACTTGTCACATATTGCCTCAAAGGTTTCCTCGTGCAATACAAGCGAAACTCCTGATGAGTAGCATTTCGAACATAACCCTATCATGGAATTTTATGTTCTCTGAAATTAGATTAGAACAGTTTGATTGAAATTTTGTTCGATCTTGGTCAATGAATATTCAGATTTGTGATTATCTGTTTTTTTGGGAATGAAACACATGATAAAGGAATTCTTTGGATTTATCTGGGATTTAATTACTGGTAACTGATTCTCTTTTTTTTAAAATAAATTAGTTACACGTGGGTATGATAAACTACATCCTAACTATATCCCCATGTATGTTGTGCTCCCACTCAAATTTGAACTAAATAATTTATCAAAGAAAACTTTTTCAAGATGTAACTACATTTACAAAACATAGAAAGAATAATGATGATTTCTAATCAACAAATAACAGCAAACAGACAAAAAACTGAACGGTCCATTACTTGCAAGTCACAGACACCATCCGGTCCATCCCCTAACATGGGACTAAAATACGGTCCACATCATACCATGATGCAATGGAGATTACCCTTGAGAAGATAAATTAAAGAAGTGATCCTTACCAGCTTTTTCTAGATGCAATAAAAGACAAGTAGACGGCAAGAAGATACAAGAATTTGCTTTACACTTTTCTCAAGATAATTCCAAACCAGATATACCAAGACGCTTTGGGTTGGTATGAGACAATCTCAAATTTTCTAAAAAAGCATATTTGATTTTTAATATTATTTTGTAATTACTAGATGGAAATACACAATTGAAATTCATGAGTCTTATGTAAGAATAGCAAACTTAAGCTTATTGATGAATTTTCTACTAAATTCATTAAGATGTTTATCTAGACGATTGCTATGGACAATAATGCCTGGGATGACATGTCCTCAGAATATGATAACTGTGTAGAAAAAAATCCAAATCCTGTGATTTCAGATTACATAGCCGAAGAAATCAAAATAATTGCCAACCTGTGCAAGAAGAACATCCAACCAGATAAAAAATACACAGTAATTGATCTGGGTTCAGGAACTGGTAGAGTATTGTTTTCGTTGTACAAAATTTTAGGAAATTCTGTGACATTCTGCGGTCTTGATGCATCAGAACCTATGATTCAACTATCAAAAATAAAACAGTCTGAACTGAAGATCAAAAACATCTCATTTCTAAACTACGACGTCACAGATTCCAAAATAGATGAATTGTTCGATGATGATTCTGCAAAGATTCCAATGTGCGTGTACAATACCATCGGAGTTATACCACTGTCAAAGAGACAGCAGTTCTTTGAGACCATGATAAAACTTGCAGGAAAAGATGGATTTGCTCTGGTTTCAGCATTTAATGGAGATGATTTTGCCTTTGCTGCACCAAAAATATATCACCCTATGAAAAGTATGGTCAAACGAATAGATGATGACTCTTTTGATGAGAAGAGATTGGCATTTAAAAACAGTCTTGGATACTATAGTCAGTGGTTTACAAAAAATCAACTGAAAGACCTACTAGACTCAGAAGCAGAACCCATTCCAATTAAAGTATCTATTAACAATAAAGCCCACATACTTGGTCATGTTTTTGCAGATAGACAACTATGTTGTTAAAATTAATCCCGTTATAAGGTGGCAAATACTAGGTAAAGGGTATTTGACGTCGTAAAGTGGAACTTTTTTGGAGATAACTTACTACCCTACTCCGGTCGATGTGGCTAGAACTTATTGAAAGATGAAATGAGTAATGGAATTATACAGATAACCATGAACATGTCCTATCGATTAATTAAAAAATAAATCAATTAAAACCTTTTATTTTCTGAAAGTGATAAAAGCAGCAAACCATCATTATATCCTACACATAAAATGAAGATTTCTTGTATGCACTGTTGGTTTGGATTCCTAGGGCTGGTATTGTTTTCAGGATTAGTTGTTAGTGTCTATGGGTTATCAGTAAATGAAAAAGATCAAATGTACTATGCTGCAGAATCTTATTTTACACAGGGAAATTTCACCCAAGCTATGAATCTTTACGATAATATTTTAGAAATTGATCCTGCTTACTCTGATGCAATAGCAGGAAAAGGTGCGATATATCATAGAATGGGGGACTTTTCTACTGCGATTGAATACTATAATACGGCTATTGCACTAAATTCTACAAATCCTTATTTTTTGAGTGATAAAGGAAATGCTTTACTGGCAATTGGACTAGATAATGAAGCTGAACAATATCTAAAGGAATCATTAGATATTTTGCCAACACATGTTGATGCCTTAAACGGAATTGCTAATGTTTATTCATTTCAAAGAAATTATGAAAAAGAACTTGTCTATCGTACCTCTGCTGTTATAATAGAACAAGATAATCAGGAGGCTCTTGTTGGAATAGGAAATTCCTATGCAGGGTTAAAGGATTATGAAAATGCGATATTATACTATGATAAAGCATTGAACCTTAATCCTCAAAATGTTAATGTAATGATTGGAAAGGGAAATGTATTTTTGATACTAAAAGATTATGACAATGCGATATCCCAATATGACAGGGCTCTTTTAGCTGATCCCGACAATGTCAACGCATTACAAGGTAAAAGTCAGGCTTATGTAAGTCTGGGTGAAAATGGGAAGGCAGTAGCAATCCATCAGCAAATTGAAATGATTAAAAAAAATACTGAGAAAAATTACAACATAATAGATGACTCATCACCAATTGAAACAAAAAAGATCCCAGATTGGATCAGAGTTGTGTTTAAATGGTTTTCAGATGACTTGATTTCAGAAGACGAAGTCATTAAAGGATTAAAATTTCTCATTGAAACTGGTATTATCAAAATAAGTTAGTACGTAATTAAGGAGATTCTCAATTTTATCATAAATTCATTCTCTTTCTATTTTGGAATCTTTTCTAGAGACAAGTTACTACTCTAATCCGGTTGGATTCACACCACTGGATCCAAAATTATTCCCATGTTGGTAGTACAACCCCATCCGATGGTTTAGAAGGGCATCACAGCTAAATCTTAAGAAACAAACCTAATTCATCTAATTACTTTAATTTCTCGAAATTGTAATCAGACATAATATGCAAGGTTTTATTGTTAAACAACCATACTCAAATCAAATCATCAAGGGTACAAAAAAATATGAATTCAGAAATTTTAGTACCACGAAATTGAATATTCCGATATATCTTCTCAGCGAAGGAATGGTCTTGGGGGGGAAATTATGTTAACTGAAATCAAAGAAAATAACAAAGATTGGAAATATGCGTGGAAAATCAAAGTTTTAAAAAAATTTGCAAAACCAGGGAGATATTCTCATCCTCAAGGTGCTCAAAGATGGATAAAGAAAGTTGAGCCCAAAAGAGGAAAGAAAAATAGCAAAGGTAGAACTTATTTTGTTTCAGAAGTTAATGATCAAGTGGTAGTTACATTTGAACATGGGGATATCAAAAAGCCTGTCATTATTGGCTCTACATGGAATAAAACGAATAAACCTCCAGAGGCAGGTTCTAGTAAGAAAACAACAAAGAAAATCATAAAGAATCTCAAAATAGTAAAAACAAGAGCTAGATCAATGAAAAAATCAACTAGCACAAAAACAAAGAAAATCTGAAAAACAAGAGTGAAAAAAGAGTAAAACCATTTTTTTCTAAATTCTTTTTAGTTTTACAATAACCATGACAGATAAATGCAGAATATTTGTTAAATAGACCAAAGAGTAATAAGATTATTTTTTCATTATTAGTAATTATTGGCACCTACATGATATTGTGATAAGTCTATTTCAATTTCTTTAGTTCCTATTTCAATTGGTTCATTAAGTTTCATGAAAGGTACTTCAATTATTGAAATCCCAATCACTCCAGATATAACTCCAAGAGAAATTTGTGATACTTTTTCTCTATCCAAAAAGATTTCTACTTCCTTTATTGTTCCACTAGAATTAATCTCAAAAACAATCCTGCCAGTTTTTTTTCTAATTTTGTTGACATTTATTGCAAATTCAACATAAGACTTGATTGATTCAAGTTGGAAAGATATATTGAATTTTATATTTTGTTTTTTTTCTTTAGAATTTATTTTGATGTTTTCTACACAAAGACTTGCATATTGTTGTGGTAAATATTTCATAGTTTCATTAATTATATCTTCCAGTATTTTTTCTAGAATATTCTCTTCTTTTCTTGTTTTTTTGTACCATGATACTAGTTCTTGTATCCCTTCTAGATGCTCAAATTGAGAATTAGGTTCTGAAAAAGATCCAATGAAAATAGGTTCTAAATTCTCTCTTATCTTGAGAGCAATTTCATTTAAGGTAGATTGATTATCTTCTGTATCTTGCATCAGGTTGCCGCCACTTTCATTTTTCAATTCCGCCTTTGACTTCTATCTCAATATTTTCATAATGCTCTTCTTTTTCTTCATCGTTATTTTCATAGTCTCTTGAAATTGTTTTTGAATCTCTGTACTTTTTACGTGATTTAATGGAAAAAAATGCAAAACCAACTATTGCAATTATAATAATTAAAGTCACACCAACAAAGTATGAATCATTTGTAGATTCGGTTTCAAAATATTCTTCTCTGGGTGGTATTTCTTCTCTGGGTGGTATTTCTTCTCTGGGTGGTATTTCTTCTCTGGGTGGTATTTCTTCTCTAAGGATTACAATTTGAGATAATTCTGTGATGTCAATTCCTAATCTAATCAAACAATCTTGTGATCTTTTCCAATCTTGACCTAATACTTCCTCTTCAATAGCAAATTCGAAATAGGATTGTGCTGCTTGAGCACCATCAGTTAAGAATACTTTATCTATGGAATTTTGGAATGTATCGGTATAGGATTCATAGTAGCTTACTTCTATATCGATTTCTTGGGAACAAATCCATTGTCCTTGTTCATTAAACATCCCATACACTTGATTGGTACTAAATAATGTAATTGTAAAGAACATTGCAAGAAAAATTTTAGAACTGCTATTCTCTCTCATATACCATAGTTATGTTCCCAAAACAGATTAGAGTTTCGGCCAAGTACGATTATGGGTTAGGGCAGAATTATTGTGTAAGATCACCCTTCAAATAATTTCAAAATTTTATTTTTTCGTCTATGGGTCCAAAATTATCCCCATGTTGGTAGTGCAATCACATTAGGCTTATTTTCATATTTTTAACATCTCAGTGGATTCAGAAGTTTGACGGAATATGGAACAGTATTATAGAAAAATTCTATAAATACATAGAGAATTGAAGAAATATTCTGAAATAAAATGATTAGTTTTTTTACCTGAAAGTGAGCAATATCATTACATGGTAAAAAACACAATTAAAAAAATTCTTGTTCCTATAGATGGTTCAAAAAATTCATTCAGGGTTAAACGAGGCAATTTATCTTGCAAGACAATGTAATGCCACCATTATTGGACTTAATGTAATCAAGGTTCCACCAGGAATAGTACTAAACAAAAAAAAGCTAGAATCTGGAAGTCTAAAGACAGTACAAATGATGATGGATGCTGCTAAAACTAAAGCTGGTAGACATGGAGTTCAATTTAATTATAAAATAATCAAAGGTGCTGACCCAGGTTATGATATTCTACGGTACTCAAAAAATCATAAAAATGATCTAATTGTTATTGGAGCAAGGGGATTTGGAGCTATGAAAGAGACATGTCTTGGAAGTGTATCTAATTATGTTCTTCATAAATCAAAAATTCCTGTATTAATTGTAAAATAAATAATTCTACTTAGATGCAACTGAATATTAACCCAAATTAGTGCATGTTAACAGCATTATTCTAGTTCTGCTTCAATAATTGATTAGAATATAGAGTTTAGAGATTATAGTGAAGAGACTAATTAAAATTGGATAAGAATAGAGAAAATCTGTGAAAGCCAGATTTAATGGGAAATGCATAGAATGTGGAGAGGCAATCAAAGTAGGCAAAGAGATACTAAAAAACTCTAAAGAAAAATGGGTTCACAAGGCATGCTCAGATTTAGAAGAGGAATTACCCTAACCATAAATAACATTTGGGCAAATTAGTGATAAATTTTTTAAACTACTTTAAAAGCATAGGAATTAAAATGCATGTAAAATCAAGTTTATTTTTGATGGCATCAATTATGACAATATTTGGAATAATTATGGCTCCAGAGAACAGTGCTGCTGAAACTAATCAAAATAGCATCTCCGTCACACCGATCAATGAGGAGATAAGTTTGAAGAAAATTGTAGCAACAATGAGTATTCCTGAAAATAATGAACTTTCTTGGGGAGCAGTCATTGGAGAGGCATCTGAGTATGTTGAACGGTATCCAGTAATTATCCAATTTTACAAGGGAGAAGATCCTGTTCACTTTGCACAAGTGGATGTGAAAGGAGATGGGTCCTATGAATACAAATTCAGAGTTAGAAATCTTGATTTAAACACCGGGGAATTTGTGAATATATTTCAGGGTGATTATATAGTAAAAATCTTCAAAGTAATTCCCAATACAAATAACATAGTATAGGTCAGAAGATCTAATCATATTGGATTGCCAATGAAGCTTGGAGTCTGTTCTTAGTTGTTCAAAAACCAACTTCAGCTTTAAATCTATATTCATGAGAGGATACAAAATCACCAATTACAAATAATTTTTGCTAAATAAGCATCAAATTAAAACAGAAAAGTACTTTTTTAAATTTACAAAACTAAAATGCATTCACAGAATTCATATACTGAATAAGAAGTTGGAGAGCTAGAAAATGAGTAAAAATTTTTGGCATGATATTGAGTCAGGGAATGATGTTCCAGAAATCATCAATGTGATAGTTGAGATTCCAAAAGGATCAATGAACAAATATGAATATGATAAAAGACATAATATGGTAAAACTTGACAGAGTGTTATTTTCACCATTTCACTATCCTGGAGATTATGGAATGGTTCCACAAACCCTATCTGAGGATGGAGACCCACTTGATGCCCTAGTGCTTGTTACTAATCCAACATACCCCGGAATTCTCATTGAGGCAAGACCAATAGGGTTACTTCAAATGAAAGATGATGGAAAGTTAGATGACAAGATTATTTGTGTATCAACAAATGATCCCAGATATCTACATACAGCAGACATTACAAATATCGAAGACCACACTCGCTCTGAGATTGCCCACTTTTTCCAAGTCTACAAAGATCTGGAAGGAAAGAAAGTAGAAATTTTAGGATGGAAATCGGCAAAAGATGCAAAAACCGTAATTATTAGTTCAATAAAGAGATATAGAAGTATCTTGAAAAAATTCTAAAAATATGCCAAAAGAATGTGAGCATTTCTCAAAAGAAAAAAAACAAATTTCTCCAAACACGAAAAGCTGTGAAGAGTGTGAAAAAGAACATCTGCCAGTAGTTGCTATTAGAATGTGTTTAACATGTGGACATGTAGGTTGTTGTGACTCATCAATTGGAAAACATGCAACAAAGCACTTTCAAGAAACTGGACATCCCGTAATGAAAGCAATTCCAGGAGACATTTGGAAGTGGTGTTATCTTCATGAAGAATATTATTGATTTTTAGATACTACAAAATGTTACAATCAAATAAAAAATAAGATTTATTTTTATTTTTGAACTAGAGATAACTTTGGAAATATTATTTTCTCTTCAAATAGCCGGACATTATCTTATCTGCCATCTCTACTACTTGCATATCATTTCTTGCAGCCAGGCTTTGAAGTTTTCTCGCATTGCTCTTGTTTAGTTCTAGAGTAACTTTTTGCTGGAGCAATCCCGCCTTTGCTATTTTAAGCAATTTGGGATGAGAAGACTTTGGGCGTCTCGCCAGAGTATGTAGATATTGTTTACGGAGCCTCTGATCAAGTGGGATAATTTTTTCTGCAATTCGTACTGCCTTTGAAATATTTGGAATAATTTGGTACAGTCTTGTAGCATCATCACGGGATAATTGTTTTGGAACATATTCCTTCAATTTGTTAGGGACTGCTGCAAATCCAAGATATTTTTTGAGAGTTTGCTGCGAGATTCCAAGGGATTGAGCGGCCTTATTCTTTCCTACTGATTCAGTCAAGAACACACAAGCAGAAGTCATATCCTTTGTATTCATCTTATTTCGATGAAGATTTTCAATTACTGATGCAGCCTTGGCATTCTCTAAATCATACTTTGTACTTTGAGTGAGTAATAGTACTGGTATCTTTTTTGCACCCAGTCTTTTAAGTGCTGCAAGCCTTCTCTGACCAGACATTAAAAGATAAGAGTTTTTTGATTCCTTTTGGACCATTGGTGGGTTTTGGAGTCCTTCGTTTTTAATGGAACGTGCAAGCTCTGCAATTCCTTCTCTGTCAAGTTTTCTTGCCTGTGCATCCTTCCATATTTTGATCTGTTTTACTGGGATTTCTCGCAATCGATAATTTATTGGGGATTGGTAGCGCTTTGCCACGACTCTCATGTAGATGAATTTTTGTTAAAAGAATTTGGTGTTTTATAGTTGACAAAAAAAGAAAAAATAAGAGAGTTTTTTTAAAACTCAATAACAGATCCTGCTGAAATAGTATATTTTTGACTCTGTTCATATCCATGAACATCATACCATGAGATGTTCAGGTTTACTTTGTTTCTAAGTGCAGACTCTATTGTGATGCAACTTGCTTGTTTTAATCTATCTTGAATTGCCTTTTCTTGTATTGTTGTTTCTTTTAATAATTTTTCCATATTGTATGATGAGTAATAATCATTTAGCATCAATAGTAAAAATAAATTTTTGATCGTATAAGATCTTTTGACAAAAAAACAATTACTAAAATGCTGGATGTAACTTTAGAAGGAAATACAAATCATCAACAATACAAAGTCATGTATCTGTAATCAACCAAAATCAAACCCAATTAAAGAAGATCTTTGTGTTGAGGTATATTTCTCAGATTTGAGTTTCAAGAACGGAGAGATACATATCTAGAAAATCATCACCAATAATTGGTGTAAGAAATTCATCATCAGATTTTAAAGAGGATATTGCTTCTAGTAAAGAGGTAGGTAATTTTTTAATATTAAATTTTTTCATTTCATATTTTGATAATTTGTAAGTATCTAGATCAACAGGATCTGGAGGCTGTATCTTCTTTTTTATGCCATCAAGCCCTGCCAATAAAATGGCAGTTTCTACTAAGTAAATATTAGATGTTGGATCAGGTGGACGATATTCTATTCTCTTATTTGTGGGCATTTTTTTGTGGTGTGCAGGAATTCGAACGGATACTGAACGATTCATCTTCCCCCAGGCAATATTAGTTGGTGCCTCAAAACCAGGAATTAATCTTCGGTATGAATCAGCAGTAGGATTAGTTATTGCACATAGGGCTTTGGCATGATGCAAAAGACCACCAATGTAATAGTATGCTATTTGACTTAATTCTGCATATTTTTCAGTTGGATCATAGAACGCATTAAAATCTCGTCCGTTCTTTTTCTTCCAGAGACTTTGATTAATGTGAACAGCAGAACCGTTGTCATTTGGTATTGGTTTTGGATTAAAACTTGCAACCATTCCACGTTTTGATGCCACCTCTCGAATTGTTTTTACTCCTGTAACATAACTATCAGCCATTTTTACAAGACCATCATAATCTAATACAATTTCACTTTGTCCCGCCGTTGCAACTTCATGATGATGGGCAATTGTTTTTATTTTAAAATTTTCTTGCATGACGTCACAAACTTCGTCTCTAAAATTTACCAGTGTGTCTGAGGGGGAATCTCTATAATATCCTTTTTTGAAGTGAATTTTTCCATCTGGATTATTTGAAATCCATGGGGCTTCTTTTGAAACAATATGCAAGCTATTTTTTTTTTGATTTGGCATTATTTTATCAAATACAAAAAATTCAAGTTCAGCTGCCCAGTAAGTCTTTGAGAATCCCATCTTTTTGGAAAACTCTTCGACATTTTTGGCTAAATATCTAGGATCACGTGTAAAAGGTTCACCATCAAACCCGTTGTTGACATTTGCAAACATGCGAGCAGCTTTTGTGAGATATTGATTTTTTTCATCGTAGTTAGTTGTGTCAAAATAATCGGGCAAGATAACAAACGTATTAGGATCTGGTACAAGCAAAATGTCCGATTTATTAATATCTGTAAATCCTAATACTGAGCTTCCATCTAAAGAAAACCCTTTAACAAATGACTCTTTTGTAATTGCTTTTGCAGGAACGCTGAGTTGATGAAGTAAACCAAAAGGGTTACAGAACTGCAATCTAATCCATTTTACCTTTGATTTGGTTATTTGCTCTAAAATTTGCCTTTCAGTGATTTTTTTACTCTTTTTTTGTTGCGTCAAAATTTACACTTTTCTTTTGAAAAAATACCTTCTATAGTTTATGTAAATTATCCATATGAGGTTTACATTCCAGATCATTTTTGGAATTAATTAGGCTCATCATAGGAGTCTTGTGTTTTAATTTAGATAAAATAAAAAGTACATTACTCATTTTTATTTATAAAATCTACGATTGACATTATCTCGCCCATTCCAACCAATCTACCATAATCTTTGTCTTTCCTAGGAGAGTTATCAGTGCTGATGAAAAGAATATGATCATCATCTAATGGAATAGTAATTCTTTTAATTTTTTCATATGCAGTAATTGTGTACATTCCTCTACCAGTTCCGTTTTGAGAAAGCTGTCCTCGGGCTTTCCAGGATTCTGCGGCCCTTATTATAGACTCTTTTGTTTCTTCCAAGGGAATGATATTAGTGATGTTATTTCGCTGACTGTGCCACTTGATTTCTCCATCTTTTGAGCACACTGCAGTAAATCTAACGAGTGGGTTAAAATCCATTAGCATGTTTAATAATTTCTCATGTTTTTCCATATTTGGTTAATATGTCTGCAACATAGTATATAAGAATGTGTGAATTTTTCTTTAGAAATTAAATTTAAATTTTCTCATTTTTAATTTGGAATTAATAATTCAATATTTTAGAAAACATGGTTTAGAAATAAAATCTATAATGTTGCCAATGATTTTTTTATGCAAAATAAAATGCAACGCCAAAGTTAAAAAAAGAGAAAGTGTCTCTTTATCTTACTAATTTTATATTTACTGGAGTTGGTCTAGATACAGTATTTGTAACAGAAGATGATTTTTTGGCAAGAGTAATTAATTCCTGTAGAGTTTCTTCAGATGCATCAGAACTATCTTAAAGGATCTGAGTAGATTTAGGTTCTACCAGCATTGAGTTTTGATAAAGAATTACCTCTGAAATATTTCAGAAAATACCTCTGTGAATATAATATGAAGTACAAATGATACCATTAAGACATATTGATTTTTTAATAGTCAGAAAATAGGAAAGACAGATGACAGAATATCAGATTGGCGAATGGGATCTGTCAGAACTGGCAAAGAATCCAAAGAGTCCTAAATTTCAAAAACAGATTCAAGAATTAGAAAAACAGGCAAGAAAATTTGAAAAAATAAAATCAAAATTAGACCCTAAAATACCCTCCAAGAAATTTAGAGATATTCTGCACGAAGTTGAAGAAATTTCTGAAATGATGAATAAGATTGGAGGATATGCGTCATTATCATACTCTTCAGATACTCAGTCAGATGAAGCAACATCCCTTTTGACAAAGATGTCCAAATTAGGTTCTGAAATTTCTAACAAGATTTTATTTTTTGATTTATGGTGGAAGACCCAAGTAGATGAAAAAAATGCCAAAAGACTCATGAAAGATGCAGGTGAGCTGACAGAATATTTGTCCCACAAAAGACTATTTGCAAAATATGCTCTTAGTGAACCTGAAGAAAGAATCATCAACACACTAGATGTTACAGGGATATCTGCACTTGTAAGACTGTATGACAAGATAACTAATTCCTATGAATACCAGATGAAGATTGGGAAGAAAACGAAAACTATGACAAGAGAAGAACTTACAAACTATATTCGAAGCACAAATCCAAAGATTCGTGAAACGGCCTACAAAACTATTCTTACAAAATATACTGAAAACAAAGGCGTGGTTGGCGAGATATATCAAAACATTGTTCTTAATTGGAGAGATGAAGGAATCGAGATTAGAGGATACAAGAGTCCGATATCAATGAGGAATATTGGAAATGATGTTGATGATAAAACTATCGAATCTCTTCTTTCAACATGTAGAAAAAACTCACCTATTTTTCAGAAATTCTTTGCTCAAAAAGCAAAGATGTTAAAAATGAAAAAGCTTCGAAGGTATGATTTGTATGCTCCAGCTGCAGCCAACATTAAAGAGAAAAATTATCCATACAACAAATCGGTAAAACTAGTTTTTGAATCACTTGGAAAGTTTAGTGAAACACTAGAGGGATTTGCAAGAAAAGTCTTCAATGAGAATCACATAGATTCATCGGTAAGACAAGGAAAAAGAGATGGAGCATTTTGCAGTACTCTTACACCAAAAATAACACCATATGTTCTGGTAAACTTTACAGGTAAATCAAGGGATGTTTTTACTTTAGCTCACGAATTAGGTCATGCAGTACACAGTCAAGCAGCACAAAACAGATCAATTCTTGTTCAAGATCCGCCACTGCCTTTAGCAGAGACAGCATCTACTTTTTCAGAGCTGTTATTATATGACAATTTGTCTGACAAGATTTCTGATAATGAAAAGAAGATAATGTTAGCAGAAAAGATCGATGATTTGTATGCAACAATTCTGAGACAATCATTTTTCACAATCTTTGAAGTTGATGCTCATGAACAAATTGGAAAAGGGACTACAGTTGAGGGCATTTCAAAAACATATTTGCAAAATCTAAAAGAGCAATTTGGAAATTCGGTAGTTCTTTCTGAAGACTTTGCAATAGAATGGAGTTGTATTCCTCACTTTTATCACACACCGTTTTATTGCTATGCATACTCTTTTGGAAACTTGCTTGCATTGTCTTTATTTCAAAGATACAAAAAAGAGGGCAAGGACTTTGTGCCTTCATACATTAGTATTCTTGCAGCAGGAGGTTCTACGAAACCAGAGAAACTCCTCTCAGAATACGGATTTGATATAAGATCTCCAAAATTTTGGCAAGAAGGATTTGATTATGTCAATGAGCAAGTCAAATCACTATCATCATTAAACTAGATTTTTTAATAAATGGGGCTGACAGTCCAACGCATGGACTGTCAGCTTGTTCCCCGAACGGTTTGAATTCGATGTCACAATCCAACCAGAAATAATCTGATTTAAATGTTTGAGATTATTTTAAATCTAATTTTTTTGGTTTGATCTTTCTAATTGTACCAGCTAAAATGCCAATTGTAATTCCCAACTGATAAAGAAAGTACAATAGCACCTCAAAGGTACTAGGAGTCAGATCTGTGAATCTGCTTATGCCAGTGAATATTAATAAAAGCAAGGTAAAAAAGAAAACAAATGCCTTTGCTATTCCATTGATATTTGTGAATTTTAAAACAACAAAAGTCATCACGGTAACAGAAATAGCTAGTACAGTTAGAAATCCAGTATTCATTCCAAAAACCAAAAAGAGTATTGAGGCAACTTCAGCTGGACTGTTTGCAGATAAATTTGAGAGATTGATTTTCTCAGGAGAAGCAAAACGGGGAACGCTCAAAATAGCATTTACTAAAAATAAGACAAACAAAGAAATTGATACAGTCTTTACATGATTTTGAAGTCGTGGAAATCTTACAAGAATAGCTCGTCCCAAAATAATTCCTTGAAATAAACCAATACCAAAAGCACCCAAAACTGCAATTATCGAAAAAACAGGGTTTTGGAAAATATCAACAAGAGAAGGGATTAACGCCATTGCTAATTAGATTATTGTATAAATGAGAATATTAGCTACTCGATAGCATATTTTCATAAAGAAACAAAAAAATTCATCTAATCATAGTATTTCATCACATATGAAATAAGAGTAAATTTAATAATTTCATCATTAGAGGGGCAAGCTATGCGAAATAGTTTATTTTTTCTAACAATGATTGTATTGGTAGGAGTTTCATCTAATTATGCATATTCACAAGAAATAGGTCTTGCCACTTTTCAGGAAACAGCACAGATAATTGTAGACAAGAGCATCTCTCAAAATGTTACAGCATCAATAACATTACAAAGTACTAGTATTCAGGAAATCAAAATTCCAGTAGAATTAGAACAAAGAATTAGAGAAAATGATAGAATAAGGGCGATAATTTTGACTAATCAAGATCAATGTGTTATTGGAGTAGAAAACCAGTCATGCATCATGATAAATGTAGAGAGAAATCTGGAAGACAAAGGAATTATTGCCATTCAAGAATCTACAAAAGAGATTGCCAGTTTGTACATTGATGAAATTAATCAGGCATTTGATACGGATGCTAAATTCTTTCAGGTCTTCATTCACACTGATGATGAATCAAACAAAGCTCTTGACACCTCAGGAGTAGTCTCAGGGAGGGGTATGATTTCAGCGATTTACACAATGCCCATGGAAGACACTAGTTCAATGTATGAAAAGATCACAGCATTAATCATTCCAAAAATAATTAGAGAGGGTAAAGGATTTTATGATGTTGCAAAGAATTTAGCGATTGAAGAAAACTCAAAAATGACAGTTTCACTAATTCCATTGGATTCAAAATCACTTATGCAGTTAAAATTATCAGTTGATTATCCAAATAAAGCATCAGCAATTTCTGAGATTAGCCCATTAAAATTTCTCAAAGTAGAAAATCTCAAGAGATCGGATTATTTTTCAGCAGGATTTTATCCTCTGAATTCTATAATTCAAGTAGTAGTTCTATCGCCTGAAAATACTAATGTTTCAAACATCAAAGGAAATATCCTCCCAACACAAATCATTGATAATGAAAAAATTCCTATAGACGTTACAAAAGAAGGGTGGGTTTTTGATCCAGAAGAGGGACAAAGAATTCAAGGAAAGTATATTTTTGGCAAAGAAGTGTCAGTTAACAAGGAAGAATTAAAATTTTCGTTAGGTGGATCTCAGCTTCAAACCACACCGCCTGATAGAATAGAGATTGATGAATCAATTGTAGTGGTAATCATAATTACAATAATTGCGATTGGAGCTGCACTATTTTATCTCAAAGGATATAAAAAATAATTACAACAAGAGCACTGCTGCTGCAAATACGGTGGTCCATTTTCCATCTTTATTACCTTTTGTTGATTGGGTAATGTTACGGGTGTTATAGATTTGGCCTGAAATTGACCATTGTTGTCTTTTTTCATCCCAGTTTTTATCCACATCAAATGGAATACCCAAAGATGATGCTAGCATTTGTGCTGCAATGTCTTCAGCATA
>Ga0224498_10000165_pt1 | contig 15492 bp, 17 predicted proteins | sample SF_Jul11_sed_USG_5_FD_167971 | JGI IMG/M metagenome (GOLD analysis project Ga0224498, IMG submission 167971) | Sediment microbial communities from San Francisco Bay, California, United States - SF_Jul11_sed_USGS_21 | ecosystem: Environmental > Aquatic > Marine > Sediment | place: USA...
TGTGGCACTGCCTGTGATCATCAGTATTACCTTGGCTGCTGCAGTTGTCTGATAGTCTGTATTGGTGTTTTCCAGTTCCAATGATGCGGTGTTTCCTGCTGTGATGGAACCGTGTGTCAGGATGTATGTCTTTTGTGTATCCTCTCTCTTTATTGCCTCTACCCCCATTCCGGATCCGGTGGATCCACCAAACAGGGTCTCCCCACTATACTTTGTGACATAAACAAAATTAGACAAATCCTCGTCCTCCAAAATACTTGGATATATTACGATAGGAATCAATCAATTTTTAACCTGTTCTTTTACGGGTTTGGAAGTTATTTTAGTATTTTTCAGTTCTTCACGCAATGTGTTTATCTCTTGGTCTTTTAATGCGACCTCGCGTGCAGCTGCCTGCTTTAATGCGACAGCCCACTCCATTATTTCGTTAATAGACTGGGGATCCATGTATTCCAGTTATCCATGCAGTTTATAAAGTTTAATACGTTGTCTGAAAAGTACAAATGCGTAACAAAGTTTAATATGTTGTATGAGATCATTATCTCATGAAAGAGACAAAACTTCTAGGAATGGCCACCCTGTTTGCTCTTATGGCATTGATCCCAATGGCACATGCACTTGAATCAGATAACGTATACCTGTTAGATGACTCCGAAAGTGTTTCAATTGTTATCTCTGTTGACACAGAAGGCAACGCTTTATTTGAAGAGGTGTTTGTGACAGTAGATCCAGGTGTTGAGGAATATGTCATGGATGTGAACACTGTACAGATTCAGAGAATATCTGATGATGAAACATATGGAAAGTTCTTCGGGAAGACATTAAACGGGCACAGCATCATTGTCATATACAGCATTGATGGTGAGAGAGTCAAGCTCATGTCAAAGATCTGGACGGATAATGGTGTGCAAAGAATAGTCTCCAGTGGAGAGATTATCAAATTCTTTTAATTTTTAATCTAAGGTTGAATTGCTAGTTGCTGTGCTGCACCAGAGCCAAACTGTGCCATAAGGCGGGTCTTGCCTGCGCCATTGTCCTCAGCATATATCCTTACATGATTAGCCAGTGATGATGGAGCAGTAATCTCTGTCATTTCCAACCAACCTGGACTTCTAATATCTATCCCATCAACGTCTATTTCTACCTGAGTTGTTCCATCTACCTGGAAGAAATGAGAATCACTGACCAGGCAGTTATAGAACATGTCACCTGTAAGGCTCGATATTGTCTCTTCTCCAGCATCGGGAGAATTGGTGCTTTCAAAGACCAATTTAGAGTTAAGATTCGTTACCTCATCTGCAAAAGATGCAACACGAAATAGTGTACCGCCAGAACTTCTTGCAAATACTCTGACTGAACTGCTGTTTTCATTACTGCTTATATCAAAATTACCTGAGGATCCTGATAGAAATCCACGTAGTGTACTTCCTGATGACCCCGTTATCTGTACTTGGTTTATGTCTAGTAGGCTGTTATTATCCACATCAAGGTTGGTGGTAAGGGGATTCTCTAACAGGTTGCTAAAGTTTCGGACTATACTGTTACTCATGACTTTAACATCATTCCCATTAACTGTGAATACCCCATTTGCTAGGGGATCAGTACTGCTATCAGAGATACTTACGGTGTTGGATGCAACATAGTTGGCACCGGTAAGTGTGGTGTCTGACATCGTCCACTTTATTACATTATTCTGAGAGAATATCCAATTCTTCAAGGAAGGAACATTAAACACCAAACCAGAATCGCCAGAATTTACAGCTATTGCGTATTCTGTAGCAGTTGTTCCTCCGTTTGCGTTAAACTGTGCCTCATCTAAGTTAAGCAGATTATTGTCATTTGCGTCGTGGTCTGCAGACCATGTGAATACTTCACTACCGCCTCCTCCTCCTACTGTGGAGTTAAGAAGCAATATCGCTCGGACTGTTGCCCCGCCGTCATGAGTATGTAGGGATATTAGACTAGTAGTATCAGCGGTAGTAGATACAACAGGGGTAGGAACGACTTCAGCAGGCCATGTTATGGCATGACCTCCTGTACTGTCTTGTGCTATCTCGACATACCAATCTTGCCCTGTCCCTGATGAAGGGTAATTTGAGAAAGCTATTGTAACAGCGCCTGTTGCCGTAAACTTTAGGTCATGTGCAGTAGTTGCAGATAGATCATGTGTAACTGTAACCCCACTCTTGCTACCCTGGTCATCTATAGGATATTGTACAGGGAAAGAGATTCCAGACCCTCCACCAGCTCTTGCATCTCCTACAATTCGCCATACTGCAGCATTAGCAGGTTGAGGGGTAGTAGTCTGTACAAGGAGGACAGTTTCGTCACCGTCGAGAGTATAATCAACATCGTTAGGACAAAGGATAAGACCATTTCCTCCAAAGTTATGCTTTATGGTAATGGTGTTCCCTGCAGTACCAACCAGCAATAACAATTCCATGTCATAGATTCCACCAGTAATGTTTTCTAAGTCTGTTATACTACCAGAGTTTGGAATTACGTTTACAACACTCTTTTTTGTTATTGACCCAAGTGTCAAATCAGAATCAATCACCAGTTTGTTTGATATGATCTTCAGAGTATGGGCAGAACCTAACCCAATAGCCCCATCTAATACATCTCCACTTCTTTTCAGATATGCGCTAGGGCTGGTGATCTTAGATTGATTAGCGTTTGGTGTAGTATCAAAAGTACTGATACCTGCAGTCTTCATTACTGTACCCCTTATCTCAGAGTTAGTTCTCATCTGATTTGGTCCAAAGAATCGTCTTGGCTTTCCTACCATGTCAAACCTTCCTCTTTACTCCTTTTATCGTTCTGGTTACTCCTCCTGGTCCTGCAACTGGTTTTGTAATATGATATTCTATTCTTTTTGCTACAAGTTTAATCTTTTTGAGGCTTGTTTGATCTGGTGGGCCTGTGTCTGTATCATCAGTTTCAGAGACAATATCCTCGTTTTGCAGGAAAAAAGAGTCTCCTACGCGTATGTCAAACATACTATTACCTGATGTCTGGAAGTTATATTCAGTGTGTTGTCTCTTTTCTATCTCGAGTTGAGATTTTGCATCGTTTCTAAGCTGATTAAATGATATGATGTTTGGTCTCTGTAAGAATGCAGGAGTTAATGCTCTTGTAGTGTCTGCACCAGAGGATGCAAGAAGCACCTTCTTGAAATGAAATGCGTCAATGGCTAGCCTTATGGTTCCGCCTCCAAGGGTTGTGAACCCTGTGTTTGAAAAGTCCAATACGTTGTGTTCTGGAGCATATCTGCCGTCATCATCATAGAAATCCTGTATCTGGAAGGATATGTCCTTGATGTGCCTCCACTCAAAGACGTTTTGCACATCCAGGTCGTTTAGTGGTACCTCGAATCCTACTGCGGACAATCCTCTAAGGAAGAAGGACTTTGGAGTCCTTGCACGGTAGTTTCCAAATGAACCGATAGGCAGATCGATTGTCTCCCATGATAATCCGTCGGAGAATTTCAATTCAAAGTCCTGGATGACTAGATTATTCTTTCTGTCACATAGTGTGCATCTAATGTTTAGTACACCCCCAAGGGAGTTGCCTAGAACATCTTCAATGGCACACCTCATCATGAAGGATAATGAGGACAACGGGCCAAGGTTCTCTGAATCGACTTGGTTGAATCCTTGTAGTCCGGTTGGGGTATAGGTCATGTTCTGTGTATCTAGGAATGAGGGCTCAGTTGGGCCTGCAGTGGGTTCATTAGTGCCTCCTCCAAATATGTCGCCTACTCCTTCACTGATAGAGTTGAATGTGTTTAATGGAAATGGGAATGCAAAGTTAATCCATGCCCCTTTCTTGTAAGAGTCAGCTGTGATTGCAGCAGATATGATGTCTGGGAACTCATATGCCACCTCCACCGCGGGTCTCAGATTGGTGGTAAACTCGTTACCGGGGGATTTTGTTATCTCAGGATACTTGTTAAAGTCAGTCTCAGCCGGTCTGGGGTCAGATCCCTGTATGTTGTAGAGGGATTTGTACTGGTGGAAACAGTCATTGCCAAACTCTTCAGATGTGATATCCTGCCACTCACTGGCAGAGTTGTTCCACTCCCATGTGGTACCCTCCTGCTTTACAACTACCTGCATCCTATCGGTTGTAGAGTCAGGATTACAGATTACCTTCCACTGTGTGGTGGTTTGGCTTCCCCTATCAGCCACTCGTTCCACTACTGCATCGGGAAATGACCTTCCAAAGAGATCATTTCCCGAAAGGGTGGTATCTGAAACATTAAGAAGCCTGTGACCTATTGGCCACTCTGAATTGCCATGGATATATTCTGCGTTGACTGTGGTATCGTTGACACCGTTGTAATCAAGATCCCCTACTATCTCGTTAACCCATGTCCTGTAGAAGGTCTGGTCGTTAATGACACGATTAGAATCAAAGAATCCTGCACCGTTCCCCTTGACACCATTATCGACAAGTTCTAGTTTGCCGTCACTGATATCATTGGCGATATCAACAGCATCAGAGGTGTGCCTGGTGGTTGCGACGTATTCTGCACCGCCATTTGTGACAATATCACCCATTGTGTATAGAGTTGCTGTAGCCCATGCAGGGATGGCAGTCTGTAGATCAGGTGCTGAACCTCCATTTGCCCACAATGTGGCCTTGTCATCAGTCCAAGGAGAGTACTGTATGGAATCTCCAAACTCGTCAGACATGTCTATCTGTTCCCAGTTACCTGCACCCAGGTCGGTTGCAAATGTCCCAGATGTGTGGGCTATGAGACATTTATAGTGTTTCCCGGACTCTATAACCCGTGCATCCACCAGATATGGGGTAGCAGTTACCCAGTCTGGCCTAAATGTGAACTCTAGCTCTCCAGCCCTGTACTTTGAGAAATCAAGGGGCAAAGTTCCATGTACGGGAGAGCCCCATGCTAAAATTACTGTTCCTGTACGATTCAGGATCCCGCCTTCCTGTTCTGATAGATTAATTGAATCAGTATTGGTGATAGTTACTAAGTTTGGATCCTCTGCAGGATCATTACCATCTATGGTTCTTGCCCCACTCTCAAATAGTGCGATATCAATAATGCTTACACTTGGGGTATCAAATGCAACCTCAAAGAAGTTCTGTATACCTCCTGTCTCGACAGTGCCTCCTAAAGAATCAGCGATATCAAGCCATCTGTTGTAACATGTGTCTTCTGCTAACCCAAACTCATAATGATTGTTAGTGAATCTTGGGAATCCATTTCCATATGCGTTAGCTAGAGAATATGCTTCATCATATCTCTGTAGGGATGGTTGCCTTGATCCACGGTTAGGAAGATCCTCGTACTGTTCTCCTATCAGCCTTCCTACTCTAAAGGGGTTGGTAAAGAAACTCTGGCCTGAGTAGGGTACCATCTGTGTATGATATTCGGTGCCAAGCAGCTTTAGTGTAACAAGGGAGCCCTCACTCTTTGTCTGGCTTGGTATTATCTCTAGTACTTCATAGAATCGCTCGTAATCATTAGAATCATTATCAGTGAACTGGAAGCGTAGTCTGTCAAATTCTTCTATGACGTTACCGCTGTTGATGTATTTACCGTCCTTGGCAGATAGGGTTATCTCAGCCTCATTAACCTCTCCTGACATGGTATCAGTAAATATTGGAATACCTGAGATGTCATCAGTGATGTTTGCGGTGGTGACATAATTGTCAGATTCATCAAACCAGGTTACGGTACTGGCTGCAAGATTAGAAACCATTGCTCAAAAACCATGATGTGATGTTGCCGCCTACTCTGAATGTCAAGTCAAACCTCACAGCATTAAGCTCTTCAGGATCTCTAACGAATGTTAGATCTTGTAGTTTTCCTCCAAATGTGTCAGTAGGAACAGTGTTAAAAGCTGGAAAGTCATTTAATCTTAATCCAAATCTGCCTTGTGTGTAATCTGTAACAGTTTGCGCCTGTCTCTTCCAGGTCATCAACTTGTTTAATGTTGATTGTGCGGGCGTTCCACCAGGAGATATATCATTAGCATTTCTAATTAGTCCGGACAATCTGATATTTACTCCATCAAGCCCCATATCCTGTACCTCATTACCATCTGCAAAGACACGTGGCACCTCGGGTATACTATCCCGTATGGAACATTCACTTGCCTTTATCAATTGGTCTGATGTGTTTATGGGGGTCTCATTAAATACAATAACAAATCCTACATCTGCAGCCAGTGCAGTCGCTTCTGTTCCATCAACAGCTGAAGTTTGAACTTGCCATAGTGCACTTTCACCGTCTACCATGACTATCCTCTCCTGCCTCTTGAGGCTGCAGCACCTATAGCCTGAAATGTTCTTGCCCGTGCATCCTGTGGGATGGCACTGCTCTCGGCGATTCTCCTGGAGTCAAGGAAATTGGCCGGAATCCTCTCAGGGTTGTAGAAGTTGCCTCCTATCTGCCCCTGCAAGTTGTCTCCCCTAAGCCCTCCTATGGTGGTGGTGATCACGCTCTTGAACCCCTGTCTTAACTCGTTCTGCTCTCGTCTTGAGAGGAATAATATCACCTGTTGATCTATCCTTTCACGGAATTGCGTGTCAAAGAGCCTGCCCGGCTTGAATAGCTCAGCCACTATGGCCTTTACTGCCTCAAATATGATTACCGCAAGGGCAGCAACCCCTGCTCCCTTTGTGAATTTACGAAACACCGAGGTTACCATAAACTGGAAGGGATTCCTGGCAAAGGATGTGACGTTGCCTATCTGTGAGGCAGTCAGTTGCTGTACCTTTCCGACGCTTCCTTCCTTGAATGCACCTACTGTCTCTACCGTATCCTTGATCTTTTTGTCCTCTTTAAGACCTATAGGATCTGCCGAATCTCGAACTACAGCATCGAGATCAGGTAATTCCATGTTGTTAACTTGAATAATTCTGTTAATTTTCGGTGAATCCCCACCCGAACTGGTTACATCTGAGCCTTGCAGTGCAGACTCGATCATCCGTCTTACTTCATCTGTTAATGTCATGTTATGGTTACCGTATCACCTGTAATTCTTACAAAGATGTCGATGGTGGATTTAGCCTCATTACCGTTCTTGTGAAAGTCAATGTCTCGGAGATAACCTGTTGCCGCAAATGTCTTAGAGTTTCCACTCACGTCTGTTGCCACTATCTTCCATGCAGTTTCAGTCATGTCACCATTGGAGTCAGGTACAGTTAAGGCGTTTAGTGTTGATAATTCAGGGGTAGTCACAAGAAATGTAGCTGTGAAAAAGTTGTCACCCTGTCCTATGTTGTAGCAGGGACCCGCGCCAGTGGTGGGAGAACGGTTCTCTGTACGATGAATAGCGATATCAAGATCATCAAGCAAAATGTAATTGTCTGCACCAACCTCTAAGGTTACGTGTTCAGAGTTTACTATTTCAGCAATCTCTCCAATATTTACCATTTTTAGTTAGTCACCTGTGAAAGCAAATAAGTAATGATTTTCCCCTGTACGGGTTTACCGTTAAGATCAACACGAAATGTCTCGACCATTTCAGGACGAGAAGAGTTGACAATGGCAGATCCTCCGTCTTTTAGTTGGTGGTCTGCTTCTAGGGTTTCCAGTATTATCTTCTGCCAGTCATCCAAATCCTCCTCTACGTCTCTGGAGCCCTTGGCTTCTGCCTGAACTATTATCTTATATCGAAAATTGTGCTCTAATGGAGGCAAGTCCTCACTTCCTGTTGTTAATGTACCTGATTGTTTTACTCTCTCTAGAGGATTGGCATTTGTGATATAGATTGAAGGGTATACTCTCTCCAGTCCACGCTCATTGTCTGGATGGCCTACATTGACCTGGCGTATCTTGCCTGATGCCCCCGTAACGTCGTATAGTGTGGCATTACCCTTGAGGATATCAGTCATTTGCGTCTTTATGGCGTTATGGTCTAGTTCTGTGACCATTTAATCAGCCCATAAAGCAAATGTGTGTCTGTTGGAGAATCTGGAATTATGCCTGTCTACAGTGTAGGTGTTGCCATCTACTGCCCTTTCTTCTATGATTCCATCTATTACCTTCTGGAACTGGTCTTGCCAATATTGGGCCTCGGTGGGCTGCTCGCGTCTTCCCTTGTATAATGAGGCAGTGTAAAAGTTGGCTGCCATGATAATATCGTTTAATACGTTAGTGGAAATGTTTGGAATCTTTTCATCATGAATCTTGAGGATGTTATCGATGTGTTGGTCAGCTAGTGCTCCCAACGCATCCAGGAGGGTATCATCTGCCGTATCTGCGGATGCAATGTCCAACAACAGTTTGGTTGTCGCTTGCACATAGTATGATCCCGCCATGAGTGATTTTATGGAATGGGATTATAGAGAACTAATTTGCCCTTCTGCGAGGATTTCCACTATCATGATGATGTAAGGCCTCCAAACCCCTCAACGGTCTCTTACCAGTGGATGCTTTGAGTTTCAACTGAAGGACATCATGTAGAGATCATATCAATTATTATATTTTTCTCCGGCCTTCAACAGGATGGACTCTCCTTCATCAATATGAATTGCTCTGTTCTTGAATGCCTTGGCCTGTTTGGACTGCTCCAATCGTCTGTGGTACAGCAAGACACGGGTGTCTACCATGATGGGAACCCCCAATTCATGGCATTCTCTGGTGAAATTCCAGTCAAAATTGCCCTGTTTGCCATTGCTTGCCCCCTCCAAAGAGACCTTTTCGAGTACTCTTCTGGAGATCATTTCGCATGTAAACCCCGCAAAACCGACCTGAATTATGTCCTTTTTGGGCAAAATGGGCTTGTCTTCCTTGTGATACCAGGATCCAAAGGTGCAATCTGGGTGGTTATTGGTGTATACTTGGGATCCTATGGGCTGTATTGCATAGGTATCTGGCTGTGTCTCATCGATATTGCACATTCCGGCTATCACATCAAAGCCAAAGAACTCTACATCGTCTATCAACTGCTCTATGGCATCAGGTGTGACCTCAAGGTCGTCAGGGCATATGACAAGATGGGTATACTGCTTGTGTTCTAGAAAGTAGTTCTTGGCGTTAGTGTATGCATCCAATGGCATCCTGTACTTTTCTATCAGCTTGTCATAGGGGATTTGATCCCACCATTTGATGACATCAGGGATATTCCTAGGAGATGGCATGAATAGTAAGGGGTTTAGTGTTTTTGGCATTTACATCCATTCCATGCAGTTCCACAATTCTCACATCTTCGGCATCTCTCATGGTTCCCACATCTACAGTTTGTGCACCAGCCGGTCTTGTCCGTGCCCATAAAGGAAGATGGCATTACCTGTATGGTTTAAGACGGTTCCTTGTATACATTGCTTTTTCTCTTTTTTCTGAGCGGTGTTGTTTATCGTGATAAATCCGGATTCCCTTAATCGATGGCAGAGGGGTTGCAAAAAGTTCTCTGTTACCATACCATAATTGATTATGCCTATCTCTATGTCGACATAATCCAGCGTTTATTATGATTCTGCGCTGCCACGCTAACCCTCCAATCCTGTTGTAAAAGTCAATCAACCCTATAGATGTGTCACCCCTGGCCTCCCAAAAATGATCATATTCAAACCATTCATCAGTATCAAGCCAGATCAATACATCATCATTATTACACTCTTCAAGGTATTTGTTACGCGCTTCCCATTCATGATGGTTGGCATAGTCTATCCTGGTTACATTAGGATATGATTCCATTAGAGACCTGGCTTCTGGTATTGAGTATGGGTGTTCCCCTTCTATGTCATACCATTTCCCGTTGACCACTATAACCTTGAAATCCTTAACAGAGTCCAAACAACGCTTTAATTCCGGTAACTGGGATGCTTCGGGAATCCAGCAACAAATGCCAAACACTATCAATACGTTATTCCCGCCTTGTTTAGACACATCTCCACATATTCTCTCTCTTTGGGTGTCCATTTACGCTTATTTTCCGGTGTTGTCTCGTTGATGTGTGGGAAATCTGGATCCTCAACTAGGTCTTCAAAACGATAGTTAGTCACTTTTACACCATGTTCTCGTGAGAATTTGTTGATAAAATAATTATAGTTTGACTGTTTTATGGGATCTCTAAAGCCCACATTCAGGTAATTTTTGCTGTTATGATAGTTTCCTCTTAACACATCCTCAATAGATGACTGTCTTAGAACAGTAAAGTATTGGTGGCCTGAATGGATTCGGTCTATTGGGTTACGGGTAATTGTCACACACTCCCATTCCCTCCATTTAGGGATAAGATGTGGCTCTTTTGGTTCCTCATAGATGTTCTCAGGCCTTGTGACCTCACATTTTGGGTGTTTCTTCTTGAGATACTCTACCAGCGACATAGTTCCGCACTTAGGGAAATCCAATCACAGCAAACCGCCGTTTCAAGATTCCGCCTCCTTATTCTTTCGATATGTTCTGGCACGTAACTTGTCACAAACTCTACAGTTACGATATCCGTCTGCTCGGATGTAGGTGTTGTCTTTGTTGAATTTGTGACCTTGTTTACAATGACCTCGTTTTATGTACATGTAACCAGTTTTTCTCGAGATATTCTCTTTTTTAGTTACAAGTTCGATATGATGAGGATTGACACATGATTTGTTCCTACAAAGGTGATCTGACTCTAGATTACTTGGAATCTCACCTTTAATCATTTGATAAGCAAATCTATGAGCTTTCATTATCTTGTCTTTGTATCTAAATTCACCATACCCACTATTATTAATACGTGCTTTCCAGTTCCAACATGTTGAAGTGATTTCTACCTTATCCCAGAATCGTTGCAATATTAGTTTACACGATTCGTTCTTAATAAACTTAAAATAAAAAAGGAAAGAGATGTTATCTCTGATTACGGAGCGGTAGTGGATATTCTGACGATAGAAGTAGCGTCTAAGACTCCACTTTTTGTACGCCATGTTGTGTTCACTCTAATTTGATTATCCTCACCAATGTCATGAAACTTCACAGTAACGTCTCTCTTTACTGCTATACCATAGCTGTGCTTTGGTATGAACATGAGTGCGTTGTAGGCGTTGTTTGTTTGGGCTGTTTCGTTTTCTACTGCATTGCTGACAACGATCTGAACTCCCATGAATTCTTCTAACTGTGCCTTCAACCAGATATCTGGTACGCTACGTGTAGCGAGTGAAGTTACGTTAGTAGATGTGATGAGTTCTCTCCATTGTCTTGGATGCATTACACAAACTGGTTTGATTCCGCCTCTAAGGTAGCCTTGATTCTCAAGATATTCTCTGCCAAATGCAATACCGGTCTCGTCTAATGTAACTGATGCAATATCACTACTAGTGATGGTTGCTCCAGTGTCACCTCTGATCCAGAGTCCTGGAGTTAGGGTGCCTTCTGCTGATACGGTAGTAAGCATGTCAGTTGCCACAAAGTCGTCGTATGACATTGCTGAGCCCTCAACGATGGCCTGTAACAGGTCAAATGGAGAGTTTTCAATCTCGTCATAGTCACCAACCAGATATACACCGGTAATTGTAGATGGTGTTACCTCAATTGATGTGAGTGTTTGTGTTGCTTCACTTGGAGTACTGCCGACGGTTTGTGAGCCGTTTGCTGGTACTGTACTAGTGAAGAATCTTGCTCTGTCGAATCCTTGTTGGATTTCTTTTACCTTAGCGAATTGGAATACAGGGATAAATGAAATTCCGCCTGGGATAATTGCAACATCAGTGTCTAAGTCTTGTGTTGCGTGAGTACCAGATATTGATACTGCTTCTCTAATTATCTTGTTTGGCTTTACATATGCTTCTTTGATTGATAAAGGAGCAGCTCTGTAGGCCTCTTGCACACCATATTTAGGATCTGCTGGACCGACGTTAATTGACCTAATGTAGTCAAGTGGAATATGGAAAACAGAGTTTCTGCCTTCGCTGATGTCTCTAACTACCTTTTCGGCAATATCGTGGAGGTTCAAGTATTGCATACCTGCGCCTGATACGTCTGGAGATACCTTTGCCAATGGTTTTTTGGACTCATCGGAGCCTGCTATTTGAGATTTGAGAGATTCTAATTGTTTTAGAATTCTGGCCTCAACGCTTGCAGTCTTATCAGTACCTTGTGTCTGTCCATCACCTGGGTCCTTTTTGTCAGTTGGAACGCATGCTTGTTGTGCTGCATCCCAAGTTTCTCCTGGACCACATGGTTCACCGGATACGTCTGCTGGCTGTTCGCCAGGATCACCGGTTGGAAGTTCACCCTGTGTAGATTGTGTTTTTGGATCGCCCATTTGCTCTTTGGATTTCTCGACTGGGACACATTTTCCAGCGTCTTTGTCAAAGATCATTCCATCGCCGCAATTGCCGTTTCCGTTAGTTTCTTTTTTGCTTTCACAATCGCAAGTCATTAGTCAACGATAATCGTCGTGGTTATAGAGAACTAGTTAACGAAATTAGTTGTCCCGCAAAAGTACCTTGAATCCGGCAGTAGCATCATTGCTTGGACCCGTAGAGGCTTTTGCCATCCATCGGATATCTGACTTAGTATTTTCGGTTACGTTTTTTTTTAATTCCCCGCAGTCCTTGCAAAAGTATTCTTCGAGGTTATGGTTAAGCATCATCTTGATTGACTCCTTGGTGGAGCACATGGATATTGCGATAGCTACTTTCTGATCATGATCCATGCCTGGATTCTCATCGTCTAATTTGGACATCTTGGCTGATATGCACTGGTCATCTGCACCGGGGTCGCCAACCTCATGCAGCAGATTATGTATGTGCTTCTCGTTTTGCAGGTTCTTTTGACCTGGAGCATACTTGTCTTCTAATTCCTGATCATGGAAGCATTCCTTTATCATGGATTCAATGACATTGACAGATGTCTCAGGTACCCCGGGGGTTTCTGTTAATGCTAGGGCCGTAGGAGTCAAGCCAAATGGCATGGAGAAGCAGTCGCCAGGGCCATTACACACGGATTTTACGTCTACTGGACTGGCCTCTATACTGGTGAATAATGTCTTGTTTTTTACAAGTGCGGCTGCTGCATCGTCATCTACGTTACCTTCGTAGAATACCTGCTCAGTCTCAGAGTTATAAAAGAAGGTGACGCTACCTATCACTTTAGAAGGGTCATGTTCCCAGTTAAGAGGTACCTTGACATTGTTGAATCGTTTTAGTTCCTCTTTTGTGTAGAGGTTGCCGTTACGTGATATCCTGGGAACAAGTGCAATGCCGGTAATACGGGCAGACTCATCAATGTGTGCCCACCCCTCTTTAATCATTAATGGGGAATCTAACATGATATCATGAAAGTTTCAACATAAAATAGAACTAATTACCTGTCAAATTCATCCCTATACTCTTCTAAGAGTTTGCGGAGTCTGTCTTTCTTTTGCTCGATTAGGTCGTTTCTTGCCCTGTTTGCACGGTTGTAGATCTCAAGCAGAGTGTTATTTCTTCTGAATATCATGGACTCTGCTATTACTGTCTGTGTTTGGAGCAGTTTGGCAGCACCGAAGGCCTCGGATATTTTCAACAGTCTGCATGTGGCTTTGCTCTCGGTAATGACGGTAAGTCTGGCAGTAGACGTACTCATGCGAAGTCTTGACAGTCTGGAATGGGCCTCAAGTGTGTAAACCAGGACTGTGCGCTTCTTCTTCTTGCCTAGGCCTATGCCTCTAAGGTCTGCAACAGCATGGTCGCCTTGAAGAATGACACCTTGATTTCCATCACAGCTGTTTAGTAAAACGCGACTTACCCCATCATTTAGCAGGATTTTATCTCCAGAATTTAGGAGAATAAAACAGTCTGCCATTATAGATAATTTTCCAAGAGTTCTGTAGGTGGGTTATCTGCTACTTTTGCGGCAGTGGTCACTGTTCCTGTGTTCGGAGAGCCCCACGCCATTTCAGGATCCTCATTCCCATATAAAGGAGTCATCACTATAATTCCAAAATGTGCAAATGCAAAAGGGTTAACCCCTCTGCTTAATGCAGAGATCTGAGTAGAGGGAATACTCGCATCAAACACACTTGACCATGCCTGATAACTTTCAGGATCATTATCTCTCTGATGCTGGAAATCCCCTGATGCATCAGCATCAAAAGTATTTCCGCCAGAGCCATAGGTGGATGAGCTTTCAGTTGCATCAAGGTAATGTCTGGCAACACCATCGTCTACCCTAAATGTCCAAAACTCCCATACCCCAGTAGAGGGCGTTATATCGGAATATGGTCCGCCTGTGGTTCCATTTGACTCTCTTATGTAAAAACAGGAATTAGCTCCAGAACCCGATCTGATCAAGACAGATGCAATTGAGCTGGAGTAGGTTGTTCCCCATTGTCCTTGAGTTGAAGATTTTGATTGTAAGTTTATCCATGAGATAAATGTCACATCACTTTTTGATGCGAGGTTTGTGGATGAGTCAGCTGTAACAACAACGTCCGAGTTGGCTATCTGGAAATCTCTAGCCGTTTTTCTTCACCGCCTTGAACTCGTCGTTGGCAATTTTTAGCTCCTTTCGAAGGATTTCCCTTCTCACCCCATCGGTTTCAGAAGTCAACGCTGCTAAGATAGTAGAATGGTTAGTCAATGCCTCTTCTCTTGTTGTAGGGGGTTTTGTCAGGGTAGGAAGGATGGTTGCATCAAACCATGCCTGAGCTACTGCCAAATCAGCAATATGTTGATCTTGTTCTATTTGATTATTGTCAATCTGTCCTTGATTGTTGGCAACGTTAACGTCCTTGGGATTGTCTTCAATCCATGCTGCTATTAGGCCATTTATTTGTATGATATCTTCTGGAGTTAATACCATTATGATAACGTCCTCTCTGTTACTAGGTCTACCCCTATTATCATTATATCGTCTGTAAAGTCATCTGATGCATCAGTAGGATCTCTGGCTATCTGTCCTATTATGGTGTCAGCTGCTGCCCAGTCACTGGTTAAATCTTGAGAATGATAATCCAAAGTTTCTGTAGCAGTTGGCATAGTTACTGTTACTTCAGTTTCAGCCGTTAATGCAGTGTCTAATGATTCTCCATCAGCGATGCCTACAGTGCTGACAGTTAGTCGCACATCAGCCGGGCCAGCTACTGCACCAAGAGTCATCATTCTCACACGTATTGCCATTGCAGGAGTAACATTCAAATCATTTGGAACAACACATTTGAAGTTAATTGTGCTGGCTGTAGCCCCATCAGGCATTACAAATCCAGATACCTTGGCTCCAGCTGTTGCAAGTGTATGAATATCGGGGTATGCAACTGTTCCCTCTGGAACTTCCAAAGTGGCAGGGATTGTGTAACTGTCTGTAACAGAACCTCCCCCTGCTGGGATAGCCCAAGTGTTATCGCCTCTATAGAATGTAGTAGCGTCAGGTGTACCGGTTGCGGAGTGATCAGCCACGTCTATGTTGGTTATGCTGTTGCCTGTACCATTAGCATCAAGACCAAAGTTTGTTATGGCTGCGCTGTTAAAGTTGATTGTAGGAACTGTGTTAAAATTAAAGGTGCCGTCTTCGCGTATTGTTAGCCTTATGACCTCTGATGCTGTCCCTGT
>Ga0224498_10000174_pt1 | contig 15197 bp, 16 predicted proteins | sample SF_Jul11_sed_USG_5_FD_167971 | JGI IMG/M metagenome (GOLD analysis project Ga0224498, IMG submission 167971) | Sediment microbial communities from San Francisco Bay, California, United States - SF_Jul11_sed_USGS_21 | ecosystem: Environmental > Aquatic > Marine > Sediment | place: USA...
TCAAGATGGGGTATCAATGTGTGATTGCCATGTTTAGCAAAATTTAACAGCTGATTTCCTGTGGGATATGCAAAAGCAGCAATGACAACCGGTATCACACCATAAAGAATGTGTTTTACAGCAAGTTCACTTTCTTTATTATAAAATTGGATGAGCAAAATACCAAAAAAGATGAGAAAAGAAAAAAAGACACCGTATCGAGGGACTTTTTCTTTAAATAAAAGAAGAACAATAGGGGTGGCAATGACCGTAATCTGCCATGTACCGGCGACAACCCATCCGGGAGCATGATCTGCTGCATAACAAAGCAAACTGTAAAATGTGCCGAATCCAATACTTCCGGCGATAAGCCAAAATATAGAGTTTTTTACGAATATTTTTATTACATCTCGTAAATAATCCGCCCCCCTATTTATGGTTATTAAAATAACAAGCAGAAAGAACATATAAAAAAAACGTAGCGAAGATGACCAGACCCAATGACCGCCCGATAAGCTCATGGAACGATTTAAAATAAATGTTGCACTAAAAAAAGCTGCGGATAAAAGACCCAATAAGATAAGTCTAATCATTAAACTTTAATTCTACCGGCTGTGGTTAAAAGTATTCCTGTAAATATTAAGATCGTTCCTTTTACATGATATTCTCTTAACTCTTCATTTAGAAAAATAATCGCCAAAATGATACTAAACACCGGCATTAGATGAATAAAAATACCGGTCTTGTTCGCTCCGATAATTTGTATCGCCTTATTCCAGAATATGTATGCTAAAATCGAGGAAAATAGAGCGACATAAAAAATACTTCCTATTGAGGCTTGTGTAAAATTCATCGTTTTTCCAGTGCTTATTTCCCAGATATAAAAGGGAAAGATAAAAAATATGCCTATTATGATTAAGGTGGTCAGAAAGCTCAATGGATTGAGTTCCATCGGACATTTTCTAAGCAATACTGAGTATAAAGCCCAACTCAATCCGGCAGAAATGGTCCACATGTCTCCCTTGCCAAACCGGACGGAAATGAGAGTTGATAGGTTTCCGTTAACAATAATAAACATCAAGCCGGTCAAAGAAATAACGATGCCAATAGCTTGCCTTAACGTAATCCGTTCTTTGAAACCCATCCAGGAAACCAATACGATAAATATTGGTATCATTGAGTTTATCAGAACCGTGTTTGTTACTGTAGATGATTTTAGTGCCATGTATATAAACATGCTGAAATTGGTGACGGATAGGATCGCCAACAATGTAAGAATTTTCCAATTCCGCCGAATTAAATCCCTTTGATGTACGATATGCCGCAGTGAAAAAGGTAGGATAATCAACAAAGCAACGGTCCAGCGCCAAAATGCCAGGGTTATGGGCGGTATTTCGTTGTGAATCCCTCTTCCTACAATGAAATTTCCGGACCAAAACAAAACCGCAAAAATAAGTAATAAATAATGCATGAAATGAACTGTACTGAATAATTAATGAAGGGTTGAATTGATCTTTATTTAATGGGTTTGGGTGATGAATGCAATCAATAAAATTCTGATACCTGAATCTTACATGAAAATTGATGAGAATCTTTATAGTCCTTAATTAAAGGGGGCTTAAACAACATCATCGCGTCATACATTTTATCCAAATGGTAATTCGGATGATGTTCTTTTTTTCTCATCAATTTTCACCCCAAAGGGTAAGCCGGGGGCTTGCATCTTCTGTGTTATTAAGGGTTCGCAATAGACAGACTAAGGCTTCGCCCTTAAATGCCTTGTTGGAGTGAAGCGGAAATCCCGAAATCGAGACATATAAAAGCCTCCGACTCTTGAAAGATTCAGGTGATAAGTTATTATTTACTCATTTTTCAAATGAAAAGATAAAGGCAGAGCCAATGTCTGCCCTGCCTTTTATCTCCATTTCATTTATTCGTATAAAAGATATGATTCGATGAGCACCATAAAAAATCAGATAGAGGGTTTTATAGAAATAATTACATTTTCCTTTCTGTGTATTCTGTTTCCCGGAGTTGAAATGTCTTCATTTTTTTGTAGATAAATACGCCTTATATGGTATCCTTTTTCTATATGCCTGGACAGGGATCTTGCCATATTTTTTTGAACATTTTTATCATTGTAAAATGCAAGTTTTTTTCGAACGGTCACTGTTTCCTGGATTTCGCATTGATCTTCGACTTGATGAGAGTTCTCGATTGCGTTTTTTTTGGTTGACAAAAATATGTTTGAGATCTCCTCTATACCCCTTCCCAAGTTCTTTTTTTCCATTTAGAATGCGCCTCGTTACCTTCCCCTTTTTCGTTTAAGCAGCGATTGATTAACTTTAAATCTCATCCTCATCGTTAGAAAAAGAACCAGTGGATCTATTGGCAATGACATCAACCATCTGAGAATAATTGGATTGAGAAGAATACGCAGAAAATTCCTCTATCTCAGAAGCTGTCGATTCATCCTCGGAGAATTCACCCATCTCAGAGCCGGCCAGTTCATCCTCGGAAAATTCCGCGGCGGTGTCAATATACTCTTCTGTCTTCTTCAACAGATCTTGCGTCACGTTGGAGGTGTTGAGATTCTGGTAAATCCTGGCTTCCTCTGAGCGAATAACCTCCTCAGCCAGGTTTTCGTAATCTATGTGACCAATGGCATTTTTATCATAATCTCCAACAGGCAGGCCAAGATCTGCTGTTTCCCTGAGACGGATATTGTAACGAATGACCGTGTCAAAGACATTGTTTCCAAATTCTGCCTGAACTTTTTCTAAAACAACCCTGGAGTAACGTGTCCTGCGATCATACATCGTGATAAGAGCGCGAGATTTAATGTCATGGCCAATTTTTTCTTTAAGCATGATAATGATTTCTATTAGTTTGGCAACACCGCGAAGAGAAAAAAGGCTCATATCGATGGGGATAATTACTTCATCGCAGGCCCGAAGTGCATTAAAGCTAAGATGCCCAATGCTTGGGGGACAATCAATTACAATAAAATCATATTTTTCTTTGAGGGGCTGAATGGCATGAAAGAGTCTGTGTTCCCTCCTCTCCAGTCCTGAAAGCTCTTGTTCGAATGCACTGAGGATTAGGCTTGAAGGCGCAAGATCAAGGTTATCTTTAACCGGCAGCAAGATATCCTCAATTCCCCAAAGCCAATTTTTCTTTGGTGTTATCACATCATAAATAGTTTTCTCGAGATCGGAAGGCTTTACGTTTAGCCCCATGGTTGCGTGGGCCTGAGGATCAAAATCAATGAGCAATACCTTTTGTCCTCTTAGAGATAATGAGGATGAAAGGTTAATGGCTGTTGTTGTCTTACCGCATCCTCCTTTTTGGTTCGCACTCGCAATAACTCGCATAAATTTTCTCCTTTCTTTAATTTACGAACGAGAATTATTTGTTATATTAAATAAAAAGATTTTTCAAGAAAAAATACGATATATAGTATTTTTTCCCTGATTGCCCCCCATCTATAGTATGTTAAAGAGTTTCAGGATAGGTAAAGATTACGTTTAAATACGGGTTTCATTTTTATTCAATTGATTTGAAAAAATACATCGCACATAATATTTTATACAGGAATCACTTTTTGCCTTGGCACCATACAATCATGCACCAATGAAATATCCGGGTTGGCAATATTGGGGTGTGAAACGTGAGTAATGAGTAAATATAAAAAAGGTGAAATGATATGAGAAGAAGTGATAAAGAAGTTACCGATAAAAAAGCTATCGAAGACATCATTTTAAGATCAAATGTGTGCAAACTCGCGATGTGCGAGGAGAATATGCCTTACATCGTTCCCCTGTGTTTTGGTTTCAAAAATAATACCCTTTATTTTCATAGTGCTCCAAAAGGGAAAAAAATTGAAATTCTTAAAAAAAATCCTAATGTTTGTTTTGAATTTGAAATACTTACACAAGTTGTCAAATCAGAGCAGGCATGTAAGTGGGGAATGAAATATAGAAGTGTTATCGGGTTTGGCAAGGCCGGCTTTATTGCTGATGGTGACCTGAAACGACAGGCTTTTGATATCATTATGAACCAATACGCCGATGGACCATTTATATATGAAGAAGCATCATTGAAATCTACTGTTATAATAAAAGTAGACATTTATAGCATGACTGGAAAACAATCTGAAATTTAAATATATTGAGGAATTTTAGACGGTCTTTTAATGATTCTTGCCCGATTGAAGGGTTATATTTTAGAGATGAAATGAAATCTCCTGTCATTTTTGGGTGACATCGGATAACCGATTTTCGTTCACCGAGACTTCAAGAACCATTTTGTCTTCCGAGCCAAAGTGTCTGCAAAGCGTTTCGAAAATCTCAGCGCCATGCTTGATGAAATAGCAATTCTTAAAGACGCTGGGATCCACCATACCCTCGGATGTCAGATGAGTGAGCAAGTCTTGAAGCGGTTTGTAAAATTCTCCCATAAAAATTTGGGGTTTGTAGTAACCGATACCGAGTTTCTTCTTTACAAAGGTAATGGCATTTTCAAGGTTGGTGCCGACCCCGCCCTTGAAATAAATGTCTGCCTCGGTGGTTTCAGATAAAATTTCCTGCCTTTCCAGCAAATCATTTCGCCCTAAATGCGCTGCAAAGTCCACCTGGGTAAAAATGTCTACCCCTGGAATCTTCCAATATACGGCGCCACAGAGCAATCCAAGAGAAGATGCTGTTTTGGACACAAACGACATGATACTTCCGGCGCTGCCCCCGGTGAGGATACCGCAAATGCCTCCGTGGAAATCCTTGAATGACTTGATGCTGTCTATGATTTCTTTTCGGGTGTCGGCATCTACGGCTCCCGCAGTACCGTAAATTGCGGCCAGTTTCCTTGAACTGAAGGCCTCATGAAATGAAGGTATTATCGAAGACCTCATAAAGAACCGTTTGTATAAGACCAAATCACCTTGCAGAGGGCTCTTCCAAAAAATCTTTACCCCCATATCCTGAAGTGTATTCATAAAAACAAGGTGCTCTGATCGGAAAAAGTATTCCTCTTCAGGGGCCTTTCTGAATGTCAGATCGCTGAGAAGGCCAAGATCAGCGGCGACAATGAGATAAGATGCGAGGCGACGATTAGGGAAATACTGCAGGATCAATGCTGTATTCGGTTTCAGTTCATGTAGCAGTTGATCGTATTTTTCATTTAGCTTGATGAATCTTTGCCCTTGGGATTCACTCACGGCTGCGATGGTTTTTTCGTTAACGGCCTGTTCCGCGTAAAGTTTTTCTAATAGGGCGGAGTTTAGGTCAACATAGAACTTTCGCGTAACCTTTTGCAGGGAGGAGGCTGGTTTATAGACCTCGAAATACGCCATCTCTTTGACAAAGTCTTTTTCGCCGCCGACAAGTTCAAGATAAATGATCCCATTGGTGTGTTTGCTCCCCACCCTGGCATCAGCGTGTTCCGAATCTATAATGTAGATTTCGTTTTGCTGTGTAAAAAGGGTCGTATGGGATATGACGCCGCTTCCGGCAGGCACGACGACCTGGTCTACCTTTTTTTCCGGTTGGACAAAATATAGATCTTCACGAGGGATATGTTTCTGAACGGCAGCCTTCAAATATTCGGGAGTCAGGACCTTGGGGTTGGGAAGATGCACAAAAGGCATCACCGGTACAGCCAGAATGCCTTCCTCAAGCACCTTGGTTCCCTTTGGAACAATGATAATGCGGTTTGAAATCAGGTTGATGAGTTCCTGTGCAGTGTATTTGAGTTTAGAATTTCTCAAGTATATCTTGCCGACGTCAAGGCCGGGTATCATCAACTTGTTAATGGTGAGGTTTGCAGCGTATTCGGGAATATAGAACCAGAATCTCGCTTCATAAGAGATCTTGTTCCCTTTGAGTTCAAAGGCACTCAGTTTTTCTTGGTTAATTCCAAGCCTGGCCTTTGTGCTATGCAGGTCTGTTGTCAGGTAGTCATGATTGCGCGAGAAATACTGCATTTGTTCATCTTTAAGGGTTGTAGCAATTCGGGCAATGACCTCGATTTCGTCAGCATGAATGATATTTTCGATTTGACAATCGGGACTTTCATTAAGGGACATAATAGAACTCCAAAAAAATTTTACCGGGCAGATTGCCCGGTTCAGTTTGTTACGATCCAATTTTAAAACATGTTAATAATATCACGAAATTCGAAATTTATCAATTCATTATTCGGCTTCCTCAGTCGTTGGCATACCCTTTTTGGCCGCGATCTCCGGCCCTAGAAGTATGGCCAGCCATCGCGTTTCTTCTCTACTGTCTAAAGCGATCTTGGCCGTCATGGTCAACGGAACGGATAACAGCATCCCCACCGGTCCCAGGACCCATCCCCAGAAAAGAAGCGATAAAAAAACCACCAGTGTGGAAAGGCCAAGACCTCGGCCCATAAATCGCGGTTCAATGACATTGCCCACCAGCAGATTTATAACAACGAAACCGCCTGCCACAATAACGGATTTGACAAATCCGAGCTGGATAAGGGCGAGCAATACGGCCGGTACGGCCGCGATAATCGACCCGATATTGGGTACGTAATTCAAAAAAAACGCCAGAAGGCCCCAAAGCACGGCATAATTAACCCCGACGATGGCAAGCAAGATAAAAACCGCAATGCCGGTGGCAAGGCTCATCCAGGATTTAATGGCCATATATTGTTTAACGGTGTTGATGAACTTGTCGAAATTTTTTAGAGTGTTTTTTTCATCTCCAAATATTGTATGCAACTTGACCGGAAAACTCGAGGCTTCGATTAATATAAAAATCACGATCATCAAGATTAAAAGCCCATTGGCGAGGACCTGCCCCAGACTGTTCAATCCCCCGGCAACAAGCCTCATGGCCGCTCCCGTATCAAACAGTTTCGTCACTGCCAGGCCTGCCGTGTCTATGTTGTGTGATTCTAGCCAGGTTACCACTCCGGCGATCAGCGCACGAAGCTTGGCTTCATATACCGGAAGATCACCTGAAAAATCTTTGATTGATGAACCGACCAGTCCTGAAATTAAAAAGCCGATGAATAAAACGCCAAAAATTACGATAATCAGGGCCAGCCATATGGGAAGGCCTTTCCGGTGCAACCAGAATAACGGTGAGGCGCTGATGATGGCGATAAATGCTGCCAGCAGGAAAGGCACCACGATGGTCACGGATGCACGCATACCTGCGATGACCACCACAAAGGCCGCAACGGTCAACAAAATTTGGGATACCGATGCTCTATGAGGAATTTCTTTCATGGGCGTTAACTCGAATGTTTTCAAGAAAAAAAGTTGCTGATTAAAAACTTTTGTTGCAACCCTCTATTTTTAATGTGGATTTATCGAGTATTAGTCTTGTTCTATTATTTAAAAAACGAACTGTCAATCTTGATAAATTCCCGATTATCTTTTTGACAATTTGATTTTTTATAAACATCTGATATGATGCTATATAATTTCCGGGATAAATTCTTAAAAAGAATTTTGTGAGCCTTTCTTCACATGCCTGATTTCCAAAACTTTCAGGACGATGACGTGAAAAATGACCTGAATATTAATGAGAATCTTTAGGTTACTTGATTGAAGAAGGTTTAGGTAAAATCATATCATCGTTCATTTTGCCTGATTGGTATACCCACCTGCCTATGCGAGGCACGAGCAGGCAGGTCGGATGATGATTTTTTTCTCATTAATTTTCACCTAAAGGGCGAGCCGGAGGCTTTTATCTGCTGCGTTATTAAGGGCTCGCAATAGTACACTATGGCTTCGCCCTAAAGTGTCTTGCATATGAAAGCCTCCAACTCATTAAAAATTCAGGAATAAATACCGGATGAAAAAAGGAAAAACTATCTGTGAAGAGGAAATAGACCAAAATGAAAATAACACATCAGAAGTTAAGAGAAATTCAAGCTCCCATTGTGTCTTCCCTGATTCATGGTTTTGCAGGAGAAGTTGGCTATGAAAAAACAATGAAAATTGCCGGGAAGGTCATCAGCGAAGATGCCATCGCCTCAGGGAAAAAGATGGCACAAGAACTTGAAGGAAACACTCTGACGGAACTGTCTGAAATCGTAAAAAAAGTATGGGCCAATGATGGTGCAATAGAAATAAAGATGATCAAAGAAACTGACAGCGAGTTGTTTTTTGATGTTACCTATTGTGAATATGCCCAAATGTACGAAAAAATGGGGATAAAAGATATGGGACCCACTCTTTCGTGTATCAGAGATTTCTCGTTCTTAAAGGGATTCAATCCACAGATCGAATTAAAAAGAACACAGACCATCATGGAAGGCGCCAAATATTGTGATTTCCGGTTTGAAAAAACAAGATAATATCCGGCAGGTTAAATACGCTAAAATCAAGTGAGAGGAGGCAAGACATGTCCACTTTATTCGAAGAAACTGCAATTAACGGTATGGCGATGCCAAACCGAATGATAAGATCCGCTACCTGGGAAGGGATGTGCGACGTCGACGGTCGTCCCACGGGAAAATTGATAGACTTTTACCGTGTTTTAGCACAAGGCGGTATCGGCCTGATCGTTTCCGGATATACGTTTATAAGGCAGGATGGGAAGCAGATGCCCGGCAAAATGGGCATTCACACCGATGATTTTGAACCGGAGATGGTAGCGCTATCCAGTGCCGTTCATGACGAAGGCGGGAAGATCTGTGTCCAGTTGGTTCATGCCGGCGGCCAAACCAATACTGAAACTGCGGGACGTCAACCCCTTGCGCCTTCGGCTGTTCAGGTCGATCAATTTTCGGAGATACCGTCTGAACTTTCAAAGGATGACATCTTTGACATTGTTGCTGCATTTGGAGAGGGGGCTCGTCGGGCCAAGAGATGGGGTTTCGATGCCGTGCAACTTCATGGGGCCCATGGCTATCTGATTAACCAGTTTCTTTCTCCGCTAACCAACCGACGTACAGATGATTACGGCGGCAGTATTGAAAACCGCAGCCGGTTTCTTCTGGAAGTGTATAAAAAGGTGAGAGAGACGGTGGGAGCGGATTATCCTGTACTTATCAAACTGAATGCTGCGGATAATCTGGATGGTGGTTTGGAACTCGGTGATTCGGTTTACGCTGCCGAAAAACTCTCTAAAGAGGGAATCGATGCCATAGAGGTCTCCGCCGGCACCCCGGCCTCCGGCATAAAAAACCCGGCGCGTCAGAGGATAAATAAACCTGAGAAAGAGGCATATCACCTGGAACAGGCCCGTCGAATCAAGGCGGGGGTCACCTGTCCGGTGATGGTGGTGGGTGGTTTCCGGTCCTTCGAGGTTGCGGAAGGAGCGATCAAAAATCATGGCATGGATTATATCGCCATGTCCAGGCCACTGATCCGGGAACCCGACTTGCCCAACCGCTGGCTAAGGGGGGAACGCAGACCGGCCAAATGTATTTCATGCAACAGCTGTTTTAAGCCTGGCCTCGAAGAGGGCGGCATCTATTGTGTAGTTGAGAAAAAGGAGCGGGAAAAGGTTGCTAAAGGTTAATACCTGAATTTTGAATGAAAATTGATGAGAAACTTTGTAATCCTTAATTGAAGAGGGTTTAAACAACACCATAGGATCATACCTGTTGCCAAAATAGTAAATCGGATGATATTTTTTTCTCATCTATTTTCACCCTAAAGGGCGAGTCGGAGGCTTTCATCTGCTGCGTTATAAAGGGCTCGCAATAGCAGACTATGGCGTCGCCCTTAAGTGCCTTGCATATGAAAGCCTGCGACTCGTGCAAGATTCAGGTAATTAAAAAAACAAATTATCAGATGATGAACATTCGAACAAAATCCATATTCGTTTTAATCCTGCTTGGAATAGTTGATGTTGTGATTCCCATACCCATTATCGGCCTGATGTTAATTTATGTTATCGTCCAAAAGCCTTCTTGGCTTCTGGATCTCGCGCAAGAAATCTACCGTTTGGGATAACGGCTGGTTTTTTTATGAAATGGGAAAGAACAGGATGAAACAAAGTCAAGATCAACAAACATGTCATTCAGGCAGGCAATATAATTGATCTATGGCTGTATCATCGCCAAAATTGAACCAGGGGGCCAATCAGAGTGGCGCAAAATGAAACAAAACGTGAGAAAAGACGTTTAAGAATTTTGTTTTGGTGCTTTTCTCCCATTCTATTTTTAGTTTTTCTGCGACTTTATTGGATGCTTTTTCAGTTTATTTACGGTACGTTATTCATTATTCTTTTCGGCAAGCAATTCGCTGATACAATTGCCATAATTGCCTTGATCACGTCACTATTGTTTGCTGTTTTTACATTTGCTTATTTATATAGGCAATATAAGAAACACATCATAGAAGCATAAGTCACATTCAACTGCAATTCAGAAAGGCAAGATCGGAGTCATATGTCAGAAATTAAGATAACAAGCGGCTATATTCCCGGTTCCATCGGCCGGGTGGTGGAACTTCATGGGACTTACTACAATACTCGTTGGGGATTCGGTCCCTTCTTTGAATCCAAAGTGGCGGCAGAGATGGCAGGATTCGTCGGAAGATATGACAAAAATCAGGATGGCTTCTGGACGGCTTCGCTGGAGGGTCACATTGAAGGATCCATTACCATTGACGGGATTCATGCCAAAGACGAGGGTGCACATTTACGGTGGTTTATTGTATCCGACAGTTTGCGCGGTAAAGGTGCCGGCAACCTGCTTATCCAAAGGGCCATCGACTTTTGCCGAATCAAAGACTACCGATGTATCTTTCTTTGGACCTTTGAAGGTCTTCATGCTGCCAAACACCTTTATGAGAAGTATGGTTTTCGACTCGTAGAGCAGCACAAGGGAAAACAGTGGGGAAAAGTCGTCAAAGAGCAGCGATTCGAACTGGCGATCAAATAGTATAGTTCCAACTTTAGATGCCATATTTGGCAGATAAAAATTGAGGAGATTGTCACAAAATGGCTGAAATATTTATTACCAGAAGGATTTTCAGGGACGCCATAGACATATTAAAAAGAGAACGGCATACCATTGACATCAACGACTCGGACAGAATTCTACCTGTTCGGGAACTGGTTAAAAGGGCTCATGGAAAGGCCGGTCTTATCTGTTTGCTCAACGATAGAATTGATTCTGTGGTCATGGACGAACTTGAGTCCCTTAAGGTAATCTCCAACATTGCCGTGGGGTATGACAATATCGATATTGCAGCCGCTACCCAACGGGGTATTATGGTGACCAATACCCCGGGCGTACTGACTGAGACAACGGCCGATTTGGCCTTTGCCCTGCTGCTAAGTGCCGCCCGCAGGATACCTGAAGCCGATCAATTTATAAGGGCTGGAAAATTCAAAAACTGGCAACTCATGCAGCCTCAAATGGGGGTGGATATCTACGAAAAAACACTGGGTATTGTCGGTATGGGTGCCATTGGACAGGCGGTGGCCAAAAGAGCAAGGAAAGGATTTGACATGCGGGTCATTTACCGGAGTTTATCTAGAAAAGAAACGGCGGAGAAAGAATATGAAGCGGAATTTGTAGAATTCGACGAACTCCTTGCCATGAGCGATTTTATCAGCATTCATGTTCCCCTGACAGAGAAGACAAAACATATGTTTACGGCCCAAGAATTCAAAAAAATGAAAAATACCGCCATCCTTATCAATACCGCCAGAGGACCGGTGGTGGATGAAGCAGCCTTGGTTGAGGCCATCAAGGACGGACAAATCAGAGGGGCGGCGTTGGATGTGTTCGAAGAAGAACCCAGTGTTCACCCGGAACTTATCAAAATGGAAGAGAACGTGGTGTTGGCACCCCACATTGGAAGCGCTTCTATCGAAACAAGGCTGCGGATGGCAAAGATGGCGGCCAGGAATATGGCAAAAGGTTTGAAAGGAACCCGCCCGCCCAACTTGGTAAATGAAAAAGTAACTTACAAGAAAGAAACAGAAACATAGGGTAGAAATTTCTTCTGGATTTTATACAGCAATACCTATTAAGTGAAGCTTTATTGAACTTCGTCGGCAACCCATTTCAGAAATGCCGGGTTGCCGTCGGATACCGGCAGACTCACAATACAGGGACATTTGTAACTGTGCAAAGCGTTCACTTTTTCAATCAGGTCGGGCACACGCTCCTTTGTTGTTTTGGCAATTAGGATTATTTCATTGGCATCTTGGAGTTTTTCATCCCATATGTACATGGAATACATGTTTTCGATAATGTTGACACAGGCGGCCAATCTGGCGTTGATGAGCGCTTTACCGATCATTACAGCTTCGTCTTTACTTCCGGCGGTTATGTAAATCATGTTAATTTCCATCACTTTACCTCTATTGAATCTTTAGTTTAAATTTCAAGTTTCGCACCCTAATATTGCTAATACGATTTTACCTTAAAAATTTTTTCCGGTCTGTTTTGTTGTACGAGCATTGCTGAAAATTAAGGGTGCGAAACTTGAGTAGGTTCTTTTTATTAAATACGGTATAAAACTATAACATAGGTTGACAATATTGATTATAAGAATATTTAAGGGCTTGAAATAATACGTTCATATGGGTTAATATAAAACTGACTGTAACAAATGATCAACGACCGATGATCCATAACCCAAAAAACTAAAAGGAGCCTGTCATGAAAGATACCTTGAATCCGTTTAAAATCGCCCAGGAGCAGCTTGATGATGCTGCCCAGAGGCTGGGTTTGGATTCTGCCATGCACGAATTGCTGCGGTGGCCCATGCAAGAACTAAAGGTTATACTTCCGGTGAAAATGGATGACGGTTCAACAAATGTTTTCCATGCATTCAGGGTTGTCTACAACACCGCACGCGGACCTGCCAAAGGGGGTATCCGGTGGCATCCTGATGAAACCGTTGATACGGTGCGTGCTCTGGCAGCCTGGATGACCTGGAAAACGTCCGTTGTGGATATTCCTTTAGGTGGGGGTAAAGGTGGGGTTATTTGCAATCCAAAAGCACTTTCAGAAGCGGAAAAGGAACGACTTGCCCGTGCCTATATCCGTGCCATTGCCCGAACACTTGGCGTTACCAAGGATGTCCCGGCACCGGATGTGTACACCACGCCTCAGATCATGGCATGGATGATGGACGAATACGAAACCATTATGGGTGAAAAACACCCGGGCGTCATTACCGGAAAACCCCTTCCCATCGGCGGTTCTCAGGGACGAGGAGATGCAACCGCAAGGGGGGGAATCTATGTGACCCGCGAAGCCGCCAACATTCATGGCATCGATTTAAAGGGCAAGACGATGGCGGTTCAGGGTTTTGGAAATGCCGGACAATATGCAGCACTTTTAGGTGAAGAAATATTAGGGCTGAAGCTCGTCGCAGCTTCGGATTCCAGAAGCGGTGTTTATAACGCCAAAGGGCTCGATGCCCGGGAGCTCGTCGACTATAAACTCAGCAACGGAACCCTGAAGGGATTTTCAAATGCCGATGAAATTTCCAATAAAGACCTATTGGAACTCGATGTGACGGTACTGTTTCCTGCAGCTTTGGAAAATGTAATTACAGAAGAAAACGCCCATAAGATAAAGTGCAACATCCTGTGTGAATTGGCAAACGGCCCGACGACACCGGGTGCGGACAACATTCTGTATGATAACGGTGTTATCGTACTTCCCGATTTTCTGGCCAATGCCGGCGGCGTGACGGTCTCATACTTTGAACAGGTGCAAAACACTTATAATTATTACTGGGAGTTAAAAGAAATTCACCGGCGGCTCGACGAGAAGATGACCCATGCTTTTAAAGGGGTTCACGAGATGCACCTTCAAGAGAAGGTCAACATGCGGCAGGCCGCTTATCTGGTGTCGGTGGCCAGGGTGGCTGAGGCGTGTCGGTTAAGAGGATGGGTATAACAGAACCCTAATTATGCTTTTTCATAATTAGGGTTCTGTCAGGGATCAGTATTCAGGGGATAGAATATGAGTTCTACTTTATGATTCATGTCTCTTTCATAACAGCGTTATAAAATTTAAATCCAAGCACTTTTCTGACACCCGACCCCTGACCACTTTTAATTGAGTTAAGGAGGTTTATCATTAAAGATCAAAAAGAACTGGATCTGCTCAAAACCTACCGCATGTTTTCTAAACTGATGCAATACCCGCATCTTCTCGATTCAACACGAAAGCTTTTTCTATCGGCGTTGACCCAAAGAGGGATCGCCACTGAAAAAGAGATCGAGCAGAAGGCTCTGGAAAAACTTCGTGCTGAAGGACAGGATCCAACCGAGGAAAATATTCGTGAATATATTGGCGTTCTGATCGATCTTTATTTTGCCAGTTTCTTCAAAGAAACGGAAATCGAAAATCACATCCATCTGGCCCGAAAACAAGACCGCTTCAAAAATCTGAACAGGGTTATCAATAAGGAAGGGGCAACTTCAAAAAAAATCAAACAGGCCCTCAAGGAATTCTGCGAGATTCCCATGGGAGACCTATATATATCTCCCAATGAAGCCGAAGGTGTCAGGGTCGCTCTGATCAACCATTTTATTTCCAACCAGCTGCCGTTTATCGGGATCGGCAAACGCTACATCACCATCCGGGACGTCGAAGAATTGGTGGACAATATTTACTGGAGCCATCGCCGGCCCGGAAAGATCGGCGGCAAGGCTGCCGGTATGTTTCTGGCCTATAAAATTCTCGTCCCAAAACTCACTTCAGGCGACCCTGAAATAGACAAATACGTCAGGATTCCGGAATCATATTATTTTAGCTCCGGCATTTTTTCCGATTTTCTCGATTACAACAATCTCGATCAATTTCACAGTCAGAAATACAAATCTCGAGAACAGATTGAAGAAGAGTACAAAAACATCTCAGCGCTTTTCAGACAGTCGTCTTTTCCACCGGATACGGTTGAGAATTTTCGTGAATTTTTAGAAAAAATCGGCGAACACCCCCTGATCCTCAGATCTTCGAGTTTTTTGGAGGACAACTTCGGGTATGCCTTTTCCGGCAAGTATGATTCCTTTTTTGTGGCCAACCAGGGGGATATCCAAACACGTCTCAATGAATTCATCTGGGGACTCAAACAGGTCCACATGAGCACCTTCGGCCCCGGCCCCATTTTGTATCGTCGAAATCATAACCTGCTCGATTTTGATGAAAAAATGAGTGTTCTGGTACAAAAAGTCGTGGGTCGTCGATTCGGCAACTATTTTTTCCCCCTTGCCGCCGGTGTCGGATTTTCTTATAGCTCTTATACCTGGACA
>Ga0224498_10000181_pt1 | contig 14984 bp, 18 predicted proteins | sample SF_Jul11_sed_USG_5_FD_167971 | JGI IMG/M metagenome (GOLD analysis project Ga0224498, IMG submission 167971) | Sediment microbial communities from San Francisco Bay, California, United States - SF_Jul11_sed_USGS_21 | ecosystem: Environmental > Aquatic > Marine > Sediment | place: USA...
GGTAAAGAGAAAACCAGCTAGAAAGACGACTGTAAAGAAAAAGGTGGTAAAGAGAAAACCAGCTAGAAAGACGACTGTAAAGAAAAAGGTGGTAAAGAGAAAACCAGCTAGAAGAGTTACTAAAAGAAAAACAACTAGACGCAGATAGGATCAAGAAAAGTCAAATTATTTAACGAATTTATGTCCAAATTAAGATGAGCATTCATGAGTAAACTAGATCCTCTATTATCCAAAGCATGTAGTGAAATCACTGAAAATCTACTGACAATAAAAGAGCCTAATAAAAAACAGGTAAAAGAAGAAATCATAAAAATTTGCACAAAGTATGCACTTGAGAGAATTCCTAGAAATTATGAAATTCTATCAATGGCAAAAGAGTCTGATTTTAACAAATTAAGAAAAGTTTTGTTAAGGAAACCAACAAAGACGGCATCAGGAGTAGCTGTAGTAGCATTAATGCCAAAACCATATGCGTGTCCCCATGGAAGATGCACATATTGCCCAGGTGGAATTGAATACAATTCTCCAAACAGCTATACAGGAAAGGAGCCATCATCACTTAACGCAATAGAAAATGAATTTGATCCTAAATTACAGATTACATCAAAGATTGAAAAATTAATTGCGTTTGGACATGACCCAACTAAAATGGAAGTGGTAATAGTTGGAGGAACTTTTCTTTTCATGCCAAAAGACTATCAAGAGAATTTTATCAGATCATGCTATGATGCATTAAATGGAACTGATTCAAAAGATTTGCAAGAAGCAAAATCAAACAACGAACATGCTGCAATAAGAAATGTGGGATTTACAATTGAGACAAAACCAGACTATTGTAAAAAAGAACACATAGATTTAATGTTAAACTACGGAATAACAAGAATAGAGATTGGAGTTCAATCATTACAAGAACGAGTTTATGAAATAGTTAACAGAGGACATAACTATAATGATGTAGTAGAATCATTTCAAATTTCAAAAGACGCAGGTTACAAAATTGTAGCACACATGATGCCAGGATTACCTACAATAACTCCAGAAGAAGATATTGCTGATTTTGAAAAATTATTTTCAGATCCGCAGTTACGTCCAGATATGTTGAAAATTTACCCATCACTTGTAATTGAAAATACGCCATTGTATGATGAATACAAACTAGGAAAATATACACCATACTCAGATGAGGATATGATTAGAGTTTTAACAGAGGCAAAAAAGAAGATCCCAAAATGGGTCAGAATCATGAGAGTTCAAAGAGAGATTTCACCAAAAGAGATTATCGCAGGACCAAAATCAGGCAATTTACGACAGATTGTACATCAAAATTTAGCAAAACAAGGCATCTCATGCAAATGTATCAGATGTCGAGAAGCAGGATTATCAAATAAAAAATCTAACGGAGCAGATGTAAAACTAAATAGAACAGATTATGATTCCTCAGGAGGAAAAGAAGTGTTTTTGTCTTATGAGGACAAAAACGAATCAATTTACGGATTTTTGAGATTAAGAAAGCCAAGTAGTGAGGCCCACAGAGATGAAGTTGGTAAAGATAGTTGTATTGTAAGGGAGATTCACGTATATGGAAAATCATTGAAGCTTGGAGAGAAAGAAGAAAATGAGATACAGCATTCAGGGCTAGGAAAGAATTTGATGAAAGAAGCAGAAAAAATTTCAAAAGAAGAGTTTGATGCAAAGAAAATTTTAGTGATTAGTGCAGTTGGTACAAGAGAGTATTATCAAAAGTTAGGGTATTCGTTATATGGGCCGTACATGTCCAAAACATTAAACTAGGAAAAAGAAATGTCAGAGCAAGAAATTATTGGAAAAGGAACATGGATAGATAAATTAGCTTCAGAATTACTTGAACGTGAAAAAGCACTTGGAAGAAATCTAGATATTCTAAGAGTAGAAAGTGGTCTTGGTGCATCAGGCGTTCCACACATTGGAAGCTTAGGAGATGCAGTAAGAGCATATGGTGTCAAACTAGCATTAGAAAATTTTGGATACAAATCAGAACTAATTGCATATTCAGATGATCTGGATGGTTTGAGAAAAATCCCAGAAGGATTTCCTGATTCTCTAGAAGAACACTTAGCAAAACCTGTTTCATTAATTCCTGATCCTTATGGATGTCATGACTCGTATGGCATGCATATGAGTAGTATTCTCTTAGACGGACTAGACAAGGTTGGAATAAAATATGAATTCAGGAGAGCAATTGATACTTACAAACAAGGATTGCTAAAAGACCAAATCCATGCAATCTTGCAAAACAGCACAAAGATTGGAGATAAAATTTCAGAACTTGTAGGACAAGAAAAATATCAAAAATATTTACCCTATTTTCCAGTATGCGCAAACTGTAATCGTCTCTACACCGCAGAATCTACAGAGTACATTGTAGATGAAAAGAAAGTAAAGTATCATTGCCATGATGTTGAAATAGGCTCAAAAATGATCAAAGGCTGTGATCATCAAGGGGAGGCAGACATTACAAAGGATCTTGGGAAACTAGCATGGAAGGTAGAGTTTGCTGCAAGATGGTCAGCATTTGACATCAGATTTGAAGCATATGGGAAAGATATCATGGATTCTGTAAAAGTAAATGACTGGGTAGCAGACGAAATTTTAGAATTCCCACATCCCCATCATGTAAAGTATGAGATGTTCTTAGATAAGGGAGGAAAAAAGATTTCAAAATCATTAGGAAATGTGGTTACTGCACAAAAATGGCTAGAGTTTGGCAGTCCAAAATCAATTTTATTATTACTATACAAAAGAATCACAGGCGCTCGAGAATTAGGATTTGAAGACATTCCGTCTTTGATGAACGAGTATAATGAATTAGAGGATATCTATTTTGGAAGAATCAAAGTAAACAATCAGGCAAAACTTACAAAATCAAAAGGACTCTATGAATATGTAAATCTCCTTAATCCTCCAAAGCAATCAAGCATACATGTAAACTATAGACTCTTAATTGAATTGGCAAAAATCTTCAAAGAGAACAGAGGAGAAAGAGTAATGAAAAAACTCCTAGACTATGGCGTCATAAAAAATCCCGAGCCAGAAATAGAAAAACTAATTGATCTTGCAGGAAACTTTTCAGATGAATTTGATGAACAAGAAAAAATACAAGTTGATTTAGATGATGATGTAAAAAGAGCACTGAAAATTCTAGTAGATACACTTGGTGCAGAAGATGAACCAGAAGACATTCAAAATACAATATACCAAATTGCAAAATCAAATGATGTGCAACCAAAAGATTTCTTCAAAATATTATATCAAATAATACTTGGAACTTCAAGAGGACCCAAGATAGGACCTTTCATCTCAGATATCGGAAGAAAACAAGTAGCAAAAACATTGTCAGAGTACAGATAATCATGGTTCACAAGGAACATAATAGATCAAAAAACAGCGGCGGATTCGCACTCATAATTTTTGGAGCATTATTGTTGTTTCTTGCACCACAAGAGGTCACCATTTCAGCAGGATTAAACATAATTGCATGGGTAGGAGGAATCATTATTGGAAGTATCGGGTTTTATCTGAAATTTATCAGAACGCGTATAAAAAAATAGTAAAGAAAGATTCATCTTTTGGAGATATTTGGTAAGAGATATGGGACTTTTTGGCAAGAAGAAAATAAAAGAAGAGATAGTATCTGAAAAGAGCGAGGAGGACATACTAAAAGAAGAGCTTCAAACCGAAGTCAAAAACTTACAAGATGAATTTCGAACAAAACAGCAAGAGATTAACGACATTACACAAAAAATTCAGACTGTAAAAGAAGAATACGACACTACAGTCAGCAACTTAATGTTAGTAAAAAAAGAACTCAATCAAAAGAAAATGGAATTAGATGTTGTCCTACGAGAATACAAGGAAATTCGAGAAAAAATTAAAAATTCAGAGCAGATTAAAGATTCTAAATCAGTTAACGAATTTAATAAAACCAAAGAAAACCTTTCAAAAATCAAGCAAGAGTTAGAAGAGATCACAAAAGAACATCAAGAGATTAAAGAACAAGTTACAAAGGAACAATCCAGCCTTCATAGTATTAGAAAACAGCATATAGATGCAGAAAAAGAACTAGACGAAGCAAACTCCAGACTATACAATGCAAAAGAAGAATTAGAGAAAAAAGATCATTTTCAAGATACAAATATTCTTACTCCAAAAGAAAAAGAGTTTATTCAAGGAGACGAAGTAAACCAAAAAAGCTCTGCAGGAATTATTGAAGCAGCAAGTGCGGTAGTTGGATCATTAAAATCAAAACTAAACATGGCACAGAAAGAACTTGAAACAGTTCAGTTACTTTTGGAAAAAGAAAGAGATGAACACGAAACAACTAAACAAGAATTAGAAAAACTGAAAATATCTGCAAAAGCACTTGAATAATCACAAGTTTTCAAAATGTTTTTTCCATTTTGATTTCATTTCCTTTTCTGAAATTCCTATATCATATAATGGAGAAGTCACTTCAGATACGCTAGAAACATCAACTAGCACTATGGAATTAATGGAACTCTTGACTCCTTTTTCTCTATAATAATGTAGGATTTCATCATACAGAGAATTGTCTTGAATAATTCTAGCCTTACCCTTGAACAGATAACCCTTACGTAGAAGAGGATCAATCACATTAATTTCCACATGAGGATTACTTTGCAAGTTATCAATAGTATCAGGGGAGCGAATATCTGCAAAAGCCAATACCTCAGATGTCCAACCAATTATAGTTCCTTTAGGTGAAATGTTTGGTTTTCCATCAGAGGAAACAGATGCCACGTAACCTAACTTGTGAAGATCCAAAAAGTCTCTAATTTTTTGAGTAATCATTCCTGCTGTTACAAATGATTACAATGTAATTAGTTTTCAAAATTATCTCATAACTTCAGTCAGATATTGAGAAAAGAAGAAAAACCCAATTCCTCCACCAATAATTGCAACCCATGCGGCAATCTGTTTAATTTTGGACAACTGAAGGTAACTTTTCAAACTCACTATTGAATCTAATCAAATTTTCCTAGACAATTATAATTAGACTAGCAGTAACTACCAATATTGGCAAGCATCAAAGATGTTGGAAAATTTTTTCTGTTCATTGTTGGAGGAATAGTGGCCATAATAGTAGGTTCTTTTATGATTCGAGGAACCATGCACCTGTGGGACAAACCAGACAAAGACAAATCAGATAAAAAAGATAAGGACTAAAAAACAAGTTCTTTCAAACATTATTAGAATTGCTTCAAGATTCTACAATTAGAAAATCACTTGACCAATACATCAAAAGAAGAATTCGAGAAATTCCTACTGAAATTAAACAAACATTTCCAAATATCAAACTAATCTGTAAGTGTGATAGTGAACTAGATTTTCTCTATGGGTACTATGTTGGAAAAATAGAAGAAGGATCCTTGCACTATCTGCTCAAAGCAACACGTGCATCAGCTGGAGGTTATGTAGATACTTTTGAAATAAGAGGCATTATAGAAACACATAAGAGAGAATTACAAGATACAATAAAATCCGTAATCAATTAGTGAAGTAAAAATACTACATCAATTAAGTAAAAATATGATAGGTCCACAAGATGGCGGTTTTGGATTTGATCAATCTAAAAAATACACAACGGTAGATAATCTTGAGGAGGTTTGTGTCCAATGTCAAGCAGGTCAGCACAAAAAGTGTTTAAAGAAAGCAAAGCAGCAAGAGATCTGCGAATGTGAACATTGTATGATTTATGGTTAGATAAGAAAAGAGATCAGATAATTTTTAATAATATGAGAAAACAGAACCGAGGTTGTCAAATCAATATACATTTGATTGTAGGTTCTGTGGAAAGGATTTTGGTTCCGATGTTGTAGAATTAGCATTACATATTGGTAAAATTCATGACAGCCCAAGAAAAAGATATACTCAGTAAAAATCACATTATCTTAAGAGATCATATGTAATGGTAAAAAATAGGATATTATGATTATTTCAGAAATCATGATAAAGATAATAGATCAAGGCATTTATGAAAAATTTGAAAATTATACATTAGATAACTTGTTTTCAAGTTCCTGAATTTCTTTTTGATAGGAATCAGTAACTTTTTGGACAAAATCTTTGTGTGCAGAAATAATTGCGGACAACGCTTCTTTGTAACTTGAACCTCCTTCCTTAATTACATCACAGGATTCAAGGGATGTGACGTGGCCAGTTACAGTTGCAATTGATCCTTTTTGGTTGAATCTAACAATTCCACCAAAGGCCTCAATTAACATGTATGCTGATTCTGCTTTGCACTTGTAAGTGACTCTTCCAGTTTCAGTGTTGAATAGTTGTGTAACACCGCCTGGTTTTCTTGTTACTATAACTGTCATGAAATAACTGAAAAGAATGAAGTATTAATTATTTTAGAAATTATGCAGTACCTGCAACATCAGGAGTAACAGACATTCCATTTAGAATTTTGTCGATCTCGTTGATTGCAAGTTTATCTCTTCCGATCAAATCAAACTTTTGTAAGATTGTTTCAAATTTTCTCTCTTCTTCTACCTGTTCGTTTACAAACCATTCAAGAAATGCATAAGTTGAATGATCTTTTTCTTTTTGTGCAATCTCTACCATTTTATGAATTGCATTTGTAACGATTCTTTCATTGTTTAATGCTGTTTTGATTATTGTTTCAAGGGATTTGAAACTAGAAGTAGGGGATTTAGTTCCGGGAATTGTTGCTGAGACCCCCATGTCGTTAAGATAATGAATGAACTTTAACATATGTTGTCTCTCTTCTTCGGCTTGAACGTAAAAGAATGCAGCAGAGCCTTCGTAACCTGTGATTTCACTCCAAGAGGCCATAGCCAGATATGTATTTGAGGCACCAGCCTCTAGAGCAGTTTGATCATTTAGTGCTTTTTTCATTTTAGGGGAAATTTTCATAGAAAGACTTGGAAATTATTGTTAAAATAGTTTCTCAATATTCAAAGTTCAATCCTCTGCATTATATGATGGATTAATCTTGGAATTAGGATTGACGTAAACAATATCTAAAAAGTAAAAAATCTAGTAATAACAAAGATTGAAGCAAATAAGATTAGAAAAACAATGCCTGCAAAACTTAGCACTTTAAGATAGATAGATGGTTGGGAGTCCTTATTCAAAAATTTACCAGTAACCAACCTAAAATTAAAGATAGCAATAACAGGAGCAATAACAAACGAAAGAACAGTTGCAAAGTCAACTAGGCCTTTGAGATTACTTTCAAATTGGAATATAATTATAAGAGATCCAACAGAGATTACTAGTAAGAACAAAACATAAAAAGTACGGAATTTTGAACGTATTTTGTCTTCTTTTTTGGTAAAAATCAGTTCCACGGTTCTCTGTAAAGATCTAGAATATCCATCAAAAACAGCAATGATAGTTCCAAACATTACGGTAAATGCAGATGCTGCAATTATGAGGTAACTCCAATCTCCAATTGTCTGAGTGTATAATGTTACTATCTTGTGTGCAAAAAGAGAGTTGTTGTTTGGTAGTTCTTCACCAGAACCAAAAAAGATGAAAGATCCAAGTGTAACAAACATCACAGCAAGAATTCCTGTTATGAGATATGCTAATCTGAATTCAAATAAAGTCTCCTTTAGTTTAGGCTTGTAGTTTGTTTGTTTCATTCTCTCTAGTGTCCATAAACTATTCCAGCTTGCTAGATCAACTGCCGTAGGCATCCATCCCATCAATGCAAGTAAGAAAAAGATTCCAGAAGCATCCCAAAGTTCTTTTGGTTCAAATCCTGCGACATGTTCCATAGGACCATTATACAAGGCAAATAAGAAAGCAGAAACAGTAGAAACCAACAAAACAATAGCTATAATCTTGATTATACTATCAAGTACACTGTATTTTCCAATTGCTAAAATTGAAACACATATTCCAAATAAAATGATAATAGTCCATTCTCCAAGAAAATCAATTCCAAAAAGATTTTCAAAAAATCCTGCAGTTACAAATCCTACGGCACCTGTAACAAAAAACATTGAAGCAATTGTTAGCAGAAAATATAACCACAAGGCTGGCCTGCCAAGTTTCTTGTAACCATCAATAATACTGGTTTGTGTAGAATTTGCATAACGAGAGCCATATTCAAAAAAAGGATATTTCAACAAAGTTACCAATATTACAAATCCTAAAATAAGCAAACCAAAATCAGCACCAGCTCTAGTTGATTGCACCAAATGAGAAACGCCAATAGCAGTGCAAGCAAATAATATGCCAGGACCAGCTGTTTTTGAAAAGTGTAATAATTTCTCATTCATCGTGCTCAAAAAAGATAACAAAATCCTGCATATAACCTAAAATTCAGCGCATAGAACTGAAAGGCACAATTACAAGGAGATTATAGAGAATTTGACAATTGTTTTCACATGTCTTTATTGATTTAACTCATAGATTTATCAAGTTTAAGAAATACAATATTATCAACGCACCTGACATTTACTGAAACATGTCATGAGATGGTATTTCAGGGAAGTTTTAATTAATTAACAAATCTTGTTTGAACCCTCAAAACCTAGGCAGAATTGACATTCCAAGAACCATCCACCCAAACACCAATGATTTTTACCCCCAAATTCCATGAAGAAATCACTTCGACTCCTTTTTTTATGAGACGTATGTGTTCCTCATCAGATACTTGATTTGCTGCACAGTTATAGTGACCAGAAACAATAATTAATTCGGATTTGTGAGCATTAATTGATATACCAACTTTGGTTTTTATTGATTCAAGATCAGAATTTTCTGCAATTTTTTTATCGACTCCAGGTTCTGTAATTGTATCTACGTAGTCAACTGAATAATTTTTTTTAATCCATTCAGATAAGGGGATTTGAATTCTCCCATCTATACATGAAACTGATGTTGCAAATTTTCCTTCAGTCATAAATAATCAAATCCTACTCTTTTTGACATAATTTCATTGAAAGTTCTTGCTTTAAATTATTTTTGATATCTAAAACAATCAACAGTATGATCATTAACCATGCCTATTGCCTGCATTAATGCATAACAAATTGTAGGCCCAACAAAATTAAATCCACGTTTTTTGAGATCTTTACTCAATTTCTCTGAAATTTTTGTAGATGTAGGTAAATCGGATAGTGTTTTGAATTTGTTTTTGATTGGTTTGTAATCCACAAATTGCCATAGATAGGAATCAAATGAGTCAAACTCTTCTTGGATTTTTAGAAACTGTTTGGCATTATTAATTGCAGAAGTAATTTTCAGTCTGTTTCTAATGATGGACTCATCTTCTAGTAATTTTTTTACATGCTTTTGAGTATATTTTGAAACTGCTATAACATCAAAATCAGAAAATGCCTTTCTATAGCCACCCCTACGTTTGAGAATAGTAGTCCAAGACAAACCAGCCTGAGCCCCTTCCAGAATTAGAAATTCAAATAGTTTTTGATCATTATGCTGAGGCCTTCCCCATTCCTTATCATGATATTTGATATTTAGTTCATCTTTTGCCCATTTGCATCTCTTCTTCATAGTTTAAGTTACCAATTAATACAAAATATTAGTTATCAAATAGGAGCATCATGAGGGTAAATCAGCAGTTATTACAAATTAACAGAAATTTTCTGATCTGTTTTATTATTTCAGCATCACTATCAGCAGTAGCGGCTCAACTATTATCAGATTATGAGAATTATCTAAACACAACTTTCACAATAATTTTTGGATACATAATTTACTTTGGAATTTTTTCATGTCTGTTTTATTGGGACAACAAAGAGCGTTACAAGATAATGAAGTCAAGTTTAATAAAAAAAGAGTTACTAGCTTTGGTTTCATCTTTTGGAGTAGGGGAAGTAATCTATCTTGGAATAAGATGGCCAACACTGTATTATTTTCTTGAAATTGGAATAGAACCATACTTGGCATCATTAATTTCAGAAATTATTGCGACTGTCTGTTATATGATATCAGTTACAGTGTTTCTTAAAAAAACCAAGACATTTTAGCTATTTTGCAAGATGGTTAACTAGATCAGTAGACGTAATTAATCCAACAATATTACCATTCTCAGATACTGCAAGTTTTCTGATTTTTTTGCTAACCATTATTTCTGCTGCAGAAGAGATTGTTTCATCATGATTGATTGTAATTAATGGAGAAGACATTATTTTTTCAACTGGAATATCAAATGAAAGATCGTTTGCAGCCACCTTTATTGCAAAATCCCTATCCGTAATAATACCAACAGGAATTCCATTTTTTTTGACAATAATTGCTCCGATTTCTCCTTGTTCCATCATCTTTGCTATTTGAAATGCGGTAGTAACAGGAGTTACAGAGATCAAAGGAGTACTCATAATATCGGTGACTAGGATTGAAGAAAAATTTTCACGACTCATTACTGTTGTTAGAAATAACAATATTTAAGATCTTCATAAGATTATGAATTTATGGATGAATCTACTTGAGATTTCATTTTAACTATGACAAAAAATCCCAAATCAAACAAAATTTCAAAAGTATCCCCATCGATGATTCTTGCTATTTTACTATATCCAGTACACCTGGATTTGATGTTCTCAAATCAACTACAAATTGACTAAAGTAAGCGTGCTTTGTATTCCAGCAACATTTCGTATTTTATCCCGTATGATATGTTTGATCGTATTATTTGATTCTGATTCGAGTCGTATTACTGCGTCATAAGGACCAAATGTCTGTTCAATGTGTTTTATCTCTTTTATAGATTTTAATTTATCTACAGATGTTTTGTCGTTTTTATCATCACATTTTATCAACACATGAGCAATTTGCATGATTTATTACAAATACTGGAATCTAGAATAAAACTAGTACGAATAAATCATCAGTAAGTATAGATCAATTTCAATTTTTGCTAAAACGTGGATACCAATTGTATAATCACAAACATTTGAGGATTTCTAACAATATGCAGATACGATCATTTTATAATCATCGTAACAGAATATTTTGAGATGATCTAAAAAATTGTTGATACGGAAATTATCATTCCAAAGACAATATGAATGATGTACAACCACTTTTTTCCCATGGATTCTTTTTTAAGAAATATTGTATTTCATAATTAGATTATCAGAGTGCCAAAGTTTTTAATCAATAAAAAACTGTCAATATTTTCTAATACTATGTTGATTAATTTTGTTTCGTAATATGTATAATCAAACACATCTTTTCATTAATGTGAAACCTCCTGTGGGAGCGCCTGGCATAGATAATTTGTATATTCCAAACTATTGTGATAAATGCAATAGACATTTTTTGATCGAAGAAGAATTTCAAATACACACAAAAACATGCTAACAAATTTCAAGCTGAGCAATGGGTTTTGGATTATTTTTGCTATTTCATTATATTCAAAAGTATTTAATGAGATTCGAATCAGGTTTTTGGTTTGGGAATTGTCCAAGTAGAATTTTTATTCTTGTATAGATTAAACATTTTTCCACCTTACATTGAAAACAAATTATGTTTACATGAGAATGTTTCCATTTTTTGATTAATTTACTGATTAAAGATTGGTATTCTTCTTGGATTCTTATGACTCACTAAGAATTGTTTTTGGTTTTAAGCTTCAATGCGTAAGTAAACTAAGAAATATTTGAAAAAAGAGGAGAGAATCTCTTTCTAATTGCCATAATAACAACTGCAGGAGATACAAAATACATTCCGGCATTCAATAAAATCAAACTAATTCCATATCCTAGAACTTCTTGATCAGAGGATATATTCACATAATTCAAAATGGAAAGACTAGAAAGCATCGGAGTAATTGCAATTTTTACTATTTCCTTGAATACTGGATTTTTACGCTCATAATCTGCGATGTATGGACTAAATGAATAATAGAAATCATTGAATGTGCTCATGAAGGATTGGCCTGATTCTGTTTGGAGTAGTTTATTGTCTCTAAGTTCTCGTAGTTGCTGTACTTGTGGTGCTAGTTCAGAACCAAATGTTGCAGTTGCAATGAGGCATCCACCACCAGGAACTTGTACATTTACGGGAATAATCATAGAACGGGATATCATTCCATCAGAACTTGAACTGTTTACTGTTACGGTAAATTGGCCACTAGATTCTTCACCTGAGGTAATAGTGAGATTGGACGTAGCACTTGTAACATCAGAATCAAGAACTATTGTAGCATTAGACAGGCTTGCAGTAATATCATTGGTAGATGTCAGGACATCTAGTGAGACAGCGCCAATAAAACCCCCAATTGCACCTACAGTTATTGTCACTTGTGAAGAATCATCTGAATTAAGAGTGACAGTAGATGGAATTACTGAAATTTTCAGATTAGGCCCGGTGTCGATCTGTGCTATATTAGCAAGTGGCTCAGAAAAATTATCAGGATCTCCTGAAAATCCATCGGAGTCATTTTGTGATACTCCATTAATAATTAACAAATCCTTAAACAAAGAAACATCATTTCCATCAATAATTTCATCACTGTTAAGATCTCTTCCCTCTTGAGCAACATACAACGCTGCTATCCCAGCTACATGTGGGCTTGCCATACTTGTACCGCTTAGTTTAGCATATCCTCCATCTCTAAAGGTTGATTGAATATCTACCCCAGGAGATGCAATATCAACTACAGCACCAAAGTTGCTAAAAGTAGCAAAAGAATCATCATTTCCTGCACTAGTTGATGGGCCTAGTGCGCTAGATTTACCATCAGAATCTGCCATAGCAGATACTGTAACGACTTCAGGATGACTAGCAGGACTAAATGATGCAGCGTCCCTGCCATCATTTCCAGCAGCTACTATGTAAATTACTCCTGCTAAAACAGAGTTAGATATGGCTTGATCCAAAATGTCACTTGAAAATTCTCCACCTAGACTCATATTAACAACTTCAATTTCATCTGCATGTTGAGTAACATAGTCAATTCCACTAATAATAGAAGACGTACTTCCTTGTCCATTATCACCTAGCACCTTTACTGCCCACAACCTAGCTCCAGGTGCCACTCCCACAACTCCTTCATTGTTATCCAATGCTGCAGAAATTCCTGCAACATGAGAGCCATGTCCCTGTCGATCGTCATTAGAACTACGACTAACAAAATTCACAAATTCTACTACATTCAGATCTGGATGATTCACATCTATGCCTGTATCTAATATTGCTATATCAACATCAACTCTTTCGTCTATCCCATCAATATTAGCAAGAGGATTCAAATCTGCATCGATTCTATCTATTCCAGTTGGAATCTCTTGTGCAAAAGCTACTACAACTCTGTCGGGTTCAATTGCAATTACTCTAGGATCTTCTCTTAGTTGCGATAATTGACCTTCTGTTGCAGTAATTGCCATTCCATTGAAAACAGATTGATAAGTTGCTATACTTTCTAACTGATATGATTGTGTAACAAGTTCAGTAAATTCTGGTTTTTCTAAAAGTACAATATATCTTCCAGGTATAATCTCTCCTCCTTTTGCTTCTTGTGCAAAGGCCAGAGTTGCCAATGAACCCCCAGCTAAAACAATGGTGAATAGAGACAAAGTAAGAATAGAAAACTGTTTACTTTTGTATGTCAATTTGATATTTTATGAAAGACAAAGAATGATTTATGGTTTTATAATGTTTAAAAAGGATTTACTGTAATTCTGATTTTCCAACTCTTTAATTTGTAATGGGATGGTTCCAGATTTTAATGTAAATAATTACACTGCCAAGTTCAATGTATATGAACCCGATAGGTATACGTACCCAACTGGACTAGGACAGTAACTTGTCTTTAGAAAAGTTCCACTTATGCCTACAAAATTTAGTATTTTGGTAGTTCTTCTAATTTCTCTGAGTATTCACTTTGTACGAAATAACAAAATCCCATCCTCACTCTGATTGTTCTGTCATTCTATCTCAATCTCCATTATAGTTTGATTATAATAATCAGAGAATTGTTCACCAGGCCTCTTACGCTTTTTCATTTCCTCTTTGAGTTTTTTAATGAATTCTTCAGCCTTTTGTCTGGTGGAGAATATTCTAATTGTTCCATCAATGTAGCCATCATCTCCATGATACCCATTAACTACAACATAACATGTGTTGCTAGATGTCATCTAGTAAACTCCTTTTCAATAACTGATGCACTAGATAACTTACAAAATAATTCATTTATCATTTATCATTTCTTATTTCTCCTGTTAATTATTTTTTTAATTAAAATCACAACTATAACAATTCCAATACCAACTCCAAGTAATAATTGGGCTGGTTCATACTCTGATGAAAATTCTTTGGTAAAATAAAGGGCGATTATGTTTATCATTTCTTCATCTAACTCTCTTTTTCTAATATTTCTTAGGCTTCTTTCCCTTTTTCTTTATTTGTTGTTCCTTTTTGTATTTTTTAACTCGTTGTTTCAGTTCAGCTGTCTTCTGTCCTTTTTGTTTCCTTCCATCTTTTTTCTTTGATTTTTTCTCAGTCATATTGATCATCTGAATCTTGTTCATCTACTGTTTCAAAAGTCATATCAACACCTTGACATGACTCACATCTTTCCATTAGACCAAATTCATTCTTGAACTTACCTTTTCCATCACATCTGAAACAATTCAATCTGATCTAATTAGATTAGATACGCATTAAGGTTTCCTAATAAACCACAAAAAACCAAAAAATAGAGAAACCAAAAATCATTTCGTTCTCAAAAAAGTCTAAATCTGATTCACAAGTCACCACTTGCTTCCAGGTCATCGAGGATGTAGTGATCCTGCTGTGTGGTGGTGCCAAGCTCCAGGGATGATTTCACGGGCTAATCTACGACTAGTCCTGCCCTGAATATCCTTATTGTGGACGTAATGATTGTTGAATATAATTAATTATTACTGACACATAGTCATTTTGTTCCATTACTCATTATGTACTAAAATCAGTTCATGCCACATCGACCGGACTAGGGC
>Ga0224498_10000190_pt1 | contig 14408 bp, 10 predicted proteins | sample SF_Jul11_sed_USG_5_FD_167971 | JGI IMG/M metagenome (GOLD analysis project Ga0224498, IMG submission 167971) | Sediment microbial communities from San Francisco Bay, California, United States - SF_Jul11_sed_USGS_21 | ecosystem: Environmental > Aquatic > Marine > Sediment | place: USA...
AATGATTCCCGGGCAGTTTGGGCCGATGAGACGGGAATTGGAACCCTCAAGATAATTTTTAACTTTTACCATATCCATCACCGGAATACCCTCTGTGATGGCAACGATAAGATCCACCCCGGCATCCGTGGCCTCCATAATGGCATCGGCTGCAAATGCCGGCGGAACAAATACCATGCTGCAGTTTGCGCCGGTCTGCCCCACAGCCTCTTTAACGGTATTGAATACCGGAACGTCATCCATTTTTTGTCCGCCTTTGCCCGGCGTTACCCCGGCAACCACATTCGTTCCGTAATCGATACACTGCCGTGCATGAAACTGTCCTTCTTTTCCGGTTATTCCCTGAACCAACAGACGTGTGTTCTTGTCAACAAATATGCTCATTTTCATTCCTCAACTTTTATTTTTTCATTGAAAACCTGGTCCTCCAGCTCAGATCAGAAATAGATGACTTTGCCTTGGAGTTTTGTGTCTAAAAATACAAATCCCAAGCACCAAATTACAAATAAATTTTAAATTCCAATATTCAATGACCAAAACCTTCCAGGACGAGACATTGTTTGAATTTTGGTCATTGGGATTTGTTTGATATTTGGGATTTGATGTTTGGGATTTCAATAAGCCAATGAACTTCCAACAAAACAAATCCCCTCTGGGGATAATCAAAGCCTATTCCTCTGAACCAGGATTTTTACTTATCCGCAACAAACTGTGCGACCTTCTGCGCAGCGTCTTTCATGTCGGCAGCAGTAATCAGATTGAGCCCGGAATCGGCCAGAATTTTTCGACCCTCTTCCACATTGGTCCCTTCCATCCTTACCACCACAGGAACACTGATACCGATTTTTTCCGCTGCACTGACAACGCCTTTTGCCAGCACGTCGCAACGCAAAATTCCGCCAAATATATTGATCAGAATTCCTTTGACATTCTCGTCACCGAGCATGATTCGAAAGCCGTTCTCAACCATCTCGGCACTGGCCCCGCCCCCCACATCCAAGAAGTTGGCCGGTTCTGCACCGGCAAGCTTGATGATGTCCATGGTCGCCATGGCCAGGCCTGCGCCATTGACCATATTGCCGACATTGCCGTCCAGCTTGATGTAGTTGAGATTAAATTTGGATGCTTCCACCTCAAGCGGGTCTTCCTCGTCGATGTCACGGTATTCAAGTATATCTTTATGACGATAGAGCGCATTGTCGTCAAAGTCGACTTTGGCATCCAGTGCGATCACCGTCTGTTCGGCGGTGATGACAAGGGGATTGATCTCCAAAAGCGAACAGTCATAATCCATAAACAGCCGAAACAGACTTGACAGCATTGAAACAAACGGTTTCATGACCGCCGGTGCCATATTCAGACCAAAAGCAACCTGTCGGCAGTGATACGGCTGAATTCCCATAAGGGGATCAATGAACACCTTGATGATCTTTTCAGGGGTGGCGACGGCCACCTCTTCGATATCCATGCCACCGGCCTCACTGGCCATGATAACAACCTTCGCCGTTTCCCTGTCCGGAATGATACTCAGGTACAACTCCTTCGCGATGTTGAGCCCTTGTTCCACCAGGACTTTCCTGACGATCCTTCCTTCCGGACCGGTCTGGTGGGTCACCAGATTCATTCCGATGATATCGCCGGCAATGGTCGTCACTTCATCCATAGATCCGGCAAGTTTGACGCCACCCCCTTTGCCCCTGCCGCCGGCATGAATCTGGGCTTTGACGACAACCGGAAACTGATTCAAATCTTTGGCAATTTCCCTGGCCTCATCCGGATTGAAGGCGACACCCCCTTTCGGAATGGGAATATTGTAATTTTTAAACAAATCTTTTGCCTGATATTCATGGATCTTCATTAAACCAATTCTCCCTTTTTATTTGGGCGATTCGTCAAATGGTCGATTGGTCAAGTAGTGATTATCATTTAACCATTTAACGATTCAGCGATTCAACCAATCTTCAATATTCAACTGCTCAGCCGATCACACACAGCACATCGTCTTTGGCCACGGAATCTCCGCTGGAGAAATTAATGGCCTTAACGGTGCCGCCCGCAGGGGATGAAAGGGCATTTTCCATCTTCATGGCCTCCAGAATGACCATCGTCTCTCCTTTGTTTACTGCTTCCCCCACCTGCTTGAGATATTTAACGATCATACCGGGCATTGGCGCTTTCAACGGCGTACCTTCAACTCCGGCAGCAGCCGGTGCCGGTGCTTCCGGCTTGGGAGGCGCCGGTGCCGGTTCAGCAGGCGCTGCAGGTTTGGGCGCCGCAGGTGCTGCGGGTTTGGGTGCTGCCGGCGCGGCAGCAGGGGCAACAGGGGCGGCAGGGGCGGCAGGTGCCGGCATTGAAACCGGTGCTCCAGCCGGCAATTGTTGCACATAGCTGATAATCGGCGACCCACCGGGTTCTTCCACACCCACTTCAAAATATTCCTCGTCAACGAACACACTAAATGTTCGAAGGGCATCGGTTTTTGGCGGCGCTTTCTTTTCCACTTTTCGGACCAGCTTGCCCAGTTTGGCCAGCTTCACCAGGTCCTCCTCGGATTTAATCTCTTCCAGGGTTCGAGGCTTGACTTCGATTGGCGGATCTTCCTTGCCGTACTTCCATTTCAAAAACCGCTTGCCGGTTATGGGATAAATTGCATAGGTCAGAACATCGTCCAGGTCCTGGGCAAGGCCTTCGGTATCGCTCTTAGCCTGTTCAAGCTCCGGCTCCAAGACCTCGGCCGGCCTGCAGGTGATCGGTTCTTCTCCTCTTTGATATCCTGCAAGTGCTTTCTTTTGAACATCCGGATCGATGGGAATGGCTGTTTTCCCGTATAAGCCGTAGCACAGATCTTTAACCTGCCCGGTAATCATCTTATATCGCTCATTTTCATCATCAAAAAGAACGTTGTTGACGGTTTGTATCCCGACGATCTGACTGGTGGGCGTTACCAGCGGAATCTGTCCAAGTTCTTTTCTGACTCTCGGGAGTTCCTTGTAAACCTCATCAATCTTGTGCAACGCGTCCATTTCTCTTAGCTGGTTGACGAGATTTGAAAGCATCCCTCCCGGTGTCTGGTGTAACAGCACACTGATATCGATGATCGACACCTTGGAATCGTCCAGCAGATGCTTGTATTTGGGCATGACTTTCTTTTCAAATATTTCGTTGATCTCCGCAAGTTGCTTAATATCGAATCCGGTGTCCCGGTTGGTCCCGATAAGTGTCATCACAAGCGGTTCAATGGCAGCATGCGACGTCCGATAGGCATACGGTGACATGCAGGTATCAATGATATCCACACCGGCCTCAATCGCCTTCAAATGGCTCATGGGTGACATTCCGGAAGTAAAGTGGCTGTGCAGGTGTATAGGCGCCTTCACCGCTGCTTTTAACGCCTTGACAATTTCATAGGCGTCATAGGGAGCAATAAGGCCTGCCATATCCTTGATACAGATAGTGTCGGCGCCCATGGCCTCCAGGTCTTTGGCCTTGTTGACATAATAATCAATATTATATACGTCTCCGCCCATCCGCGGTTCGGTCATGGTATAACAGATACAGCCCTGAAAATGCTTCCCATATTCTTTAATCACCTTGACCACCGTTTCAAAGTTGCGGTAATCATTCAAGGCATCAAATGTTCTGAAAACATCCATTCCGTTTTCAGCCGCCCGCTCCACAAAAGCCTCGGCAACATCATCGGCATAATTCCTGTAACCCACAAGGTTTTGTGCTCTGAGCAGCATGGAAAACGGCGTCTTTGTCATGTAACGCTTTAAGGTGCGAATCCGCTCCCACGGATCTTCATTCAAAAAACGATGCATGGTATCAAAAGTGGCGCCACCCCACGTTTCAACGGCCCAAAATCCGACCTCGTCCATCTTTTCGGCAACCGGAATCATATCTTCGGTTCTCCCCCGGGTGGCAAACAAGGATTGGTGTCCGTCCCGCAGGCTCAGGTCTTGTATCTTAACGGGATTTTCAGCCGCAGGCCTCTCCTTGCTGTAATCCATGTTAGTTATTTTCACCTGGTTGTGATCACTCATCTTAACGTTCTCCCTTTTAATTAAATATTTATGATTGACATCGTCAATTATCTGAAAGTTCTCATTTGCATCAAATTACGCATCTGCATCTGGGCCTGTCGCCCGCTTGTCCCCCACAGTCTCATCGGTGCTGCAGCATAAGGTGCTGGCGACGGTGCCACTGCAGGTGTGGCCATGGACTGAATGCAGATCGCTTCTTCTTCGGTTGTGATGTAGTTCATCACCGCAGCGATTGCCGCTGCTGCTTTCTTATTGTTTTCCATCGTTTCACCATTTACAACGGTTATGGGTTATAGGTTATGGGTTTTTGAAAATGCCCTATTACCTCTTACCTATCACCTATGACCTATTACATCGGTATATTCCCATGTTTTTTCGGTGGGAGGGTTTCCCGTTTACTGCACATCACCTCCAACGCGTCGATCAGGCGAGGCCGGGTTTCGCTCGGCACGATGACGGCATCCACAAAACCGCGGCTGGCGGCACAATATGGATTTGAAAAGAGTTCCTCATATTCACTGACCAGTTCTTTGCGTTTGGCCTCAGGATCGTCCGCCCCCTTGATTGCCCTGCGATGAATGACATTGCATGCCCCTCCGGCACCCATGACCGCTATTTCCGAACTGGGCCACGCAAACGCCATGTCGGCACCTAAATCTTTTGAACACATGGCAAGATAAGATCCCCCGTAGTCCTTACGCGTAACCAGAAGAATTTTGGGCACCGTTGCTTCCGAGTAGCACCAGAGAAGTTTTGCGCCATGTCGGATGATACCGCCCCATTCCTGCTCGCTACCGGGAAGATAACCCGGCACATCGGCAATGGTCAGCATCGGAATATTGAATGCATCACAAAAACGGATAAAGCGGGTGGCTTTGTCCGAAGCATTGATGTCCAGGCATCCGGCAAGAATCTGGGGCTGGTTGGCGATAATTCCGATACTTCTCCCGTTCAGTCTGGCAAAACAGATGATGATGTTTTGGGCAAAGTATTCGTGAGGCTCAAAAATCTCACCATTATCCACGATTAAACGGATAATTTCTTTCATGTCATAAGATTGGTTTGGGTTGTCCGGAATAATGGTGTCGAGCGCCGGATCCGTGCGTCGCGGATCATCTCCGGTATTAATTATGGGCGGATCTTCCATATTGTTTGAAGGCAGATAAGAGAGAAGTTTTTTGATCCGGTTGATGGCATCTTCATCGCTTTCACATGCAAAATGTGCGACACCGCTCTTTTCGTTATGGGCCATGGCACCGCCGAGTTCTTCAAAGGTAATCTGTTCCCCGGTGACGGATTTGATGACATCCGGTCCGGTAATGAACATGTAACTGGTGTCCTTGACCATAAAAATCCAGTCTGTCATGGCCGGTGAATAGACAGCCCCGCCGGCCGTGGGACCCATAATTGCCGAAATTTGGGGAATGACACCCGAACTCATGGAATTGCGATAAAAAATCTGACCGTACCCGGAAAGGGAATCCACGCCTTCCTGGATCCTTGCGCCACCGGAATCGTTCATACCCACAAACGGAACCCCGGCTTTAAGCGCCATGTCCATGATCTTGCAAATTTTCTTTGAATGCATTTCACCCAAACTGCCGGCCCTGGCCGTAAAATCCTGAGCAAAGGCAAATACATGCCTCCCTTCCACAAGGCCATGCCCGGTAACGACACCGTCAGACGGAATATCAAGCTTTTCCATGCCGAAATTTACACACCGGTGACTGACGAACATGTCGATTTCCCGAAACGTACCCGGATCAAAAAAGATATCCAAGCGTTCGCGGGCGGTCATTTTTCCCTTTTCTTTCTGCTTGGCAACCGCTTTATCGCCGCCCATCTTGAGGATCCTGGCTTCACGCTCTTTAAGATCCTTGATTTTATCTTCGATAATACCCATTACAAAATTCCTTTCATCAATTCATATTGACCTTTTATTTTTTTGGATTCAGATTTTAAATCCGATATCAGATCAATAACAGACTTCGCTCAAAAATAAACAGAAATGCATCTTGTGCCTTTTAACGGCAACCTGTTATTCGTTATGACCATCCAAGATGCATTTTAGATTCGCTCTAATCATAGGTATACACCTCGTAGTCTGTCTTTTCACCCAGCAAATGATCGATTTTTTCCTGTGTCCCCCTTCTTTCGTCGCTCATCACCCATGCTCTCCAATTTTCCATGGACTGCCAGGTACTGACCACCAGACTTTCACCCGGACGATCGATTCGTTTAAATGTTTCTCCGGAAATATAGCCGGGTTGTTGCATGGCCAGATTTCTAAGTTTTTGAAGTAGCGGCTTTAAAGCTTCTGTCTTGTTTAGCGGTACGATTCGTTTAATGATTATCTTTACTGCCATTTCGCAATCCTCCTTTCATTAGATGCAGGCCCCGTTCAATCAAACGCGGCTCTCATCACTCTTGGCGGGTCTTGGCTTGAACTTACCCTAACGTTCGACGTTTTTATTTATGCAACGATAGCACTTTAATTGTGAATTTTGTGCTTTTTGTTGCAAAACTTTTTTCTTCTCGCCACAAAGTCACCAAGACACTAAGAACAAATAACAAAAAATCCTTCGTGCCTGCCCGCCATCGGCTTCGCCTTAGGCGAGGCGGGCGGGTCTTTGTGCCTTGGTGGCAAATATTTTTGGTTATCTCCGAGCCGTAGGCTTACGAGCCGGAGGCCGGCTTGTCCGGGTTAGGGTTTATCGTCCAAAAGATCCAGCAATCGACTTGCGGCGATGGTGGATGCAAGAGCCCCGTTTTCAACCTCCTTTATTGTTTCGGGAAGAATTTTTTTAACTTCAGGGTTTTGATAAAAACGGTCTTTTAGACCCTCTTTAACAAGGGACCACATCCAGTCAACGGCCTGTATTTCCCGATTTGCCACAAGTTCTCCGGTCTGCGTAAATATTCTGTGATGTTTTAAAACGCATTCCCAGATTACATCGATGTCGATCATTTCCAAAGCACTACAGGTTAGAACCGGTGGTGTCCAATTGGGCGATGAAGGTGTTAAGAAGTGGAGTGCCGTTTCATATTGTTTTCTGGCAAATTCCGCTCTTTCAACATTGTCACCGTCGGCTTTGTTAACGGCAACGGCATCGGCAAGTTCGAGAATACCCTTCTTAATACCCTGCAATTCGTCTCCGGCACCGGCAATCATCAGCACCAAAAAGAAATCGACCATTGATGCCACAGCGGTCTCGGACTGACCCACACCCACGGTTTCAACGATGATAACATCAAACCCGGCAGCTTCACACACAATCATGGTCTCCCGGGTTTTGCGGGCAACGCCGCCCAACGTGCCTCCGGAAGGAGAGGGGCGAATAAACGCCCTTTCCTCTACGGCCAACTTTTCCATACGGGTCTTATCTGCCAGTACGCTGCCGCCACTTCTTTTGCTGCTGGGATCAACAGCAAGGACTGCCACACGATGTCCCATTTTTACAAGCATTGTGCCGAGGCTTTCGATAAAAGTGCTTTTACCCACACCCGGCACCCCTGTTATACCCAGGCGTATCGCCTTTCCTGCAAAAGGAAGCAATCGGTCGATAATCGTTTGTGCCAGCCGTTGATGGGCAGGCAGAGAACTTTCAATCACCGTAATGGTTTTGGCGATCACTCGCCGGTCACCGTTCAGAACACCTTGCACATAAAATTGAGGATCTTCGGATATCATCAGCCTTGCTCAAGAACATTCAGAACCTTATTGGCTGAATCGGCGACGACGGTTCCCGGGCCGAATACCCCTTTGGCCCCGGCTTGATACAAAAAGTCATAATCTGCCGGAGGAATGACGCCACCAACCACCACCTTGATATCTTCACCCCCCTTTTCTTTGAGAACATTGATAAGCTGTGGCACCAAAGACTTGTGTCCCGCAGCCAGGCTCGAAACGCCGACCACATGCACATCGTTTTCCACAGCCATTTGGGCGGCTTCCTCCGGGGTCTGAAACATGGGACCGATGTCCACGTCAAACCCGAGGTCTGCAAATGCAGTGGCAATGACCTTGATCCCGCGGTCATGACCGTCCTGTCCCATCTTTGTCACCAGTATCCGGGGTCTTCGCCCGTTCTTTTCCTGAAATTCATCTGTTCTTTTTCGCACGGCGGCAAATATTTCACTGTCCGCATATTCATCGGCATATGCACCGGATATGCACTGGGTTGTGGCCACAAACCGGTTGAAAACCTTTTCCATGGCGTCTGAAATTTCTCCAACCGTGGCCCGCGCCCTGACAGCAGGAATACAGACTTCCAAAAGATTCCCGCCAGATTCGGCAGCATGGGTTATGGCTTCCAGGGCTCTTCGGACGTCATCGTTATCTCTTTTTGCTTTTATCTCTTTTAATCGTGCAACCTGCTCATCACGCACCGTCTCTGAAACTTCCAGAAGACCTTTCAGCGGTTCTTCCTCGATCTGGTATTTATTCACACCCACGATCACATCTTTCCCCTGGTCGATACGGGCCTGTTTCCTGGCCGCCGCTTCTTCGATACGCATTTTCGGCATGCCGGTTTCAATGGCTTTTGCCATTCCACCTATCTTTTCAACCTCTTCGATGATTTCTCTGGATGCCTTGATGATGCCGTCGGTCAACGCCTCGACATAATATGATCCGCCCATCGGATCGATGGCATGGCAGATCTGAGATTCTTCCTGAATAACAATCTGTGTATTTCTGGCAATTCTAGCGGAAAAATCAGTGGGCAGACCCACAGCCTCATCAAAGGAATTGGTGTGGAGCGACTGGGTTCCCCCCAGGGCTGCAGCCATAGCCTCAATGGTGGTTCGAATGATGTTATTGTACGGGTCCTGTTCGGTCAGGCTCCAGCCTGACGTCTGAACATGGGTTCGCAACATGGAAGATTTCGGATTTTTAGGATTGAATTGGCTCATGAGTTCATGCCACAGAAAACGGGCGGCCCTTAACATGGCGATTTCCATAAAAAAGTTCATCCCAACACCGAAGAAAAACGAAAGCCTCGGCGCAAATGCATCGATATCCAGTCCCGCCGCAAGAGCTGCTTTCACATATTCGAGACCGTCTGCCAGTGTAAATGCGGTTTGAAGAACAGAGTCGGCACCGGCTTCCATCATGTGATAGCCGCTGATGCTGACGGTGTTGTATTTGGGCATGTTTTTGGAGCAGTATCCAATAATGTCGGAAACAATCCGCATGGAAGGTTCCGGTGGATAGATATAGGTGTTTCGGGTCAGGTACTCTTTCAGAATGTCGTTCTGTATGGTTCCTCCCAATTGTTCATGCTTTACGCCCTGCTCTTCTGCGGCGACGATATATCCCGCCATCACCGGAAGAACCGCACCGTTCATGGTCATAGAAACCGTGATCTTGTCCAGGGGAATCTGATCAAAAAGGATCTTCATATCCTCTATAGAATCAATGGCCACACCGGCCTTGCCGATATCACCCGTTACCCTTGAATGATCCGAATCATACCCTCTGTGGGTTGCAAGATCAAACGCCACAGAAAGCCCGGTTTGCCCGGCGGCAACGTTCCTCCTGTAAAATTCGTTGGACTCTTTGGCTGTGGCAAAGCCCGCATATTGCCGGACAGTCCAGGGTCTTCCGGCATACATGGTGGCCATGGGTCCTCTGACATAAGGCGCAAAACCCGGCAACGTGTTGACATGCGGCATCCCTTCAATGTCTTCCGCCGTATACAGAGGCTTGACCATAATCCCTTCAGGGGTCTTCCAGTTCAGGTCCTCAAGGGGTCTTCCTCTTAACTGTTTGGTGGCAAGTTCTGTCCATTTTTTAAAATCAGGATGTTCTGCCATATCATCCTCCTTTTTCAATGACGTTATTATTTATAACTTATTTAGATTCTAATTCTTTTATACACATCGACTTCAAGGAAGCTTCAAGCATAAAAAGATGTATCGGAAATTCTACAACCTTTAAAATTCACTAATCTTCTAATAATTTTCTGTTCATGTCACCGGTATGGAAGAATGGAATGTTGGAATGCTGGAATATTGGGAATAAGAGCAGAAATAATTAATTAAAATTGATAAAAAATCCTTTAAACCCATCATTCCAATACTCCATTATTTCATTATTCCATTATTCAAATTTGGGCGATGTCCTTAACTTGTTTCTTAACTGGAAACTGTCTGAACAGACACTATATCGGTTACCTCTCACACAGTTCAACCAGAACACCGTTGGTCGCTTTGGGGTGCAAAAAAGCAATTTTTGCACCGCCCGCGCCCTTTCGCGGCTTCTCATCAATAAGGCGTATCCCTTTTTCCTTCAACTCTGCCAGCGCTTCTTCAATATTTTCAACGCGAAAGGCAACATGGTGTACCCCTGCCCCTTTTTTCTCTAAAAATTTTGCCACCGGGCCGTCAGGAGCGGTGGATTCCAAAAGTTCCACTTCACTTTCTCCAACCGGGAAAAATGCGGTTGTCACTTTTTGCTCTTCCACGGTTTCGGTCCCTTCAAAATGAAGCCCCAGGGCATCTGTCCAAAAGCTTTTGCCGTCTTCGATACTGTTTACTGCAATTCCAAGATGGTCAATCTTTAATATTTTCATGAAAACCCTCCCTATCATAATTGACGATCGTTGATTCTTCAATTTTCAATCTTTAAATTTTTTCATCACCCGACCAAATCCCGGCATGGCATTTTTTATGGTAAGATCATCCACGCAAAACGCGATTCTGAAATGACCCGGACCTCCAAAGCCGCTTCCGGGCACGGTAAGGATCAGCTCTTTTTGTAATTCTCTAACAAATGTTACATCATCAGGAACAGGCGTTTTTGGAAAAAGATAAAAAGCACCCGGCGGTTCGACGAAATCATAGCCGCAATCTGCAAGGCCGTTACACAAAAGGTCTCTTTTCCGGGCATAAGCGGAAATGTCCACACTTGATCCTTGAAGAGACGCAACGATTCGCTGCATCAGGGCAGAAGCGTTAACAAACCCTAAGATTCTGTTGGCCAGTGCCATCCCCGCCATCAGTTCTTTATTGAATGAAGCTTCGGGATGAACTGCCAGATAACCGATTCGTTCGCCGGGAATGGAAATATCCTTGGAATATGAGGATGCAATGATGCTCTCATTATAACTTTTGAATATACTGGGAACCGTGTATCCTTCGTAAACAATCTTCCGGTAAGGTTCATCCGATATCAGATACAATGTCCTGTTCAGACGATTTCCTTTATCCTTTAAAAGCGTTCCGAGTTCATCGAGGCTCTCTTTTGAATAGACCTGGCCTGTGGGATTGTTGGGTGAGTTGATCAGGACAGCCTTTGTCTTTTCGGTAATGGCCGCATGAATTGCGTTAATATCCAGAGAAAAGTCGGGTTTTGTCGATACGGTTTTTAGAATCCCGCCATGATTATCAGCATAAAATTGATACTCGACAAAATAAGGCGCCGGCGTAATGACTTCGTCGCCCGGGTCAAGAATTGCTTTTAGAATAACGTTCAGGGCGCCGGCAGCACCACAGGTCATGATCACATCGTTTTCCGAAACCTGAACCTGCTGCTCTTCACAAAGATACTCAGCCACGGACTTTCGGACATGGGGATACCCGATATTGGGCATATACCCATGATCTCCACCAGCCAAGGACATTACCGTATTTTTGAGTACCTCCCTGAATTTCTCAGGAGGCTCCAGATTTGGATTTCCGAGGCTGAAATCAAACACATTATCAGCACCGTGCTCGGCCTTGAGCTGTGCACCTTCTTCAAACATTTTACGAATCCATGAAGATCCGGATATTTTGGTTTTTATATGTTTTGCAATGGTCATGTTAAAATCATAAATGGTTTTTTCAGAAAATCAATAATTACTTGATATCGTAGAACATAAATTTGTGGTATTTTTATTTCGCCCCCATGGAATAATGGAAAGAGCAAATCGAACCAAAATAGTCAGTATATAGATATCATGATAGGGGTTGCAAGTTATTTTTGAAAAATTCTTTTTTGAATTCCCCAAATTTTCCGTTACATATGGCCGTCCGCAGTTGTCGTACCAGGTTCATGTAGTAATGAACATTATGAATGGTATTTAGACGATAAGCAAGCAGTTCTTTTGACAGATAAAGATGGCGAAGGTAAGCTCTTGAATAATTCCGGCAGGTATAACAGGTGCATTCCGATTCTATGGGATCGGTATCATTTTTAAATCGCGCATTAGAGATGTTTATGGTGCCGGTTTTTGTGAACATTTGACCGTTTCTTGCATTCCTTGTGGGAAGGACGCAATCAAACATGTCAGCGCCAAGGGCCACAAGCGCCACAATATCCTCAGGTGTCCCAACACCCATGATATATTTTGGTTTTGTATCCGGTAGCATCGGCAGGGTAAAATCAGCCATTTCAAACAAAAGGTCTTTGGGTTCCCCAACGCTGAGTCCGCCGATGGCATACCCGTCAAAGTCGATGTTCAACAAATCATGGGCCGACATTTCTCTAAGGTCCCTGAACATACCCCCCTGAACAATACCAAACAGGGCGTTTTTCTCATTTTTAAAGGCATCCTTGCATCTTTTCGCCCATTGCGTGGTCAGTTCAAGCGCTTTTTGGGCCTCACTTTTTTCAGCAGGATATTTTATGCACTCGTCAAGACACATCACGATGTCGGATCCGAGGCACAGCTGTATCTCCACGGATTTTTCCGGGGTTAACATATGTTGGGAACCATCGATATGGGATTGAAATAACGCCCCTTCGTTGGTCACTTCTCTGAGTTTGGCAAGAGAAAACACCTGAAAACCGCCGCTGTCGGTTAAAATAGGGCCGTCCCAGTGCATAAAATCATGCAGACCGTTAAAACTTCGGATGACATCACAACCCGGTCTGAGATATAAATGATAGGTGTTCCCAAGGATGATCTGTGCGCCACAGGTTATCAGTTCTTCAGGGGAGAGCGACTTTACAGTACCCAACGTTCCCACCGGCATGAAAATAGGTGTTTCCACTTCACCGTGTGCGGTTTGCAAAACGCCCGCCCTTGCCCGGGTGGTTTCCGATTCTGCAACGATTTTGAAATTAAACATAATAATATAGTCAGGTAATAGGTGATGGGTTATAGGATTTTTTTCATTTCCCATTACCCATCACTTATCACCCATTACCTAATCTTTATGCGATGAGCATCGCATCTCCGTAGCTGAAAAATCTGTACTGTTTTTCGATTGCCGCTTTGTATGCATTCAACACATTTTCACGGGTTGAAAATGCTGACACCAGCATGAGAAGTGTCGATTTGGGAAGATGAAAGTTTGTGAGCATTGCATCGACGGTTTGGAATCTGTATCCGGGGTATATAAACAGGTTGCAGCCACCTTCCCCCTGAACAACGATTCCATTTTCTTTGCTTGCATACTCCAGCGTTCGAACCGCAGTCGTACCGACAGCCACGATACGATGACCCGCTTTTTTCGATTCATTGATCATGTCGGCTGTTTCTTTTGAAATAGAATACCATTCAGAATGAATCCGATGATCTCTGATATCAGATACCCTGACCGGCAAGAATGTACCGTAACCGACATGGAGGGTTATTGCAACGATCTTCACCCCTTTTTCCTTAAGTTTTCTCATAAGACTTAGCGAAAAATGAAGTCCTGCCGTGGGTGCAGCCACAGCTCCTTTTCTCGAGGCATAGACGGTCTGATAAAATGTTCGATCTTTTTTATCATCGTTTCGTTTAATATAGGGCGGCAAAGGAACACGCCCGATCCGGTCAATGATATGTTCAAAGTCACCTTTATATGAAAACTTGACGGTATAAATTCCGTCTTTAAAGTTGACGACGTTTGCCTTCAATTTTTGATTAAAAATAAGTGTGGTGCCGTCTTTGGGTCTTTTTGATGTTTTTATCAAACACCGGCAAACAGATTCCCCGTTATCGATCCGGTTTTTTTTATCACCCGGATAATCCAAAATAAGAATTTCAGCTTTCCCGCCGCTCTCTTTTTGTCCAAAAAGTCTTGCCGGAATGACTTCGGTGTTATTGATCACCAGAACGTCCGACGGGGATAGAAGGTCATAAATGTCTAAAAACTTATGGTGCGCAATTTCCCCGGTGTTCCGGTCCATAAATAAAAGTCTAGACCGATCACGCCGTTCGACCGGCTTCTGAGCGATCCGTTCTTCGGGAAGATCGTAGTCGTAGTCATTGAGTAAAAACATACCGTATCAGTTCTATTTAGTGTCCATTCAGAAATCCAAAATAAACACAATGGGTGTCCAATTCAGAAATGAGCAATTTTTGTTCTGATCAAGGCCGCACAAGGGTTTGCGGTGAGGCGTACGTCTGTACGCCGCAGCCGGAAACCCGCGGAGAACGCCGAGCAGGACAA
>Ga0224498_10000192_pt1 | contig 14360 bp, 18 predicted proteins | sample SF_Jul11_sed_USG_5_FD_167971 | JGI IMG/M metagenome (GOLD analysis project Ga0224498, IMG submission 167971) | Sediment microbial communities from San Francisco Bay, California, United States - SF_Jul11_sed_USGS_21 | ecosystem: Environmental > Aquatic > Marine > Sediment | place: USA...
TTTGAGTGAATCTGAAATTGCCTTACCTATTCCACGTGAACCGCCAAGAACAATTGCCCTAGTCATGTTACTCTCAATAAATTCGATAATTAAATTTCTTTAGTACACAAAATACTTCTTATTAAAACAAAAAAATGGTTCTATGTTATTGAAAACCCTTCAAAAAACCCTCAGAAAAATACTCACAAGAGAGGAATTTGTTGAAAAGTTCTATAGTAAAAGCAAGTCTTCAGGATCAAAAAGCGTCATAACATCGGTTCTAAATGTCTTTGATGATTTTTGTCTCAACGTGTATGGAAATAATGCTGAAAAGATGTTGTGGAATCTCAGAGAGGATGGTATGGGGGATGCACTTTACAACTTTTTGCAAGATTTTATCAATTACATGGAAGAAAAGAATCTAAAACCAAAGACAATTGCCTCTTATTTTAGCACATTTAGGACATACCTTAGAAGTCAGGGAATCAAGATTAGTTCTGATGACATCAAAGATCTGATCAGATTACCTGAAATAATTCAGGAACTAAGAGAACCACTCACCAAAGAACATCTAAAACTATTACTAGATTATTCCAAACCCGAACGAAAGGCACTATATCTCACACTTCTTAGTTCTGGAATGAGAATCGGTGAATCATTATCATTGAAAAAAAGTGACTTTGATTTATCATCTGATCCAATTCAGATTACAATTCAGGGAAAATTTACAAAGACAAAACAAACACGACAAACCTACATTTCAAGTGAAGCCAAAGTATTGCTACTGAGAATTTTAGCAAAAAAACATGATAACGAACTAGTTTTTGCAAAATCTGTTAATCTAGAAGCTTCCCGACTGGCAGAGGAAAGAACATTTGATAATCTTAGAAATAGGTGTGGCTTGACAGAAAAATATCCTGACAGTAATAGACACAAGATTACAATTCATTCAATGAGGGCATATTTTCATACTCAGGCATCACTTGTGCATGATGAACAATATGCTAATGCCCTTGATGGTCATCAGGGATATCTTATGCAATATTACAGATTATCTCCAGAAACCAGATCAAAACTTTACCAAAAACTAGAGCCATTTTTGTGCGTATACGGTAATATCTCTGTCAAAACGCAAGAATTGGAGGATAAAATAAAATCACTTGAGGAAAAAGATTCAAAATATCAGAAGATAAGTGATGAAAACCAATCACTCAGAGCCGAAATTGCAAGACAGGGTCAGGCATTGGAATATCTCTTAAGAAAAGACAAGGATACAAAAACAACAAGACAAGATATAGAGGCATTATTGTAAAATTTGATATCAACACAAATACAATTCTACTAATCTGAAAACTGATTTTTGTTAACATCTGAATACAATGTTAACAGAGAACCTAAAGAGGTCAACATGGTATAATATACAGATATTATCGGTGATTAAATTAAGCAAGCAAAAATTCCTAACTCCAAGAAAATGGCAACAAAGAACTCAAGAAAAATTTGATCAAGCTCAAAAAATTCTAGACGAATATTCAGATCAAGGCTACAAAATCACGTTGAGACAGCTGTACTATGAGTTAGTATCCAAGAATATCATTGCCAATGATCAAAAGGAATACAACAACCTTGGTACTCTAATTAATGATGCCCGATACTATGGCTATGTAGATTGGGAGATAATGGAAGACAATGTCAGGACTCTGAATTACAGTGGATTTTATGACAATATTGCACATTTGATAGATAATTCAATTGATTCCTATCGACTTGATCGTTGGCAAAATCAGGATTACTATGTAGAAGTCTGGGTGGAAAAAGATGCATTGTCCAGCTTTATCAAGCGTGTGACAAACCAATATCAAATTCCATTGATGGTCAATAGAGGATATAGCTCAGCTACTGCAATGTACAAAAGTTCATTGCGATTCAACAGAAAAACCTACCAAGATCAAAAAAATTGCATATTATTGTATCTGGGAGACCATGATCCAAGCGGATTAAATATGATAGAAGATATCGATAACAGGCTCAATACTTTTGAATGCTCTGTGAAAATAGTTCATGTTGCACTTACCATGGAGCAAATAGAGCAATACAATCCATCACCCAATCCAGCAAAAATCACGGATTCAAGATCAAAGGGGTATATCAGAAAATACGGAAACAAATCATGGGAGATAGAGGCATTAAAACCAACAACTTTGATTGAATTAGTGGAATCATATATCAAAAAATATCTTGATGAAGACAAATTCCAGAAAATCATAGACAAAGAAAACAATGACAAGAAACGCCTGAAGGATATCGTGTATAGAGATTTTGATAACTAATATCTGCTTAATTTAGGCACAAATATTTGAAATTTCTTACAAATAGTTCTCTTTAGATAGTAACAAAATATTTCCTTCATGGAAAAAATCTTGAGATGTTGTGGGAATAAACCAAGTTTCATTATCGAGTATGACACTGGAAGTTCTTTTTTTGTATGTTCTGAATGTTTCAAGACCTCACATTGGAAAATAGGTATTAGTGAAAAACAAGATGTGACATGAAAATTAGCTCATCTCAAGTTACATCTGATTCTAAGGCAAAAAATCAATCTTTAATTCCTTTCTTGCGTCCTGCCTTTGAGCAAAGTAATTCTACGTTACAAAATGTTGCAGATTTTGTTTCAGAACACAAGTTTCTATCAAATTGGTTAGATGTAGAACATTTGGGATGGAGACTTCCTGCAATATCAAAACCACATGATTGGTGTGGATTGTGGAAAACCATTGGTTGCATCAATGTTGACAAACATGAAAAATTGGGAAAAGGAAGGTTAACGTATGTAAAACAATTTCGACGTTCTTGCTATCGTGCTACGTGTAAATCATGTTATACAAATTGGATTGCAAGACAAGCTAATGTGTCAACAAGAAGAATTGAAGCTTTCACCAAAGATTCAAAACAAAAACCAATTCATCTGATACTTGCAGTTCCTGTTTCACAACGAGATCTCCCAGTCAAATTACTACGTCAAAGAATGAGTCAGATCCTAAAACTGGGAAAGATTCACGGAGCATCTGTAATATTTCATCCATTCAGATTCAACAAAACATGTCATAGATGGTATTCATCACCTCATTTTCATTTAGTTGGATTTGGAAAATCATCAGACATAAAGAATGCATTTGGAAGATATGGATGGTATGTCAAAGAAGCAGGTGAGAGGGACTCTGTTTTTCAGACCTTTTGTTATCTGTTATCTCACTGTGGAATACAGAAAGGATATCAGACAGTAACCTGGTTTGGCAGTCTCTCTTATAGCAAATTGAAGGTTGAAAAAGAGCCCAGAATCACCAAATGTCCACTCTGTAATGGAGAATTTGAGGAAATTTACTATGAGGAACCAGTTCATCCAGTAATTCCACCTGATAAGCACTTTGAAGGAGCAATAGATGGTGAAGGATGGTATCCTGTGATTACTGTAGAGTATGAAGAATCTAGGTATGAATATGATTCAACTAGAGACTTGGATGAATTATTGAAAGGATTATCTAAAACAAATTAAGATTATTTCGTTTAATTACAGAATGTATTTCTAAACAGGGCTTTTATGCTCAAAATAGCCCATGTTTTTGGATAGGATTGAAAACTATCATTATTGCATTTGGTCGCCTTCTTCTTCAGGATTCCATGTGATAAACCAGATATGTGCTTCTTCATGGCCTTCAGGCAACATACACCGATATCTTTGATTTTCAGTAGGGTTGAATATCGAATCACATCTATGTTGATTATCTTCTTTCATCATTTTATCTCGTAAATTATTTGTAGTCATTTAAGATAAACTTGTTCTAGATATCTCATAATGATCAGTTTTTCTAACATGATCCATATATTGAACAAATTGATGACTAACTTGTGAAAGAATATGCAAATGTTGATGAAGCTTTAGAAGATGCAGAAAAAAATTTGAATGAAGTTCTCAAAATTGCAAAAAAGAGAATTGAAAACATACCTGACAAAAATAATTGGAGAGATTTAGTTTTAGTAACCGACAAAGCTTTTGGATTGATTTTTGATACTATTCTTGAATTTGTTTATCCTGAAGATGACTCTTGGAAAAAGTTACGATTTGATGATAAAGCTAGAATGATTGGAAAATTAAAGATTCTAAATGATATCTATGAGCGAGATTTGATAATTCTAAACAATGTTAGAGTTCATGTAGCTCATGAGATGGAAATTGATGAGAAGAAAGTAAAAGGATTCTTACATGACACACACACTTACAATTACAATAAAGATAAAATGAGAGGTTTGACATTACAAGAGAAATATTACAATATCTCTTTGAGAGCACTTTACATTCTCAGACACCATCATGGTCAATTTGTAGCAAGTTATCTGAATAAGCTTGATGGTTGGAAAGGTTCCTATTACAATTATGATTGAAGATATTCGTAAATTCTTTGTCGTGTTCATTATCGGCGTTATTGTAATTACTATTGGAATGGCAATTTCATTACTCGTAGTTGTTTTACTAGGTGGTTTGTTATCAGGTATTTCAGCATTGATAATTTTAGTTAGTGTATTTGCTGATAAAATAAAATAAAAAAAGAGAAATAATCCTCTGTGTCTACTAGATAAAAGAAGAATTTAGAATCAAAACATATTGTCAAATCATTCAATTTTATGCCTATTTGGTATCTAAATAATCAGTAAACTTATTCTAAGTCCATCAGTTTCATTCCAGTAACTGATTAAATCATTAAATCAGTTCAGGTCTCTAAAGTTTTGAACCTGATTTTAGCCTCAAATTTCTAAATATTACAATCACATACACAACATACGGCTTTCATCTATGGAATGGCTGATAGTGAAAGATCTCTTCTAGACAAGTTACCAAAAGAAGTCAAAAGTGTTGAAGATGTAGATAGAGTAAAAAGAGAATTTACTCAGAAGATGAAAAAACAACGTTACGGTAGAAAAGGTATACTAGGAACAGTTTTTGCAGAAGTCAAAAGATATCATTACAAAAGACAAGTCGATAAATTTCAATATAAAAAAATTGGAAAACTTCGTACAGGAACTCATGGTGAAAACGATGTTATTGACGAGCTTGCAAAACTTGATGACAATTATCATATCCTATGTGGAATTGAAATTGAATTACCATATTGGGTCAGATATAATGGAAGAAAGAATCTAAAATCAGCTCAGATGGATGTTGTAGTTGTTTGTCCAAAAGGTGTCTTTATGATTGAAGTGAAAAACTGGACTGACAAATATGCACAGAAAAATAAACAAGATTTGAGTCCACATGAACAAACTGAAAGAGCTGGTCGAGTCTTATGGATTACACTTCAAAAGGAATTTGGAGATGGAGAATTTGGTGTTACAAATGTTCTATTATCCATTAAAGGAAACATACCATACAATCAAAAGTACCGCTCAGTGTTTGTTTCAAGCTGGAGAACAATTAACCAGTTCCTAGAAAAAAGAGTGGACATATTAGATGAAGAAGATATTGAGGATATTGTAAAATATTTGAAGGGTTTTGTAACTACATAAAAAAGAAAATAATCACCAAAACACTTCTAGTCTTATAGTATTCGTCTCTGATCATTTAAATCCAATTTGAGATTTCGATTATTTGTGAAATTAACCATTTTTGCATTAATTCCTCTTATTTTGTCAATAGGAATGATTCCTGCAATTCCCTTTAGTGATGCTGCTGAAAAACCTCAAATTTGTTTGGATAAGGTTTGGATAGAGAGTACAAAAGGTAGAATTGCTTGTGTAACTCCTTCTACTGCAGAAAAATTAGTTCAACGTGGTTGGGGAACTCTATTAGATGTTGATGAAGATATTTCTGATGAAAAATCAATTACACCTGTAGTGTCAGGAGGAACACTACCAATTACTCAAACTCCTATTATTGGAAATCCTGAAAAAGAATTTCCAAAAAACTACATTCCTGGAACTGAAGAATTATCTGAAGATGAAATTCGTTTAACATTTTTGGGAACTGGAATGCCATTTCCAACACGAAATCAAGCCGCAGCTGGACTCTTGATGGAATTTGGCAATGGAGAGATTTTGATGTTTGATGTTGGAAGTGGAACTGTTGCAAACTTCAACAGCATGAAAATTCCTCCAGCAGATTTGACAAAATTCTTCATAACTCATCTTCACACTGATCATCAAGGTGACTTTGACATGTTCTGGGCACAAGGAATGCCTTTTGGCAGAATTTTACCAATGCAAGTTTGGGGGCCAACAGGTGATGGACATGCATTAGGGACACAAGCATTTGTTGAAGGTACACTTGCTGCAAATTACTGGGATTTGAAATCTAGAACTGGAACTATTCCTACATCTGGGGCTGAAGTGATTACACATGAATTTGATTGGGCTGAAACTCAGGTTGTTTATGAAGAAAATGGAATTACTGTAACTTCTTTTCCTGCAGTTCATGCTATGGCAGGGTCTGTAAGTTATAGAATTGATTGGAATGGAATTTCTATAGTGTATTCGGGAGACACTGTAATTAACAACTTTATGGTAGAACAAGGTCAAAACGTAGATTTGCTAATTCATGAGACGTTTTTACCTGCTGAAGTTTTTTCTAAACGAACTGGAATGGATTTAGAGAGTGCAAAAAGAATGACAAATGAAATTCATACTTCTGCAAGAGCTGCAGGTGTGATCTTTGAGTTAACTCAACCAAAAATGGCAGTAATGTATCATACATGGGTTACTGAAGAAACTATATCTCCACTTTTGGATGAATTACGAATTCCTTACCTGGGACCTGCAACTTTAGCACAAGACTTTACTGTTTTCAACCTGACTCCTGATTCTATCGTAATTAGACAAGCACTAGTTGATGATGCACCTTGGCCTGTAATTCCACAAGAAAGTTCTCATGCTGAAAAAAGTGATGACGTTCCTGTGTTACCACAATGGCTTTTAGATGAAACAATAAATGTGGATGATGCAGTTCAAGAAATTTTGAAAAAGAGAAATGAATAATCTGAAAATATTTGTCCTAGTTGCAGTGTTTGTATTCGTATTTTTGATAAACACCAACAATGTTTCTGCACTGAAAATTGATTTAGAATGTCCAGAAAATAAAGTAGTTGTAGTAAGAACCACCAATCCAAATCCTGTATGTGTTTTTGATACTACTGCAGAACGTTGGGTTGAATTAGGATTAGCTGAAATTATCGACGAGTCAACAGTTGAAAAATCTCCTCCAGCTTCGACTCAAAAAGAAAAATATGAAAAATCATTATTAGTTGAATTGAACCCTTCATTCGAGTTTGATAAAGTAGCTAATTCTTACATTGTCACTCTTTCAGGTGGCGAATTAGAAAATCCACTCACGTTTGAAACTTTCACAAGATTTGAACCTAGTGATTCTTCACATTATGTAAAATCATTTTATGATCTTGGGTTTACTACCAACTTTGTTTTAGAATCTTTACCAAGCAAAGACAAGCAAGAATTTTATCAAATAGTAGAAAAATATCTCAGTCCAGGAAAAACTCCTGAACCATTTGATGTAGATATTGATATTTTAGATGGAAGTGATTCTAAATTGATAACTGTTAGTTATTCAAAATGTGAGGTAACAGGTTACACGCCACATACTCAAGAATTTATCTTGTTCTACCAATATTCTGGACAGCCTAGAGGAGAAATTCGTGATATTTCCACAATATATTGTGCAGGTATTACTGTAGAAATACACCCCAAATCAGAATTTTATAGCAGAGTTCAAGAAAATCCAATTCCAAATGATTTAGATAGAGCACAACATTATGTTGTACATTTCTTTGGACCTGATTTTGATGGATTGTATTCATTAAACACTTTTTCAAAATTTTCTCCATCTGTAAATTTGATTGAAACTCCTCTTGATACAATCACATTTCCTGGAAATCCTTTGGAACTAAATCCCCAATTTCTCTTAGAATCTATTCCTAGTAGTGACAAAGAAACACTATACAAAGAATTTTCAAAACATATCAATCCTGGACCTGAACCTGATCCATTTAATGTCAGCATTGATATGGTAACTGGAGATGACACAATTCTTCAACGATGGAACTATGTGGATTGTAGATTAACTGATTACAACCTTGGTCTTGATGATGTTAATCTTAAATTTCCTTTAGGAACACAACCTATCTCTGAAATTAAAGATAAAATTGACATCTCATGTATTGGAATTAATTTAGAAGTTCCAAATGATGAACAACTTACCAAACAACCAATTCGAGATCCTAGATCTTCACTTGCAACTGATACCAATCTAGCTAAATCATTCATACTTACAATTTCAGGTGGTGAATTAGAACAAACCTTTGTCGATGACAGTATTCAAAAAATTGATACAATCAAACGAGGACGAGGACTAATACCATTACATCACGACAAAAAATATGATTTTGGGTTTGCAACTGAATCAATTCCTTCAGAAGACAGGAATATCAAATATGAATTTCTTTCACGATACATAAATCCTGGCAAATCTCCAGAACCATTTGATGTTAGCATTGATACTGTTTTAGAGAATAGTGAAATACTTTATAGATTACACTACACAAACTGTGATGCAGTTGATTTTTCATGGTATCTTCAAGAAGCCACATTTTTCTATCAGTTTAGTAATGAACAAAGTCCAGAAATTCGAGAAAGATACATCAATTATTGTGAAGGGTTTAGGATTGAATTTCCATAGAATACAAAATTAATTTCCATGCCTAATTGGTACCAAAATAGTCAGCAAAATAGTTTTAATCCTGCCGAACTTGAACTCCGATTTCAATTTAACTAGAATATTTTTACTACTTAGGTCTCTACAATGAATCACTAACCAATCCAAATCCCATCTAACTGTAAATGTTAAAAAATCATCAGTCTATCTAAAGAACACATGGGAGTTGATGTAATCAAGACCATAAACAAAGTCGGAAAATGGTCTGCAAGTAGAATGATAGGGAAACGACGTCCACTCATTGGAGTTTTTAGCCTCACTCATTACTGCAACTATTATTGTCCTATGTGCCCATTTGGAGATTCCGACAAAGCAGGCCAAATCAAACTTGCAAAGAAAAATGATCTGACTACAGAATAATGGAAACAAATCTTTGACAAGGTTTCAAAGTATTGTATTTGGACAATTGTTGAGGGTGGAGAGCCTACAAGTAGGCCAGATTTTATGGAATTGATAAAGCATCTTTATTCTCTAAATCTTCCCATTACTGTAATAACAAATTGTTCCCTGTTACATGAGATAGATCTTGATGAGCTAAAAAAATACATCCACTTCATAACCTGTAGCATAGATTCTGTCTTTGAGGAACCATACTGTAAGGTAAGAGGAGTCCCACCTGAGATGTTTCAAAGAGTAATGAATAATTTAGAATTACTAAACCAACATAATGTCCCACATTACTTTAACAGCGTAATTACAAAATTCAATACTGAAGAATTTGTTACAGGCAAGTATTTTGATAAAACAAAGGAGCTTGGAGTCAATTTAGTCTCACTTACCTTTGTGGAAGACAGATCTGATGTAAATTACTCACTGCTGCCAGATAGGAAGACAATCAATACAATATGTGAAAATGTTCTAGAACATATCAAAAGCAAAAAATATCCTCAGATAATGCTTCCACCTCAATACTTTGAGCAAATTTTAGAGCATGGTAGGGCAGTTTTTGATGAGTGTGGAGTATGGAAGAGCCTCTTTGTAAATGCCAATGCATCAGTAATGGTTCCTTGTTGGAAATATACCAGTCCTGAAAATTCTTACAATTTGCTTGAAAAAAGCGTAGGAGAGATTTGGGATGCACCCCAATGGGAATTGGCAAAGATTTGTCATGATTGCGAAGTGCTAGGATGTGTGTGGTATTCATCCCAACCAGTAACAACATTTGCTCAAAACTACATGAGAGGACTCTCAAAGATGATTAGTCAGCAGAAACCCGAACTAGAAGAAGATATTATGAATTGATTGTCTAAAACAGATTTTTCCTGATGTTTAGAAAATCAAAACAAAATTTACTATATCCCTTTAGATTTGATACCAAACAATCAAACAAAAATATTCTGATCCCACTAACTTAAAATCACAATTTTTTAAAAACTCAAACAGACTAACAAATAACAATCTAGACAATTTCAGAACTTTAAAAATGGACCATTGATATGAATAAATTATTCGTGAGTATTATTAACAATTTTTGTATAAAGCAAAACATGAAAAATTATAACAACAATCCAAATCTATCTTCAGAAGAAGTTAGACTTCAGCAGTTGAATGCAAATCAAACTGTTGAAAACATCCAAAATATTTCAAGGAACATTAGAGAGTATTCACTCCAAATGCGACAAACCATGCAAACACTTCGTGAGAGCGGGGCCATTCCCGAAGTTGCTTTAGCAATACGTGAGGGTTCATTTGCTGCACGTGATATTGCAAAGAACATTAGTGAAACAACACAAGATTTCAAAAGAAATGGTATCGTGCATGAAACCGCCAATGCTGTAGAAAATACTTTGAAATCTGCAGAAGAATCCGTGTCAACTGTAAAAGATCTTGCAACCGTTGCTGGAAAAACATCACCTAACACAATCCAAGCAGTAAAAGACGGTGTTGATACTGTCAGAAAAGAAACTAGCCATGTAACTACAAAAATGATAGCTGGCATCAAAAACAAGGTAGATGCATGATGACGATGATGGCCAACTATGTTGATGAGAAGAAATTAGAGAAAAGTTCCATGCAGTGGGTTCCAGTCATTTCTGGTTCCACAGAGGTTTCCATGTTGATATATTCATTGGATATAATAACAAAAATTGGTAAAAATTTACCAATCCTTTTTCTCTCATTGGCAAGTTTGAATGTTTTGTTGGCTGCAAATGATTTCCTTGCCAATAACATCGAATTTGGAATACTAAATTCATTGTTTGCAGCCAATGGTTTTATCTTTCTTGTACAAACACACCAAAGTAATAGAGTCCAACCACTTACTTCGAATTACAGTGAAACAGATTATGGATCTTTCTTGGAGATAAAGGAGTAAGTTAAGATGGAAATGATTAAACCTAGTAAACTAAGTGAAATCAAAGACACTGTTTCTGATGCAGCAGAACTGATGCGTCAAATTGGAAATCCAGAAGTGATGGAATCATTAAACAAAGTTAAAGATACTACAAAAATAGTTAATGAGATAATACAAGGTCTTAACACACCAGAAATGGTAAAGAACATAGAGAATTTTCGTCTAATTTCAGAAAACATGAATGAAACATCTGTGAAGATGGAAAACACCATGAATCATCTGAAGGAAACAGATGTGATTTATGATGCATCTGATCTAATGAAATCTATCAAAGACAAAATCAATTCATTTGCCGACGATAATCCAAAAAGCATCAATGGTCAAGATTTGCATGATATGGGCACTGCTTCAAAAGAAATGATGTTATCTGTGAAATATCTGATAAATGAAATAACATTATGTCTGGTATCTTCCAAAAAATCTACAATGATTCATAATGCTAATGATACCATCAAAGAAGTATCTGATATCTACAAGATGGTGACTTCGCAACCAAGGTAACACAAGATTTCAGGAAATAAAGTTTAAAGAAAATGTATGCGTTATTGCCAATGTGTTATGTTCTGAATGTGGTATGAGATTTGAGGATGAAAAACGTCTTAAAATACATCGTAACACTCACAAAAAAAGAGAATTAAAAGGCAAAAAACAAAAACAGAGTTCGACTTTGCCTGATTTTGACAAACCTGATTTTTCACAGGTAATGTAAGGATAAAACACAACATGACATAACAATCAGAAAGTAATTTGTTTACAATCTATATGTCGTTTGAACTGGTGAATGTTAGATGAAAATGCATAAGGTTTGGATTGTTTCTAAACACATGGTGGAAAAGGCTGGAATCGATGACACATTGAAAGTTTTTTCAAGCAAAGAGAAAGCCGAGAAATACGCACAAGAATTGGAAAAATCCTGTGATCCAGATGTTTATTTTGTAGAGTTTGAAGAAAGAGACTTGGTTTGACACTTTCTATGAAATGTAAACATGAGTGATACTTTGAGTTTGACAAACCTACATCAAATGACTTCCATCTGGTCATGAAACCACAGGTCATAGCAGAATCAATAGGTGAAGTTGTGGGAGTAGTTTACCAAATCATGTAAACGTTAACCATCCATTTCAAGACAAGAAAAAATAAAAATTCTTGTAATTGCTAGTTCAATTGTAGTGATCACAAAGATATTCTAAACTTTCCCTCTCTAGATATTATCTAAATCTTGGTGATTTTAGAGAGTGAGGTGATTTTATCAGAACATTATACCTATTTCGGTTTGAGTCTTATTGGAATTATGATTGGATTTTTTACAATTAAAAACTAAAATTTAGAATTGAAATTTAAGACCAAAACCGATTAGGTACTTGGTGAGAACTTCAATTGAGTTTATTATCATAAATTAGTATTTAGGGAATACTGATGATTTGTATGAACGATTTGTTCGTTAGCGTTTTAAGTAAATTTTCTAATGATATATCATGTCAAATAACAATGAAACTACATCACATTCTTGGGAACAACTCTATGGATTGTCTTGGACAATACTGGATGAAGAATAGTCTCTCAAAAGATTAGGATGCTAAATATCACAAATAAGAAAAATGAGTGAATTTTGATTTTAAACTTGTTTTATTTTTTAGATTTTAGGGCGAAATTTCGATTTAGTTAGAATATTTTTACTACTTAGATTTCTTTAATTTCTATAATTGTACCTAAAACTGAATCCATTTGAATAATTGCCCTTTTCTCTTCCCATCCTAGTGCAACATACCAATCTCCTGCATCATCATGATACTTTGTTTCTAGTGTTTTGATATCTTCAGGTTTGATATCATATTTTTTTGCAATACCTGAAACAGCTAGTGCAACTGCATCTTTTTCCTTTTCTAGTCGTCTTTTCATCAAACCTATTCCTGGACTCATAATTTGCCTACTTTGCTTCATCTAATATAGTTAATTCACAAAATTACTCACAATATTGAATTTTTCTAATTGATAGTCTTACGATATTTCAAATAACCCGTTCATAGTAAAGAAACAAAAATGAACTTAATTCAAAGACTTTCAAATTCTACACTTACAAAAACTGGTACTTTTGTTTCACTAGTATCAATTTTAGCCGTTATTGGACCTATCGTTATTGTTTCAGCAGGGTTTTGGGATGCAATTTCTCATCTTCAAAAAGAACCAGAATTTTTCTGGAGTCCTTCCCACATTGTAGTATACTTTGGAGTTTCTATGACTAGTTGTGCTGCAATTTTAGGGTGTATCTTAATACTTCGAAAATCGGTTCATGGTTCCCTTAAAACTGGAATCAAATTAGTGATTACTGGATCTATAATTCAGATTTTTTCAGGTTTTGGAGATTCCTTATCTCATGATGTCTTTGGAATTGATGGGTTGATTTCATGGTCGCATCAACCACTTGAATTTGGACTAGTACTTGCATCATTAGGAGCAGTTTTGATATTAAAAAATAGAGAATACACTAAACTCAAAGTATTTCTTCCTTTCTCAATTGTGGCTTTCTTGTTTTTTACAACTTGGCTAATTTTTAATTTATTTCTAGTTTTTGGACACACGGTTCAATGTATTCAAATCTATGAAATATTTTCTTCAGGATGCTCTATTTTGTAATTTTTTATTTTGAAATATGACATTATTATCATTAAGAGGGCACCTACAAGTATCATAATTCCTGTTGGAAACATTTTTTGGGAATTTGTATTGCCAAATTCTATTTGTAGATTAATTAGATTCTTTGAAATATTTGTAACTTTTAATGTGTAAATACCATTTTCGCTAAAATCAAAATATCCTACTGACATTTTTGTCTGTACTTTTTGTTCTTGTATTATGTTGTCTTTAGTATCTAATATCTGAACAAATATTTCCTCTCCTGAAAATTCAGGCATGTAGAATTTGTAATATCCTATGTCCGAGCCTGTAAATTCTGATTTTATTTTAAAAGAGTTTGATTCTTTTAATAAAACTGAATCATGTGTTTTTTCAGTTTCATTAAAAACTAATGATACTCCCACCATTCCTATGATTACCAATACTAATCCAATTTTGAATGGTGATATCTTCATTTCATCATGCTGAGAAATTATTTGCTTAATAAGATAATCTAAAGGACTCGGAGGGCTTCGATCCCTCGACCTAGCGGTTCGAAGCCGCTCGCACTATCCAGACTGTGCAACGAGTCCAAACAAGTAAGAATTTAACGGGCCTAAATATCTGTCTAGATACTTTGAA
>Ga0224498_10000198_pt1 | contig 14224 bp, 9 predicted proteins | sample SF_Jul11_sed_USG_5_FD_167971 | JGI IMG/M metagenome (GOLD analysis project Ga0224498, IMG submission 167971) | Sediment microbial communities from San Francisco Bay, California, United States - SF_Jul11_sed_USGS_21 | ecosystem: Environmental > Aquatic > Marine > Sediment | place: USA: California...
TGCCAGCCACTCGGCAAGCCGGTCGAGCAACAGCTGCTCGGTTTCTGCGGTATGCAGCGGGTCGAATCTCGACTGCTTCACAAATGCGTCGGAGATCACCCGTATCCAGGCTTCGTACAGCGCCAGCATTCCGCTGTTTTCGATTACCTCGCTGCGGTCGAGCTGTACCTGGCCATTCTGCTTCAGACGCGACAGGGTCGTGACGTGCAGACCCAAATCCACGTGCGCGGGAACTGCCCCCTGGTATTCGCGACGCGTCGCCGCGACGGCAGCGTCGACCAGGCCGACGATCGGGACGTCGAGTTCGCTTGCAATGCCGAGAAACAGGCCGAGATTCTCGCCCGTCATATAGGCCGGCACGGCGACGACCAGCCGGTCGCCGGAGGCCGCAGCGCCATGCCAGATTTGTTCGAGCTGCCGGCTGACGAGATCCGCGGCACTCAGGTGCTGGAATCGGCGGTCGGGCAGTGCGTTTGTCGTCAGCTCCAACCAAAATCGATTCTGGATCCTCCGCGGTTTTATGCGGGCGTTTTCGAACGCCTTCGAGCCCGTTGTCAGCTCGTCGTCGAGAAGTGCGAAACCGGGTTCCCGGTAAAGCATGCGCTCGGCACTGAGTACCGAGATCCCGGCATCATTGATATGGGCTGCAAGCAGGGACATCCGTCGCTCCGCGCGGCGGTCAGTCCGCTCTCATGTGGCGGATCAGCTTGTCGTCACAGTACGCCTGCGCATCGAACACGAGGCGCTCCTGCAAGAGCTGCAGCTGATACACCAGGAACATCAGGAATATGCTGATCAGGAGCGCGATGAAGGTCGAGTTGAACGCGACGCCCAGGCTCTGGGTAACACCCGCGATGTCGCCCTGAACCGCTTTGTCCGCCTGCGCGAGCGCCTCACCGATACCGCGCACGGTGCCGATAAATCCAATCGAGGGAATCGCCCAGGAGATGTAGCGGATCATCGACAGCTCCGATTCCAGCCGCTCAGCCTCGGACTCGCAGATGGTGTTCGTGCTACTGGAGACGTCCTGAATATTGTGCGTCGAATTGAATCGCCGGAGCGCGTTCAGCAGGGCGCGTGGCAGCAGCATCTGTTGCTGCTCGTTGGGCAGCTGCTGCACCTGGCGGGCGAATTCGCGGGTATCCTCGGGCAATATTCGCATCCCTTCCGCGACCGGAACGAGGTCGACGTCGAGCAGGCGGCGCTCGCGCGTGATACTGACTGCCTTGTACCCCATGATCGCGAGCGCCCAGATCATGAGGATGAAACAGGCTTCCTGTTCGAGGTCCTTGATCAGCACGGCGACGCGGCGCTCGCGGACGTAGTTGGGGTCGGCGGCGGCCGCAGCGTTTTGTTCCTCGATGATTTGCGCCGCGTTCGGCCGCACAACGGACACGTAGAACGCGTGCACGACAATGATCGCGATGATCAGTGCAAACATCTGGAATACGAACTCAACAGGAATGTTTTTCTTGTTCATAGATCAGCAACGTCAGCTTTGAAAATGGGTCGGGCTTAGATGTCGGTCGGGAAAGGGATCGCCTGGTCGGCCGGTATGTCCTCGGTCGGCACGAAATCCTCTTCCTCGGCATCCCGGTAGCTTTCTTCATCGAGGTCGAGATCGTCTTCCTGTTCATCGGGCGCTTCTTCCGCCGTGTCCTGCGCATCCGGCGCATCGGCCTCGTCGGCCGGGGCACTCTCCTGGGCCCAGGTGCCCGCGCCCGCGAGCAGCAATAAAACGGTCAATAAATAACGATGCATCATTGGTCTCTTGTCATTACCACGTTATTTGACCGCCGCAGGCGGCAATTGTCGCACGAATTTCAGTCGGCATTTCGCGCTACGCGGAAACCGACGTCCGACCTCGGTTCATTGCCGTAATCCCGGTAGGACAGTCGCAGTTCGGTCGTCGATGCATGCCGCCAGCCGGAACCCCTGATCACGTAGGACTGTCCGCGCTCGGGGCCCAGGGGGTCGACCAGCGGTGAGGTAACGCCGGGGGCCGGTACCGTGTAGAAATCATTCACCCATTCGGCCAGGTTTCCGGCGCCGTCGAAAACCCCTATGGCGTTCGCTGGAAACTTGCCGCCTTCCGCGGTCGATGCGAAGCCGTCGTCATAGCCGGGAATGATCGTGGGCACGAGATCGGCCGCGGACTTGTCGGCATAGTTGCCCGCGTCGCGCCGGGGCGGCCATTCCCTGCCCCAGGAAAATTTCAGTGCGCCGTTGCCGCCCTGGTAACGAATAGCCCACACCCACTCCGCCTCGGTCGGCAGGCGGTACCCATCCGGGAACGGCCGTATGGCAACCCACTCGCCGAACTCCTCCTTGTAAACCGGCGTCAGGCCTTCGCGTGCGCTGAGCCAGTTGCAGTACTGTACGGCATCCGCCCAGGTCACGTTGGCCACGGGGTTGTTGTCGCCGGCCATCGACGGGTGGATATCGGCGCCGGAATCGTGATTCTCCCGGAACTGCGCAAACTCCCGGTTGGTCACTTCCTTCACGCCGATCAGAAACGGTTTCGTCAGCTTGACAGGCACAATGACTTCGTTTGCCCGCCGGCCCTGCTCGCTGCGCGACGAGCCCAGGGTGAAGGTGCCGGGCTCGACCAGGCGCAATACCTGGCCGGCAGCCGTCTTGCGCTCGAGCGCAACCGACGCACGCTCTATCTCTTCAAGCGAACGCAGGCGAGCCGACAGCGTCTGCGGATAGCCCGGCCGCGGCGTTACAGTTCGCGACCAGGATTCGTAGCCGGCCTTGCGCACCTCGATGCGGTGCGGGGCCGAACTCAGACGTAACGTCGCATTGCCCGTTCCGCGTGCCTGACCATCCACGTAGACCGTGGCGTCGGCAGGCTGAACGTTGACGGTCAGGGTGCCGGTCCTGGCCGTAAGATCGACCGTGATCGAGTCGCTGGCCGCCGCTTCGAGCCGAACTTTACGGCTCGTCATGCCGTAACCGGCCTTCGACAGTCCGATCTCGTAGTTGACGTCCGGCGCGAGATCGAGCGATATCGGTGACTGCCCGCGGTAACGGCCGTTCACGGTGACGTTGGCGCCGCGCGGAATAGAGTTGACGAGCAGCCTGGCGTTCGCCGGCTGCAGCCGGATCAGCGGCAGCGCCGTGTCGGTGTTCGGCTCCGCGACCACCGTGCCGTCCCAGGCGCTGTAGCCGTCCCGCACGACGCTGATCTGGTGTGTGCCCTCCATCAGTTCGATGGTCGCCGGGGTCTCGCCAACCTGATGTTCGCCCGCAAATATGCTTGCACCCGGCGGTTCCGAGCTGATCTCGATGTCCGCCCAGCGCGGCACGAGCTGCACGCTGAGCTGTTCGTGCCTGCCGAGTCCCGGGACGCTGATAACGCCCGTGTATGGGAGAAACCGCTCGGCGCGCACGTTGACGCTGTGCTCCCCGGGCAACAACTCGATCGGTCCGAACGGTGCCGGCCCGATCTCGCTCTCGTTGATCCCGACAACTGCTTCCGTCGGGGGATTCGTGACGACCGTCACGTGCCCTGGCAGCTTGCGCATCTCGATGTCGATAATGACGTTCTGCTCGTCTCCCACTTCGAAGTTCTGACTAACGTCGAAATACCCCTGCTGCGACACCTGCACCGTGTAACTGCCCTTGCGCAACAGCACGCGATCGCCAAGCGGCATGCGGAACCAGCCACCGCTGACCGAGAACGAATCGGGCTCGCCCGGCGTAACCTCGAACTTGACCGACTTCGCCGTGAACAACAGATAAGACGCGAGCACCAGTACCGTCAGGGCAATACCAATGATCCAGCGCAGAGTGCCGTGGCCCGCGCTGTCCCCTGGCGCCTGGGGTGTCTCCGCAGCGCGCCGGAAAGCCGTCGGCGCGATGGTCTCCTCGGCCGGCTGTTCGCCGGCATCGCCGAGTTCGGGCGGCTTCGTCACATAGGCGCTGTCCTCGAGCCGGACTTCCAGCGTCAGGCGCGCCTCGCCGAGATGGACGACGATGCGGCTGCCGAAGTAGCGCAGCTCGTCGCCGTCCTGCAAACGTCGGCTGGCAAGGAGCGATTCGCCGTTAATCGCCATCGACGCGTCACGACCGACGGGCTGCACGAAAGGCACGTCGTCGAGCACATCGAGCATCATGACCGGCCCGCCGCCGGGGCCTGGCAGACGGAGGTCGCAGTCGCTGCCGGTACCGACGCGCAGCGGCAAACGCTCCGCCTCTATTCGTCGTTCGCCTTCAACATCCCTGATGAAAAGGTTCAGACTCAAATTGGTTCCTCGCAGCGAACGACAATGGGCTGCATGTCAATTTCCGGTCCCACGCGAAACTCCAGGCGTACGTCGCGGTATCCGGGGCGTACGCCGACCGCAACGTAGGTGCCTGGCCGCAGATTGAGTTCATGCTGGTCGAAGCTGCCGAGTTTACCAACTTTGTAGATCGAAACGTCGGTCTGGTTGTCGGAAACGAGCCTGACTGTGAGCGGCGTTGCCGCCCGCTTCAGCAGTCTCGACAGCTCGTCGCGCCGATCCGCGAGGCGTGGGCCGATTTCTTCCATGCGTGTGATGTCGAGGAGCAGCTTGGTGGCGGACTGCATTTTCGACTGCCGGCTCAGGCTATCGGGTTCCTCGATGAACCCGTCGAGCATCTCGAACAGGGCTTCCATCTGCCGCGTCCGGACGATGCCGTCCTGGGCAAACGCCAGGTTGGAATCCAGCTCGAGGATACGCCCGTAGGTCTCGGTCGCGTCACTCCATTCTTCCGCCTGCTCGTACTGCAGGGCCTTTTGCTCCAGCGACGTGATCTCCTGCAACCGGATACCCTGGTCTACCTGCAACACGCCGTCAGCCGGCTCGGGTGACCCGGGCTTAAGCTTCTCCGCCATGCGAAATGCCGCGCGAGCCGCCAGGAAATCGCCATCGGCCAGTGCGGTCAGGCCCTCCGTCATGCGCATGTCGAACTCCATTTGCCGGATCGTGCCGCGTACTCGGTCCAGCGCAAGCTGCGCGGGCTCCCATGCCGGGTCGAGCTCGACGGCTTGTTCGAAGCTTTGCCGGGCTGCCTGCAGCGCGAGGTCCTTTTCATGCGCGAGGCCCTGGTCCATCAATGAAAGGACGGTTTCGAGATTTCGTGCCCGCGCCAGTCCCTGCTGCGCGCCCCGGTGTCCCGGACTGATCGCTGCGGCGAGATCGAAAAGGCGCAGGGCCTCCACGGGATCGGCAGCCTCCAGAGCCGCGCGAGCCTCCGCATAGGTCGATTCGAACACCTTGTCGACTTCATCCAGCAGCGGTTCGACGATTTCGATGGCCTCACGGTATTTCTGCGATGCAGCGGCATAGTCCCGCGCCAGGTAGGCCTCGTCGCCCTCGGCGTAGACCGCCTGCGCCCGGGCAAATCGCAACCCGCCCCAACGCTGCACGGCACGGCTTTCCAGCGTATCCATCTTGGCCAGTAACTCCCCGAGTACCTCCTCGGTAGATGCCCGGTCCTGGACGCGCTGATCGCGGCCGCTGAGGTCGTCGAGGTTCTCGTTAAACTCGACGCTGGGCTTCTTTTCGACTCCTGTCTCCGCCTGCGGCCCTTCATCCTGTGCTGTCGTGTCCGCCGCCGGCACGGCTGCAGGTTTTTCGACCGCCCTTGGCAACAGGAATACGACGCCAAGCAGCAAGACCAGCAATGCGGCAAAACTGATGCCGAGGGTCCGCGGGCTCATGCCGCTGGATGTCGTGCTACTCGCCGCAGCAGCAGGGTGCGGTTCGCGACTGACCGGGCGGACGGCTTCCTGCGTCCGGATAATCTCGTCGTGCGCACCCCCCGTCGCGGCGACGAAGCGCTTCGCGGCGGGTGCAGGAGCATAACCCAGCTCCGCCAGACGGCCGGCAACGGACTCCGCGTCCGGCCTGCGCGATGCGTCCTTGTCCAGCATTCGGGCGACCAACTCCTGAAGACCGGCGGACACTGCCGAGCCGTCTGCCGCCTCGAGCGGTGGCGGTTCTCTGTGGAGAATGTCGCCCGCCGTATCCTCTGATCTCCAGGGCGAACGACCGCTCACCAGTTCATGGATCACACCACCGAGCGCGAAAATGTCGTCGGTCGGATCAGGCGCGTCGCCCGAGAGTTGCTGAGGACTGGCGGCAATCAGCGAACCGCCGCCCGGATCCTGGCCGGGAGTCGCCGCAATGCCGAAGTCGATCAGGTACGGCGCACCGTTGTGATCGAGAAGGATGTTCGAGGCTTTGACGTCTCGGTGTACGACGCCTTTTGCATGTGCATATCGCAGGGCATCCGCGACCAGCGCGACCGGCGGCAGCGATTCTGCCGGAGACGCGCCGGCGAGCACGCCAATATCCGGTCCGTCGATGTACTGCAGGCTGTAGAAAGCCCCGTCGTCCTCGTGGAATTCGAACGCGCGCACGATATGTGCGTGCATCAGGCGAATCGCGAGTTGCCACTCGCGTCGCAATGCATCGTCATCGATGCGATCGTCCACGAGGATCTTGAGCGCGACCGACGCGCGGGTGATCCGGTCCGTCGCGAGCCAGGTCTCGGCCGCGCCCCCTCTGCCTAATCGCCGGGCTAAGGTATACCGATTAGCGAGCCGGACCCCTTCGCTCAGGTCTCGCGTCGGTTTTCGATCGCTCATCCAGTCGGTTCAGCCTCGCGAGCAGGTGAACCGACTTCGATCGGCGTCGGGAACCCGGTTTCCGCCTCGTAGATTTCACGAAGCAAACGGCGCCAGCTTTCATACTGGGCTGCAGCCGTCCCGGTAAGGCGGCGCGTCTGGCCCTCGACGTCGATCACCATGGGCGCAGCCTCCGAGCCGAACGACTCCGACAGTTCCTTGATCGCTTCGACGTGAAGCGTTGCCTCGGAACGCCGTGAAAAGCCCGCAAATATCTGGTCTATGCCCTGCGAGATGCCGATGCTCTGCAGGCTTCGCTGCATGCGGCGCGTCGACGAACTGGAGCTATTCGTATCGACTGCAAGGGAACCGGCGAGGACAACGACGCCCATCAGCGTCTGCAGCGTTGCTGAACGCTTCACCTGGCGGTAGTTGATAGCCTCCTCGCGTGATGTCTTGCGCCACGCGCTATAGGGGATCGCAATACCGTAATAGAAGTTGGCGTAGTGCTCGTTAAGCGTGTCGACGACGAGCCGGTCGCGCTCGCGGATTTGCCGCAGGCGAGCCACCGCCGGGTCGTTTTCCGCAGGCAGGCGCATTACCTGCACGATGTCGTCCTCGTCAGTCGCAAGGTGTTCGCCGAATTGTGCCGGCGACATGTCGCCGAAGAACTGCAATTCGGAAACCTGACGGACCCGCTTGACCTCCTGGGGCGGCATCCCGGCAACAAACGCCTGCAAATCGTTTGCAATGTCGTTGAAGACTTTCTGGTACGGATCCTCGCGCCGGTCGCGCCTCTCGGAATACGATGAGACGCCCGTCTGTGCGCTGTATTTCTCCGAGTACCAGTGCCGGCCACTCGCGTCGTCAACGGATATCTCGAGCTTCACGTACTCGCCGTCCGATTTCTCGATGCGGCCGCTGATGATGACGTCCGTGAATGCTTCGCGCGACGGTATCACCCGCACCGCGCCCCAGTGACCGGTCCCCTGCAGTGTCGTCTTCAGGTGGTATGGCAGGTATCGTGCCTCGGCGCCTCGTATTTCTTCGTAAACTCGCGTATCCGCAGAGTCGTTGTTTTCGGGCACCCCGTCTTCGAACTCGACGATGCCGATATCGAGAAGCAGAGATTCGTCGACAGTCTCATCCGCGACGACGAGCTCGGATTCTTCGGCAGTAATGACTTCGTTGACGGTGCAGCCCTGAACCGCGAACAGGGCCATAGCGATAAGCGGCGATAGTTTCCTCATGTTTTGCAAACCGTCTCCTTAAATCCCGTTGTACTTCCGGTACTCTTCCCAAAGCCGTTCGCGCAGTTCCGGATCTTCCTCAGCGAGGGCCGCCTCACGAAGCTGCCGCGCGATGATGTCATCATCAACCATCATCGGAATATCGTCTGGCGTCCGTTCGCGAACCTCCTCCTGACTGAGCCCGGCGACCGGCGATTCGCGCTGCGCCTGCGGCTGGTTCGCCACGGTCACCGATCCGGCGCCCGAGCCGCCACCCGCCTGCTCGCCCAGGCTGATGCCGCCGTCCCCGCCACCGGAACTACCGTTGCCGCCAAATCCTTCCATGTTGCGGCCAACGGAAGCGACCTCGCGCTGTTCTTCGCTCAAAACCTCGTCGAAACCGCCGACCGACTCGTCGAGTTCGCGTCCGAGTCGCTCGGCACGCTCCGCGTCCGATTCGGCGGGGAACTGACCGGCGCTGCCTGCACCTCCCGTTCCGGTTCCGCCTGCAGCGCCACCAGCAGCGCCACCCTCGGCGTCTTGACCGCCACCGCCACCGCCACCGCCTTCCATCGCGGCTTCAGCACCGCCTCCGGCCGACTCGGCGGAGTCGCTCGCAGATGCGCCACCACCCAGGCATTCACCTGCCTGACCCATGCCGCCTACGCCACCAGGTAGCGGACCGGTGTCACCGCAGTCACTACTGCTCTGGCCGTCGCCATCGCCGTCACCAGCTTCACCACCGTCGCCCTCGGTACCCTCATCGCCTGCGCCGCCGCTCATGCCCGGTACGCCACCCGGCATCGGAAGTTCGATCTGTGGCACGCTGCCGACTCCGCCGGACTGGCCGGCGCCGCCGCCGGACGAACTGCCGCTCGGTGAGGCGCCACCACCGGAGGCACCGCCACCGGAGGCACCGCCGCCCTGCTGGCCACCACCTTGAGAGCCGCCACCTTGAGAACCGCCACCGGAGGAACCACCGCCCTGTTCACCACCGCCCTGTTCACCACCACCGGAAGAGCCGCCACCCTGCTGGCCACCCCCCTGTTCGCCGCCCTGCTGCTCGCCACTTTGCGAGCCACCTCCGGACGGGGGCGCGCCACCTGACGGTGGTTGCGGAATACCGCTACTGGGCGGCTGGATAACCGACGATTTGCAGCCGGCGACGAGAAGCGTCGCGGCCAAGATAACCAGGCCGGTTTTGGCCAGGCCGGAAATCGATCTGCTTGACTGGTTGCGGTTCATTTGCTCGTGCCTCTCGATGGCGAGTGTGGAGGCCCGGCCTGTTACTTCGTAACGACCCGGAACGACCGGTATTCCTTGTTTTGAGCACCAAACGTATGCCTGAGTTCCATCGGAATCCCGGCACTCGCCGGGCCGGCAAACGTCTTGCCGGCACCCTGTGACGATAATACGCTGCCATTGGTCAATCAATAGCCCTGTCGGGTGCTTGGATCTGGCGCAGGGCAGTTCTACAAGCGCATGATTTAAAGGGATTTTATGCCCGCGCGCGACTCGCTATTACGGCTTGCCGGGGGATTTGCGCCGCGCTTCCGGACGTTTCCGGTAAACGATCAGGGACAGATCGTCGGGTTTCGACGGCTCTTTGCCGTTGTTCGACTGCATCCTCTTTCGTGCGAGTTCGACGACGGCATCCACCGCGACATCGGCCGGTCCCTTGCGGATGTGCTCGATGATTTCGTCGAGATGCACGTTGTCTGTCAAACCGTCGCTCGCCAGGAGAACCGTGTCCCTGGGCCGAAGTTTGGCGGGTGCGCCGATATCGATACTCATATCGCTGGTGCCAAGAAAATTCGAAACCAGGTGTCGCTCGGCATGGTGGAGTGCCTCGCGTTCATCGAGAAAGCCCGCCTCGACCGCAAAACCCGTGGGCGAATGCGCCGTCGTCTGCAGCTTGACCCGGCCGCGCTGACCGACGACCAGCGCTTCCGAATCGCCGATCTGGTAAGCGCGTGCTATCTGCCCTTCTATCGTGACTACGGTCAGTGTCGTCGCGGAACCATTCGAAAGCCGTTTGACGGCCTCGTTCGCCGCTTCTATGCCGTCGAGAATCGCGGTACGCAGCACCACCGTTTCGGACATGGCGACCGACAGCGCCTCGGCCAGCGACGACACGGCCGTCATCGAAGCTCGTTTACCCGCCGGCAGCCCTCCGGCACCGTCCGCAACGACCAGGACGACCGACTCTGGCCCCCAGGGAATCACGGCGACCGTGTCCTCGTTCTCCGTGTCCTTGTCCGGCGCACGCTCCGTGAAAGCCACCACCGAACCGCCACCGACTTGCGCGACCTGGCTGTCCGGCTGGAATGCGCCGTCCAGCACGAGCAGACCGTCTATAATTTTCGACACGACGTTACCCTGAAGCGCCGTTACGCGCGCTTCACGGGCTCCCTGCACCAGGCGCAGTAATTCCAGAACTCCCGCGCGATACCCCAGCCGCAGGCCTTGCAGCAATGCCGGCTGCCCTGCAGTTTCCATGGCCTGCGTACCTTCATGCGGCACCATGGGCAGTAGCGCATGAACGGCATCAGCTGTCCGCGGCAGCGCTTGTTATTGCAGCGGGCAGAGTATCGCTTGTCAGGGTAGCGGCGTGCCGTTTCCTCGACGAAGCCAGGTCCGTAGCACCACGGGCAGTAATCCCAGTCGTTCTTGACGCCGCGTTCGCAGCGCGGGCAACTCGACGGCATGGACGATTCCGAACTCCGCGCCGGGTTGTCGAAGCCGCACCACGGACACGCCTGCATGCTCTCCGACACGGGCCCCTCGCAGTGCCTGCACTGATGCCGGGTATCGAGAGCCTTCCTGTACTGCCGCTGAAACTCGCGCCATTGCATGCGCCGCCAGGTCGTTCCGAGCTTGCGGTCGCCGCGCGACCTGGAGCGCTTCTGCCGCCGGGCATGGCTCTGCAACTGTTCGAAGGCGGACATCATTTGTACCGCGTCGCGATAGCGATTCGCCGGATCCAGCTGGATCGCTTTCCTGAGCATCTCGACGACCTCCGGGCGTACCTTCGTGGTCAACCGCTCGTGCCCGACCAGCGGCCAGGCAAACGGCCATTCCGGCAGCTTGCCCGACAACAGGCGGTAAAGCACCAGCCCGAGTGAGAACACGTCGGATTGGAATTTGGGCCGGCCCATGGCCTGTTCAGGCGCAATGTAATCGATGGTGCCGGAGCCGGACGCTTTCAATGTACGGAGGCTGATCTTTGCAAACCCGAAGTCGCAGAGCTTCAACTGGTTTCCCGGAAACAGGATGTAATTCTCCGGCTTGATATCGCAATGGATGATCCTGTGTTCATGAGCGTGGGCCAACGCTGCAATTGCCTGGCCGGTGAGGTCCAGCGCGCGCGCCGTCGATATGCGGCGCTCGATGCGGTCGGCGAGTGATTCTTCGCCGAGCTCCATGGCAATCACGAAATTATCGTCAATATAGCTCGCGTTGAGAACGGACAAGATATTCGGGTGCTGCAGCTTCGTTGCAACCTGGACTTCGTGCAGGAATTCGTCGTGCCCGGTATGCGCGTCTGCCTTGGGTATCTTGAGCGCCACGCGCCGCTTCTGGATCGTGTCATAGGCACGGTAGACGTCGGCGAGGGGTCCGGACGCGATACGTCCCACGATCCGGTATTTTCCGATTTTCTGGCGGGCTCTTAGCAAGTCTGGTTACGCTGTCTGTGGCGCCGGGCGGTGGTGCAGATCAGGTCAGCAATCATTGGGGCAGAATCGGGTGCAGTCAAGAGCAACATCTTCGTCACCAAACCGCAACGCGACGTTTAGGATGTCACCCTGTTCGAGAGCTAGCTTGCGCCGCGGACCCGGGCTACTGCGGTCGCCCAGCCAGCCAACAGCGCGTCCCGCTGGTCGCCCGTCATGCGCGGTTCGAACACGGCGTCGCAACGCCACAGCCGCGTGGCTTGCTGCAGGTTATCGATCAGCCCGCACTGCAGCGCCGCAAGATACGCCGCACCGAGCACGGTGGACTCGACATTGGCGGGCCGCTCCACGCGGATATCGAGGATGTCGGCAAGAAACTGCAGAAACCACTCATTACCGGCCATGCCGCCGTCGACACGAATCACGCTCGGCGAGATCCCATCGTCCGCCATCGCGTCGATGAGGTCCCGCGTCTGGTAGGCGACCGCCTGCAGGGTCGCAGTCACGATCTGGTCGCGTCCGCTTCCGCGGCTCAGGCCGACGATCGCGCCGCGGGCATCCGGATCCCAGTACGGAGCGCCGAGCCCGGCGAATGCGGGTACCACGTAGACGTCGTCAACAACACCGGTGCGCGCGGCGACCTGCTCCGACTCGGGCGCCGAATCGATAATGCGCAATTCGTCGCGCAGCCACTGCAGTGCCGATCCCGCCACGAACACGCTGCCTTCGAGGCCGTATGTCACTTCGCCACCGATACGACTGGCGACCGTCGTCAGGAGCTGGTTGTGCGACGTCAACGCCGTGTTGCCCGTGTTGGCGATTGCAAAACAGCCCGTGCCGTAAGTGCTCTTGGTCATTCCGTACTCGAATCCGGCCTGCCCTATCAACGCGGCCTGCTGGTCGCCGGCAATACCGCAAATCGGAACCGCGCCGTCGACGGCGTCTTCACTTGTGCTGCCGAACTCTGCCGCGCAGTCGAGTACCTCGGGCAGCATGGACGCCGGTATCTCCAGGAGTTCCAGCATTTCATCGTCCCAGGCTTGTGCGTGGATGTTGAACAACATCGTGCGGGACGCATTGGTCGCGTCGGTCGCGTGCACGGCGCCTCCGGTAAGGCGCCACAACAAAAAGCTGTCGATGGTGCCAAAAGCAAGGTGGCCGTCATCCGCCAGACGCCGGGCTCCGTCCACGTTATTGAGGATCCAGGCGACCTTGGTCGCCGAAAAATACGGGTCGAGGCGCAACCCGGTCTTGCCGGCGACCACCTCGTCTGCACAGCGCTCCCTGAGGTCGCGGCAGTAAGCCGCCGTGCGCCGATCCTGCCAGACAATCGCGTTGTAGATGCACTCTCCGCTGCGCCGATCCCACACCACCGTCGTCTCGCGCTGATTGGTGATACCGATTCCGGCGATATCGCGTATCGTGATACCGGCCTTGGCGAGCGCTTCTCGCGTAACCTGCCTGACTGAAGCCCATATCTCTTCGGGGTCATGTTCCACCCAGCCCGACTCCGGGTAGATCTGCCGAAACTCCTGCTGCGCACTCGCAACGACGTTTGCCCGATCATCATAAATAACGGTACGGCTGCTGCTCGTACCCTGGTCTATCGCCAGCAGGAATTGCTTCGTCACGTCAGTGTCACTCCGTCAACGGAAAAGAAACTCATCCGGCACATTTAGTCGGTTCCCAGTTCCGGGATGTTTCGAAAGTGCTGCAGCGCCCCGGGATTGGCAAGCGCTTCGGTATTTTTTACGTCTTCGCCGTGGACGACGGAACGCACTGCGATCTCCACGATCTTGCCGCTCTTGGTCCGCGGAATCTCGGGCACGGCAACGATCTTCGCGGGCACGTGCCGAGGTGTCGTGTTCTCCCTGATCACCCGCCTGATCCTGTCGCACAGCGCATCATCGAGGTCGACGCCCGGCCGCAGTACGACGAACAGCACGACCCTGACGTCGTCGTCCCAATCCTGGCCGACCGCGATGCTCTCGACGACATCGTCGAGCTTTTCTACCTGCCGATAAATCTCCGCAGTGCCGATGCGAACGCCGCCGGGATTCAGTACCGAGTCGGACCGTCCATGGATGACGACGCCGCCGGTCCTGCGCAGCTCGGCAAAATCGCCGTGTGCCCAGATGCCGGGATATTTCTCGAAGTACGCGAATCTGTATCGCGCGTCATCGGGATCGTTCCAGAAACCGACGGGCGCCGACGGAAATGGCCGAGTGCATACCAATTCGCCGCGTTCTTCGAGCAGGGCATTGCCCTCGTCGTCGAAAAATGCCACTGCCATGCCGAGCCCCCTGCACTGGATCTCGCCGCGGCGCACCGGCAGCGTCGGATTGCCGAGGACGAAACAGCTGATGATATCGGTCCCACCTGCAATCGACGACAACTGCAAATCGCTGCCGATGGCGTCGTAGACGTAGTCGAAACTCTCGGGCGCCAGCGGAGAACCCGTCGACAGCACCGCACGCAAGTCCGGGAGATCGAACTCGTCCCGCGGCCGCACACCAGCCTTCTGCAGGGCGGAGATGTATTTCGCGCTGGTGCCGAACACGGTGAGCTTTTCGCGTTCTGCCATCTGCCAGAGGACGCGTCCGTCGTCATAGAAGGGCGAGCCGTCGAACAGCACGAGCGTCGCACCGGTTGCGAGACCGGTAACGAGCCAGTTCCACATCATCCAGCCGCAGGTCGTGAAATAGAACAGGCGATCTCCA
>Ga0224498_10000199_pt1 | contig 14161 bp, 13 predicted proteins | sample SF_Jul11_sed_USG_5_FD_167971 | JGI IMG/M metagenome (GOLD analysis project Ga0224498, IMG submission 167971) | Sediment microbial communities from San Francisco Bay, California, United States - SF_Jul11_sed_USGS_21 | ecosystem: Environmental > Aquatic > Marine > Sediment | place: USA...
CATCAAATCGATGCATCGTATTAGAAAAATATGATTAAGATTTAATATATGTAGGTTTTGAGTAAAATTTTCACTTGAAATAGAATTATTTTGTGGAAAATATGTAATTTTTTAAAATAAATGATGGGCAAAAAACTTAATCTCTAAACGATTTTAAGTAGGTTTTCTAGAAAATTGTTCGTAATGATTACAGAGGCAAGTCTTGTTGACATGGTCAAAGAAGCAAAAGCAGCAACAAAAGAAAGGAAATTCAAACAATCCGTAGAATTGATCGTCACATTCAAAGATATTGATGTCAAGAAAGGATTTGCCATTAATGAAGTTGTTCAACTTCCAAAAACTAGTTCTCCAGCAACTGTTTGTGTCATAGCCACAGGAGATATGAATCAAAAAGCAAAAGAGGCAAAAGCAGATTCAGTCATCGGAACAGAAGAATTAGATAAATTTGCAGCTAACAAAAGAGAATCTCGAAAATTCATTAACAAACACGATTTCTTTTTAGCAGATACAAAGGTCATGCCAACTGTCGGAAAAACTTTGGGTCAGCTTTTAGGTCCAAGAGGAAAAATGCCAACGCCAGTTCCATTTGATGCATCCATTGAAGCATTTTTGGAAAGATTTAGAACATGTATCAAAGTAAGAACAAGAGCATCACTATCAATTGCATCTAAAATAGGAGATGTATCTATGGAAGATTCAGATTTAGCAATTAACGCACATGCAGTTCTCACTGCAATTGAAAAGAAATTACCAAACGGAGAGAAAAATATGAAAAAGATTTTGATTAAAACTACAATGGGTAAGCCAATAAAACAAGCACAAGAGGTTAAGAAGAAATATGCATGAGAATAGAACGACATATCCTAAAAGAAAAAGCCAGATGCATCAGCAACTTCAAGAACTACCAAAAAAATACAAAGTGATATCCATAATTCATATGAAAAAAGTTCGTTCAACTCAAATCTTACCGTTAAGAAAATCACTTAAAGGTGAAGTGGAATTTGTCTGTGTCAAAAATAACGTTGCAGCAAAAGCACTGGAAACATTAGACGTTCCAGGAATCAAAGAAATGATTGGTGAACTCAAAGGTCAAATCATGTTCATATTTACCAACATGTCACCATTCAAGCTAAATGTTCTTCTTGCTAAAAACAAAATCATGATGGCTGCAAGAGGGGGAGACATTGCAAGTATGGATATTGTTGTTCCTGCAAAAAACACAGGAATTGCACCAGGTCCAATGCTTACAGAATTCAAAGAGGCGGGAATCCCAACTAAAATTGATCAAGGAACAATTTGGATTGCAAAAGATAGTACTCCAGTTCTAAAAGGTGAAGCAATCAATGAAAAATTAGCCTCAATTTTAGGTAAATTAGATATCAAACCAGTAGAGGCAGGAATTTCACTCTACTCAGCATTAGAAGATGGACTCAAGTATGCAGAAGCAGAAATGATTATCGATGTTGAGAAAATCAGAGTACAATTCTCCCAAGCACACCAAGAAGCAGTATCACTATCAATTGAGGCAGCATATGTTACTGCAGAAAACATCTCACAAATCCTCAGCAAAGCATCTCAATCTGCCCGTTCTGTATCAGTTGAATCAGGATTTATAACTGATGAAACAAAGGAACAAATCTTGCAAAAAGCATATGCTCAAGCAAAAGGCGTTGCAGGGCAAGCAAAAGATTACACTCCTGCTTAAGTTCCTCTAACTTTAGGAAGATTCCAATTATACTTCATTGCAAATAATCTAATTCCAGTTGCAGTTACAATTCCAATTACTGATGAAACTTGCACATCCACACCAAATAACAATATCACATAAAATATTACAATTCCAATAATACTAGCTATTGCATAGACCTCTTTTACAAAGACTATCGGAATTTCCCTGACAAAGACATCTCGTAGTATTCCACCACCAATTGCTGTAATCATTCCTCCAAACAGCATTGGAAGGAAATTCAATCCAACTACGTGGTATGCAATTGATGCACCTAAAATTGAAAATACCCCCAACCCAACTGCATCAAAGACTAGCCAAATGCTCATTTGTTTTTTGAATTTTACATACAAAAAGAACATTACAATTCCAACTCCAACAGTCAATCCAACATAGATTGGATCAGAAAATGCTGTAGGGAATCTACCAAAAATCACATCACGTGTAACTCCACCACCGACACCAACTACAGTTGCCAATACAATTATTCCAAAAATATCAGCCTTGTGTGCAATTGCCTTAGATGCACCAGTTACTGCAAAAGCTATCGTACCCAAATAATCAAGGATGCTAATGAACCCATCTATAGGGAAAGAGAAATCAACCAATCAATACAAAGTGAGAATTAAAAGTAATTAAGATTAACAAAAATAAAGATCAAAATTAAATTGAAAAAAATAAAGTTGCTTAGCCAAATAAGGAAGACAATCCTTCCATGGCTGCTTCTTCGTTTTTAGGTTCTTCTTTCTTCTCTTCTTTTGCCGGTGCGGCTGCTGCATCTGCTGCCGGTGCTGCGGCTGCTGCAACTGCTACTGGGGCAGATTTAACTGCCTCATCGATATTAACATCAGCTAAGGCTGCAACTAGAGATTTAACCTGGGCTTCATTAACTTCAGCACCAGATGCTTTAACAACTGAACTGAGGTTTGCCTCGTTAACTTCTTTGTCTAGCTTGTGAAGAAGTAAAGCAGCGTAAACATATTCCATTATGTCGAGATTTCCTTAGGGCATAATATAAAACTATGGAGAAGTCATGCCTAAAAATTAAAAATTTAGTTTAGGATTTTAAGACTTCTACAAACAGCGTATAGGGTTCGTTTAAGAGTCGGATCCGTCAAAGTATCCATCCTATTTTTTAAAACTCGTTTAGCTTCATCTCTTTCAGAACCTGGTGGTAAAGACAGAACAGTGTTAATGAATTCAGGTAAAGATTCTCGAATCCAACCATCCAACATTGCATAAATCTTTGGAGGAAGGATATCACATTTATCAACATCAAGATCAATTACTTCAGCATAATTTTCATGTTCAACTCTATACACTAAAGCCAATACAACATTGTCAGGGGTCGGATGAAGAAGTATTTCTTGTGAACGTTCTCCAGTTTTTCCTTGTGCAATTTTATTTTTCAAACCAATAGGATTAACAATTATTCCGTTGATACCTACTTTTTTTCCATCTACTCCAGTAACTATACCGAAAATAAAGTCATTATAATCACCATTTTTTTTGATAGAGAAAACAGGAGTTCCTTCTTTTAAAGTAGGTTTTTTTCCAAACATGAATAAACTGGATTATGTATTGTATTTAATGTATCATTAATCGACAATTCTTAATATTGGATTAGAGCAGCCTCATCGTTGGATAAAAAAGAGATTCTAAAAGAATTTTCATCTGATCCTGACAGATACTATAACGTCAAATTATTCCAAGAACAGGGTTTTGTTAGAAAAGCTTGCTCAAAATGTGGGAGATTCTTTTGGACTCTAAATTCAGGACGAGATTTATGCCCAGATGATGCAGATGACACATATTCATTCATTGGAGAGCCTCCAACAACTAAGAGATTTGATTATACACAAGCATGGAAACAAGTTGAAGAATTTTTTGTAAAAAATAATCATACTTCTGTTAGCAGATATCCTGTTGTTTGTAGATGGCGTGATGACTTGTATTTTACAATTGCATCAGTGGTAGATTTTCAAAGAGTGATGGGATCCAAGGTGGTTTTTGAGTTTCCTGCAAATCCACTAGTAGTTCCACAAACATGTTTGCGTTTCAAGGACTTGGAAAATGTTGGAGTAACTGGTAGACACTTTTCAAGTTTTTGCATGATTGGACAACACAGTATTCCAGATTCACAAGGGTATTGGAAAGATGAATGTGTTGATTTAGATTTTAGATTACTAACTGATCAATTTGGAATAAAAAAAGAAGAAGTTATTTTTGTAGAAGATGTATGGGCTGGTGGTGGCTCTTTTGGTCCATCATTAGAATATTTTGTCAGAGGATTAGAGCTTGGAAATGCTGTATTTACTGAATTTCAAGGCGAATTAGGACAACATACAACACTTGATCAAAGAGTTATCGATATGGGTGCTGGTCTTGAAAGATTTGCATGGATTACAATGGGAACACCCACGGCATATGACTGCTGTTTTGGTCCAATCAATCAAAAATTATTTGAAAAGATTGGGATTGATTCAGATTCAGAAATTTTGAGAAAGTACTTTACAGAGATTGCAAAGGCATTAGATAATTTTGAGGATCTCAATGATGTCAGACGTCATGCAATAAAGACTGCAGGAGTAACTGATGATCAACTAAACAAGATGATAACACCACTTGAAGGAGTGTATCTGATTGCAGATCATCTTAGAACATTGATTTTTGCAATTACAGATGGTGCACTTCCAAGTAATGTAGGTGGAGGATATAATCTCAGAATGATGTTGCGAAGAATTAATGGAACAATTAATCGTCTGAATCTAAAATTGAATATTGATGAATTAATTGATGCCCATATTGATTATCTCAAAGATACCTATCCAGAACTTGATGAAAAGAGAGAAGACGTCAAGCAAATTCTCAAGCTAGAATCAACAAGATATGAAGAATCCAAAGTGCACATGAAAAAAAAGGCAGAAAAGATTCGTGAAAAAGGTGTGCCGAGTGTCGATGAACTGATTACACTGTACGAATCCGATGGCATTACACCTGAATATCTCAAAGAAGTAAATGCAATTTCTGAAATTCCATCATCATTTTATTCCAAATTATCTGATTTGCACCAGTCTGAAAAGAAAAAAACAATTACAGAACTTCCACTAGAAAAATTACCTGAAACTGAGACGCTATTTTACAAAGACGACCCAATGGAGTTTGAAGCCAAAGTAATCAAGGTCTTTGATGACCAAGTGATATTAGATAAAACTTCATTTTATGCCAGAGGTGGTGGACAAGAACCAGACTTTGGAAGTATCGCAGGATTCAATGTGATCAATGTAGATAAACACGCAGACATTATTGTTCATCAATTAGAAGACGGCGTACCAAAAGAAGGAGACACCGTATCATGCAAGGTAGATGAAACTCGTCGTGTAAACATTACCAAAAATCACACCAGTACACACATCATTAATGCATCATCAAGAGGAGTGTTAGGTTCATGGATTTGGCAACACTCTGCATTCAAAGACGATGATCATGCCAGATTAGATATTACACATCATTCATCATTAACTGATGAGCAAGTAAAACAGATTGAAGATGCAGCTAATAGCATGGTCAAACAAAATCTTTCAGTCAACATCGATTATTATGATAGAGGAACTGCAGAGCAAAAATATGGATTTAGAATTTACCAGGGGGGTGTAGTTCCAGTAAAATCAGTTAGAATTGTATCAATTGAAGATCAAGATATAGAAGCATGTGGTGGAACACATGTAAAGAAAACTGGAGATATAGAATTAATCAAAATTACAAAGACCAAAAGAATTCAAGACGGAGTAGTTCGTATAGAGTTTGTCTCAGGTCCTACTGCATTTCAATACGTCAAAGATCAAGAAGAAGAATCAAAGAAACAAGCTGAAGAAAATATTGCAAAGCAAACACTAGAAAAACAGCGAGAAGAAAATAAACAAAAAGCAAGAGAACAGATCCCCATACTATTAGAAAAAATTCTAGGTGGTGAATCAGGAGAACTAGATGAAATTACAGTGAAAAACAAAATTTGCTTTACTGCAAGTGAACAATACGATGATTATTTTCATCAAAACTTTGGCAAGAAACTAATAACTAAAGATAGTAAAGCTGCCTTTTGTGGAATTTTTGAATCAGGACCAACTGTAAGAATAATGATGCATGCAGGGGAGGAATCAGGCGTAAATTCTGGTGAGATAGCCAAGGAAATAGCCTCAATTCTAGGTGGTTCTGGCGGAGGTGATGCTAAATTTGCTCAAGGTGGAGGAAAAGACACATCTAAAAAAGACGAGGCAATTGCCAAAGCGAAATCAATGATTTTAGGATGAAAAAATGACAATTAACTGGAACGAGATAGAAAACAAATGGCGAAACAGATGGATTGAATCAAAGGACTTTGAAACAAATCCAAATGAGAAACCAAAAAAATTCATTACAGTTGCATATCCGTATCCAAATTCTCCTCAACATATTGGACACGGCAGAACTTACACACTAGCTGATGTTCATTCAAGATTTTACAGAATGCAAGGGTATAACGTATTATTCCCAATGGGATTTCATTATACTGGTACTCCTGTTCTTGGCATGGCAAAGAGAATTCAAGCTGGAGAAAAAGAAATCCTAGATGGGTTACAAAACGTATATCATGTTCCAGAAGAAGACATCAAAACATTTGTTGAACCAATAAAGATTGCAGATTATTTCCATAAAGAAATTAAATCTGGAATGATTGAGATGGGTTATTCCATTGATTGGAGAAGAGAATTCACAACTATAGTTCCAGGTTATCAAAAGTTTATCGAGTGGCAAATTACAACTCTCAAAGAAAGCGGTAGAATTATTCAAGGGAGTCATCCAGTTGGATGGTGTCCTGTTGATCAAAACCCAGTATCACAGCATGATACAATGGGAGACGTTGAACCAAAGATTGATGATAAAAATTTCCTAGTCAAATTTTCATTTGGCAAATTTATTTTTCCAGTTACAACACTAAGACCTGAAACAATTTTTGGAGTTACAAATTTGTGGGTCAATCCAAATACAATTTACAAAAAGGTAGCAGTGGATAATGAAACATGGATAGTTTCTGAAGAATGTGCAAAGAAAATAGAATTCTTTGAAAAAGAGGTCAAAATTGTTGGCGATATTCCAGGTAATGAAATTATTGGAAAATATGCTACAAATCACAATGGACGAGAAATCCCGATATTGCCTGCAGAGTTTGTAGAGCCTGGAATGGGCACGGGCCTTGTAATGTCAGTACCTGCACATGCACCAAAGGATTACCAGGCATTGATGGATTTGAAGGCTAAAAATCATGAATTAGCGGTCAAAATTGAGCCTATTCCGATAATTGTTACTGAAGGGTATGGGGAATTTCCTGCAAAAGACATTTGTGAAAAATTAGGAGTCTCAAGCCAATCAGATGAAAAGTTAGAAGAGGCTACAAAAGAATTGTATCTAAAAGAATTCACAGATGGAAAGCTAAATGAAAAATGTGATAAATTCAATAATGAAAAAGTCCAATTTGGACGAGACAAAGTAAGAGCATGGTTAGAAGAGAATGATCATCTAGAAAAATTCCCAGTACTTGAAAATGCTCCAGTACATTGTCGTTGTGGAGCAGAATGTGTTGTTAAAGTATTGAACAATCAATGGTTTTTGAATTACGGAGATGAAGAATGGAAAGAACTAGCTCGCAATTGTTTTGATGAGATGAACATTCTACCAAATAATATCAGAACAGAGTTCAAAGAGGTAATTGATTGGTTGCATGAGCGAGCTTGTGCAAGACAACAGGGACTTGGAACAAAACTTCCATGGGATAAAGATTGGATTGTTGAGAGTTTATCAGATTCTGTAATTTACATGGCATACTATACCATTTCTAGATTTGTAAATGATGGAACAGTAACTCCTGAAAATTTAACAAAAGAATTCTTTGATTATATTTTGTTAGATAAAGGAGATATTGCACTAGCTACACAAACCTCCAAGTTGACTGAAGATGTAATTGAAATGATGAAAAAAGAGTTTCAATATTTCTATCCAGTTGACTCTAGACACTCAGGTAGAGATTTAGTTCAGAATCACTTGTCATTTTTTGTATTAAATCACGTTGCAATATTTGATAAAAAATTATGGCCTCAAGAAATTGTAGTCAATGGTTCTGTAATGATGGATGGTGCAAAAATGAGTAAGAGTATGGGAAACATCATTCCACTAAGAACTGCAATTAGAGACCACGGTGCAGACCCAATTAGATTGGCAATAATATCATCAGCAGAACTACTCCAAGATGCAGATTTTAACATGGAATCAGTCTTTGGCATTCAAAATAAACTAGAATCACTCCTTGAGGAATGCTCCAAGGTAAAAGCAGGAGAGATCGGTAATTTGGAGGCTGAAGACAGGTGGATTTTATCTAAAACTCAGAGCATGATATCCCAAGTAACTGAGGCAATTGAGAAGATGAGACTACGAGAAGCACTGCATGATATTTTGTTTTCATTTGAATCAGATTTGAGCTGGTATCACAAAAGAGCAAATGCCAAAAACAGAGCAAACATTTCAGGAATATTACACCAGATTAATTCTACACGAATTGCAATGCTATCTCCATTTGCGCCACACATAGCTGAAGAGATGTGGGAAAAACTGGGACATACAGACATGGTATCAAAATCAACATGGCCTGAATTCTCTAAAGAAAAATTAGATGCTACCTCAATTCAATCTGAAGAATTACTAAAATCAACAATTGATGACATTACAAACATTCTCAAAATTACAAAAATCACTCCACAAAAAATTGTAATCTATGTAAATTCTGATGGATTCAAATTAACAGTGTATCGTAAGATATTAAGAATTATGGTAGGTGGTCAAAACAACATGGGAGTTGTAATGAAAGAATTGATTGCAGATCCTCAAACTACAGATGCCAAAAAAATACCAGACTACATACAAAAAGTAATCAAGGATTTACATTCAGAATCTGAAGAAATCAAGAGTATGAAATTAAAATCAAAAGAATTTGATGAAAAAGAATTCTTGTCAAAGGAATTAATCAGTATTGGAAAGAAAGAGTTTGGAGTAGAGATACAAGTGTATTCAGAATTAGATAGTGACATTTATGATCCTAAAGGTAAAGCAAGACATGCAAGACCATTCAAGCCAGCGATTTTGATTGAATAAAATAAAAAAGCAAGAGTTTGAGACCAATACTCAAAGGATGGATGAACATCTCTTTAACTTAAGATCAGAGACTATACGTTCTCTGATGACAGCAATTGTTCTAAGGTCTGAAACATTTGCAATCAGACGACAAACTATCTTTTCAATATAACTATTCAATTTTGATTTTTGACCAATACTACTTTTTCGTACTAGTCAAAATTATCCAAAAGATTGGACACTAGTAAAATTTTCAGATAGTGTATTTATTAGGCATAACAGGATCGCAGAATATCTTGAAGATAGCAGTGATGGGAATGGGTGTAGCAGGCTCATATCTTATGGCCAGACTAAAAAATTCAGAACACGAAGCTGTAGGATATGAAAGAATGACAGAAGATAGACATGACTCTATTTGTGCATGGGGAACGATAAAATCAGTATTAGATGGATTTTGTAAAAAAACAGGAAGGAATTTTGATGATTTTTTAATTCATGACGGAAAAAAGATGCATGTCAAAATGAGCAACGATGTAAAATTTGATATTGGATTGAAGGGATTATGTACGTATAACAAATTAGGATTGATTAAAGATTTTATCAAAGATTGCAACGTAATTTATGGTCCACCACCAAAGATAGAAGAATTAGAAAAAGAATATGATATGATTGTAGATTGTACAGGCTTTCATAGGGTTTACCTACCAAAGATGAAAGAAGATTTCTTTTTACCAACCTACGAGTATAAAGTTGAATATGAAGACAAAGTACCGTATGACGATTTTTACATCGAACCATTTCCAGGGATGTCAGGATACTTTTGGTATTTCCCATTAGGTGGAAAATATGCACATATTGGTGCAGGAGATTATAATAAAAATCACATCAAGGCAACTGACGCATTTTTAGAAAAACATGGCGGAAAAGTAATTGCTACTAAAGGACGTCCAATTAGATTAGCAACTCCAGATAAATGTAAACCGTATTATTCAGGTAAAGTAGTTGGAGTTGGAGAATCAATTGGAACTGTATATGCATTATTAGGAGAAGGAATTATCCCATCCATGCAATGTGTTGAGATTTTCCTTGAAAACATGCATGATTTTAAAGCATATGAAAAAGCAATAGAGAAACACTACAAAGTTTATGCCAAAGTATTTAATTTTGTAAGAGCAAAAATTCAGAAAAATTTCAGCTTCTTAAAGGCATTACCAGATTTTATGTCAATTTTCATATACATGAAAAAGCATGAAGATAGATTTGGAATGAATATAAAAATTGCAGATTTGATGAAAGTAGCTAAAGCCTAGCTAAAACTTACAGAACTGAATCCTTCTCGACTTGTACGATTAGATGCCATGTTGTAGTCATAGATAGTAGTAGAATATGTTTTGAGTTCATCTGTCATTTGATCTAAATTATCTGCAAGGTAGAATCCCGGGCAATCTCCTGTAAACTGATAAGTTGCATGTACACGCGCTTTTCCTTTTTCATTTTCTAGCCAACTTGCAAATGGATACAAGTAACAAACTCCAGGTCTATCAGGATGCATACTGCATCCACCCTTATCATCTAAAAATCTACATGAAATATGAGTTCCATCATCAGATTCAGTCTCATCATTTTTTCTTTTCAGATTAATAGTAGTCATTGTAGTCATTTGCCCAGATGGTCCAGGTTCCTGGTAAGTTACAGTAAGTGTTTCATTTTTAATAAAATCTGAAGAATTTTTGTATTTCAAGCCGTTCCCAATTGTGATCAAATCATCAGAAGTTAATGGGAGTCTACCTTGTCTATCACAACAATTATGGCAATCAGGCCAAAAGCATGTCCATAAAATATATTTTTTTTCAGAATTAAGATAAGGGACATGAAAAATTACATCTTTAACTTTAATGGCATAATCAGATACATCAGTAATTTTACCTAACATAAATTTCCTTAAAATTGGATCAAGATCCCAATCTTTTTCTAACAAATCTAATGATTCTTGGATTTCTCTTTGAGACAACTATTAAGATATAGCATCTTTTCCAGATGTTATTAATGTTGAGTGAAAAAGGAAAGTATGCTTCAGCTACAGAAAACAGAAGATTTGTGTGGAAGGAAATTATCTGGCCATTGATTTTAGAAATTAATGAAGTTGCATTTTCATTGAAACAATTTCAAATGAAACGAGAAGTAGTATGTAAAGGGGGGGAAACAACAATTACAATAGCTTCCAGAGGATTAGTTTCATTAATGCAAAAAGGAATCATACTAAAAGAAAGAAACATTTATTCAATTCATTATAAATTAATTCCATATATGAGATTAAAGGCAGAATGTGATTATGCAACTGCCATTCATGAAGTTAGAATAAAATAATCACAGCAAATGATTATATTCTGAAAGCCAGGATTTATTTCGGTAGCCCGATAGTCTAGCGGTCAAATAATAATTTAGATCAAGGATTCTGCCCTCTGGATCTCAAGAGTGGATAGGCGGAGACGGCAGTTCGAATCTGCCTCGGGCTACTTGAAAAATTTCTATCTTGATGCTTGTGCTATACGTTCTAACTCATGCTTTTTCTTGACAGATGGTGCACTAGAATCGTTAGATGCTGCAAGCATTAATTGTTCAGCCATATGTTCTTCAATGGGTTTTGGATTAGAAAATGTTGCTTCTTTGATGGCATCTGAAATAAATTTCAAAGCCAAATCAACTCTTCTGATTGGAGCAACATCTACAGATACATGGTATACTGTACCACCATAAACAATTCTAGTAGTATCCTCATTTGGAGCAGAGAATTCTACGGCTCTAACTAAAACCTCAACAGGATTTTGACCAGTTTTTAATGCAATTATATCAAAAGCTGTTTTAACAGTATTAAGTAATTTAGTTTTCTTTCCAGTCATTCTACCAGTGTTTTTTGCATATTTCTTTCCAAAGTGCATTGTCTTGTTGATTAATCTCTCAACAATGTTAACATCTGCTTTATTGAATCGTTTTAATGCTGAACGGCCATAAGTGTAAGGTAAAATTTGTTTTCTCAAAGATATAGCAGTCTTTAATCCAGGATCTTTAATCTCAATATCAGATAAATCCCATTTTCTAAATAATAATAAATTCTTTGTTTCTACCATTTCTATCTCCTTGGTTTCTCCTTCTTTCCAATTACCAATTCATGAAGTGATGTACCATTAACTTTGAAAACTTTGAATCGAACTCCAGGAATATCCCCCATTGCACCACCTTGTGTTGCACCCATACCTTGAATATGTACTTCATCGTGTTCATCGATAAAATTCATTGCACCATCTCTTGGTAAAAATGCTGTAACAGTTTTTCCATTTTTAATTAATTGCACTCGAACACATTTTCGAATAGCAGAGTTTGGTTGTTTTGCTGCAATACCAACTTTTTCTAAAACAATACCACGAGCTTGAGGTGCACCACCAAGAGGATCAGACTTCTTATCAATACCCAATTTTCGTCTCTTATAGGTAGAGATTGCCCATCTTTGTTTCTTCTTTTTATTTGTAAGAACCCTACCAGCAAATAATCCAAGAGGTGATTTTCTCATATCTTACATCTCCAAAGTTGCACGTTCAGGACTATTAATCAGTACACTACTAATATCAAAATATCGTTTTGCAAGCAGTCTTGCTTTCTCAGCATTTCGACCTTCCCTTCCAACAACAATTCCTTTTTTTCTTGGATCTACCATAACAATTGCCTGTTTTGACCCATCTGCTCGTGTATTTATTTTTACTTCAGAAATTAATTTTGAATTAAGTAAATTAGACAAGAATTTTGCGGGATCTTCATCAAATTCCACCAATTCCACATTTCTCTTAACAATATTCTGTAAAGATTTGATATGAACACCACCTTTGCCAATGGCAAGTCCCATTTTGCCAGTATTAACTACAAAAATGACTCTATCTTGTTTTTCATCTTCTACACAATCACGAGCTGTTGCACCTGTTACGTTTTGAAACAGAGACATCATTCGCATTTGATCAGTTGAAAGTTTTATTGATTGTGTCATTAGAATTCCTATTTAACTCCGAACAAAAAATGTCTCATTTAAACTTACATTAGATAAATAACAACTAATCATTTTTTTTCCTCAGCTTCAGTATCTTTTAAAATTGATTTGATGTTTGCATCATCTATAGATGTGAATGAAATTGTTGAAATTCTAAATTGTAAGCCACATAGTCTACCTAATGCGACTGATGTTCCTTGAAAGTTTACCAATGGTATTTTTTCTTTTTTTGCATCGGATTCAATTTTCTCAAACATTTCTTTTTTAATTGATTGAGACAAGATAATCAGCTTTGAATTCTTTACAGAGTTTAAAACTTGTTTAGTACCCATGATTAGTTTATCTTCCTTGCGGGCATCTCTTAATGATTTTTCAAGTATCTTACTCATGTGTTTACCTTATGACAATCCTCTGGACAGGGCTTTATAGGTTTATGGAAAAATTACAGATAATAATGAAAAATTAGTTTAGGAAATTAAATAAAGAACCCAAAGTTGAAAATGCAGTATTAACTTCATCAAAAAAATTATCTGGTTTTTGTTTTTCAGAATTTATTGTATTGATTTTTTCAGATAAAGATGATTTTTGAATAGAAATATTTTGAAAAGGGGATTCTGAAGAATTCTCAGATAGATTAGAAGTCAAAGATAATGCAATTTTAAGATTCTTGTGAGCAGTTAGATTATCAGGATTTTGTGCCAAAATTTCATGATATAACAGAATAGCTGAATTAAGATTTCCTATATTTGCAAAGGCATTTGCCTTGTTATTTTTAGCAGCTAGAAAATTTGGATCAATGTTAATTGCATGATCATAGTAAACTATTGCCTCAGAAAAATAGCCTAATTTTCCTAAAGTTGAACCTTTGTTAACAAGAATCTCAACATCATCAGGATTATCGATTAATGATTCATTAAAAAAATTTAATGCATTATCAAATTGACATAATCGATACAAAGCAGGACCCATTCCATCATAATATGAAATGGTATCAATAAAAATACTTGAATCACATTTTAAATTAATTTGGTTTAATAATTTTCCCAGTTCCACGTCTTCCACAGTAAGATTGTTTTGTTTTTTGATTTCATTGTAAGGTTCTTTTACAACAGGTTCTTTTACAACAGGTTCTTTTACAACAGGTTCTTTTACAACAGGTTCTTTTACAACAGGTTCTTTTACAACAGGTTCTTTTACAACAGGTTCTTTTACAACAGGTTCTTTTACAACAGGTTCTT
>Ga0224498_10000214_pt1 | contig 13693 bp, 12 predicted proteins | sample SF_Jul11_sed_USG_5_FD_167971 | JGI IMG/M metagenome (GOLD analysis project Ga0224498, IMG submission 167971) | Sediment microbial communities from San Francisco Bay, California, United States - SF_Jul11_sed_USGS_21 | ecosystem: Environmental > Aquatic > Marine > Sediment | place: USA...
GTATTGCCTTGTTGCTGCATGGAGAGAGCCATCATCAAAAGATTTTGAAAAAGTTTGTAAAATTATCAATCAAATTAATGACAAAGTTGGGATCAGTGTAGAGTGTAGTTTAGGATTTCTTACACCGGAGCAGGCAAAAAAACTAAAAGAACTCAAAGTAAAAAGATACAATCACAATTTAGAAACTGCAAAATCAAAGTTTTCAGAAATTTGTACAACTCACACATATGAAGACAGATTGAAAACGCTTGGTATTGCAAGAGACGCGGGATTAGAATTATGTACTGGTGGAATTATTGGATTGGGGGAAACAAGAGACCAGCGATTAGAATTAGCAATAGAATTAGGGAGGCTGTATCCTGAAGAAGTGACAATCAATATTCTTGTTGCAGTACCAGGAACACCTCTAGAATTACAAACAGATCTTCCAAATTCTGAAATTGTAAGAATGTTTTCAGTGATCAGATTCCTATTACCTGAATCAGTAATCAAAATTTCAGGAGGAAGAGAATCAAAGCTAGATGATTCTGGTGAAGAACTACTGCAAAGCGGAGCAAATGGAATAATTACTGAAGGATATCTTACCATGGGAGGAAATGAGGCTAAAAAAGACATGGAATTAATTGAGAAAATCGGGCTCCAAGCATAACAATACAAATCAAAATTTCCGTGCCCACATCCCATTTTACAATGAGTTTATTCTATGATTTAGTTTGAAGATGACTCTGATGAAAAATAATTCCATTAACTAAAGCAGTTTGTTTTCTATATAGAATATGGAACTAACATAATCTATGCCTAGTATTTGTAAATAGAATTTTCAAAACAATTCAGTTAATGAAGACAAAAACATCGTTACTGATTTTATTGACTGCACTTGGGGCAATTATTTCTCCACTTTATGCAGATGCAGCAACAACACCTGATGTGCCTGATCCTAATCAAGAATTTACTTTGACAGGGGCAGGAGCAACATTTCCATTCCCTCTAATTGATTTATGGAGAGTTGAGTACAATAATGTACAAAACAACGTAAACCTGAATTATCAATCAATTGGAAGTGGTGGTGGAATTAAGCAACATATCGAAAAAACTGTGAATTTTGCAGCATCAGATAAACCTATGAGTGATGCAGAAAGAGAATTAGCTCCAGGTACACTGCACATCCCTGAATCAATTGGAGGGGTAGTTTTAGTATACAACATTCCTGAAATTCCAAACAAAGGATTGAAGTTAACAGCAGATGCTATTGCTGGAATATTTTTGGGAGAAATTACAAAATGGAATGATCCTGCAATCACTGCAGAAAATCTAGGACTGAATCTTCCTGATAAAGAAATCGTTACAGCCCACAGATCAGATGGTTCTGGAACCACTTTCATATTCACCGATTATCTAACAACAATCAGTCCAACATGGGATGAACAAATAGGTAAAGGAAAATCTGTGCCATGGCCATTAGGTTTGGCTTCCGCAGGAAATGAGGGTGTTGCAGCAATTGTAAAGTCTACGGAATATTCTATTGGATATGTTGAACTAGCATATGCATTCCAAACAGGAATGAGTTATGCATCAGTTCAAAATGCCGAAAAATCTGCTTTCATTGAACCAACTTTAGACAGTATTTCTGCTGCCTCTAGTGGTGTTGCCAACAATCTACCTGCAGCTGAAGACAGTTGGGTTGGAGTATCACTAGTAAATGCACCAGGTTCTGACTCATATCCTATTGCCAGTTTTACATACTTGCTATTGTATGATGATCTGAAACCAGTAACTAACAACAAAGAACAAGCAAAAGCCATCATCCATATTATTCATTGGATGATTACTGATGGTCAAGAATTCTCATCAAGTTTACTATATGTTCCACTTGCAGACAAAGTAACAGAACTTGGTAAACAAGGATTATCAAAAGTAACCTATGACGGAGAATCCATTTGGACTTATGAGACCGATGCAAGCACAGATTTGGGAATTCCACAATGGATTAGAGACAATGCCAAGTGGTGGTCTGAAGGTTTGATAACTGATCAAGACTACATCAATGGATTACAATACCTCATTCAACAAGGTATTCTCAAAGTTTAAATTTTTTCTAAATTTTTTTATTTTTTTAAGATTCTTTGATGACACTTTGCACTGTTTCATCTATCGTAATTTCAGATATATCTCTTGAATATTCAGCAGTTCTTCTAATATCTTCTAAAATTAATTTTATTATGGCTGTATTGTTATTTGGTTTGAGAGAATCCATCAGTTTTTTCTCTTTTTCTATAACTTCGGTCACACTTGATGCAACTTTTTCAGCCATCTCATAATCTCTTTTTGAAAGTGCTGTTATCGAATTTTCAAAAACAGCCAAAGATTCCTTACTGATCTGCTCAATTTCTTTCAAGGTTTTTTTATCTAAAGGAGAATCCAAATATTTTACTTTTTTCGCAATAAGTCCTGCATGGTCTGCAATTCTTTCAACACATTTTACAACCGTCCTATAACCAAGACAATCGGAAGGTTTTTCGAGGCCAGAATCTAGTAAAACCTGTACGTTTTCTAATGATAGATTTAGATTCCTCATCAAATAAAGACTGAATCTATCTACTTCATCATCCATTTTGAGAACTTCTTCCGCGGATTCTGAATTTAATTCCTTTAATGCCTCAATAGCATCCTGATGCATGTTTGTGGCAGTTATGTGCATTCTCTTTAATGCAACACTAAACGATAATTGTGCAAGTTGTGTTAAGACTTGCAATACTATTTTCTCTGAACTTGCCTCGATGATTTCTGTACCCATAAGTGTAGTCCTTACTAAATCTCTAATTGCGCCTCTATGTGTACTAGGAATTTCGATTCCTTTTGTTTTAATCTCAATAGTTTTGTAACCTGAAAGATATATAGCTATGATCTTTCTTCTTATAGATTCTTTTGAATCATTTTTTCCGATGAATGCGATCGCATTGGTTTTTTTACTTTGTTCTTCTTGAAACAATGTAATTGAGTTATTACGATTCTTTACTAAAGTAACATCAGAATTTTTCTTTAGTTGTAACTCATCAATCCATGTCTTGGGTAATGAAACAATATACGTGGAACCTCCAGTCATTTGCAATCTTCTTATTTGTTTAATTTCGGACATGATTTACAACTATGCGGTTAGTTAGATTTTTGTTGTTATACTACTTCTGAACATAATCTATATAGATCTAAACTTGATTCGTACTCTACATAATTTATGTTCGTTTTTTAGATAACTCGTAATTCGTGTTGAAGCTATGTGGAGAAAAACCCGGATACATCTCGCAAACAAAATACCCATTCTGACAAAATTTTCAAGTTAGCTGCCACAGTTGCAGGATCATTTGTTTTAGTAATCATAGTTCTAATGGTATTTCAGTTAATTTCGGAGTCTTATCCGATTTGGGAAGAATCTGGTCTTTCATTTATTATCGGTACTGATTGGAACGCAGTTGAAGGAAGAGAATCGTTTGGGGCATTACCATATATTGCAGGTACGCTTGTTACTGCTGCCTTGGCAATGGCAATCGGAGTTCCTCTCAGCATCGGAATTGCAATGTTCATTTCGGACGCCCCTGCAAAAATTGGCGGTCCTTTAGGATTTCTAGTTGAACTTTTAGCTGCAGTTCCAAGCATCATTTATGGACTCTGGGGCCTTTTAGTTTTTCGACTTTACTTTCAGGAATGGGTAGAAAAGCCATTACATGATTTATTCGGAGATTCGATATTTTTATTTTCGGGGACTCCATTTGGGCTTGATCTAATCACAGCAAGCGTGATTTTAGCCATAATGATTATTCCAACGGTTTCGTCAGTATCCCGTGAAATAATGAAAGCAGTTCCTCAACAACAAAGAGAAGCCGCATACATGTTAGGTGCAACAAAATGGGAAATGTTTAAGCTAGCTGTATTCCCGTATTCTAAAACTGGATTAATCGGGGCTTCAATTCTAGGACTTGGCAGAGCCGTTGGTGAAACCATGGCAGTCACGATGTTAATCGGAAACGCAACAGGGATCTCTGCATTCCCTTCGTCTTTCTTCAAACCAAGTCAAACAATGTCTAGCATTATTGCAAACGAGTTTGTCGAAGCATCACCGGCATCTTTACATCTTCCTGCTTTAATTGGGGTTGCTTTGATTCTTTTACTCATTGCAATTGTAATCAATGTTGTAGCACATGTTCTAGTAACCAGAATGATGAAAGTAAAGGAGGGTGCAATTAACAATTGAGTACCACTAATGAAAAAAGACAAGAGTACAGGGCTTTATTCAAAAACAACGTAAAGAAAAGGTTAGTTGTTGACAAAATAGTTCACATCATAATATTTGCATTTGTAATAATTGCAATCATTCCTCTTGCTAGCATCCTAGTTGAAGTATTCAAAAATGGGATCTCTGCAATAAGTTATGAGTTTTTAACTGCAATTCCCGGCTCAATTGGTTCTGGCGAAGGTGGCATTGGTCCTGCGATCCAAGGTACTTTGATAATAATTGGGCTGGCAAGCTTGATGGGCGTTCCCATCGGTGTGATGTCAGGAATATTCCTTGCTGAATTAGGCGACAATAAACTTGCAAGAAATGTCAGATTTTTCAATGACGTATTTATGGAATTTCCATCCATAGTTCTGGGAATATTTGCATTTTTAGTAATTGTGCTAATTCTTGGCCATTTTTCAGTTTGGGCAGGTGCCTTTGCATTGGCTTTAATCATGTTTCCAATTGTTGCAAGAACCACTGAAGAATCTCTAAAAATGGTTCCCATTACTTATCGTGAGGCAGGAACTGCCCTCGGTTTGAAAAAGTGGGTCATTACTTTTAGAATCGTAATTTCTGCTGCAAAAAGTGGAATGATTACTGGAATTTTGCTTTCCGTTTCAAGAATAGGAGGTGAAACTGCTCCATTGATAATGACTATTCTTGGAAGCAGTCAATTCTTTAGCAGTATGGATGTTCCAATGGATGCATTGCCTCTAAGGATTTGGAGGTTGTCATTGCTACCTTATGAGAGTTCACAATTACAGGGTTGGGGAGCTGCATTAGTTTTGATACTGGTCATCATAGGAATCAACATGGCTGTTCGATACCATTTTGCTAATGGAAATGGAATAATAATGCGATTTATCAAACAAGGAGTAAGCACTAAGAGATGACTACGTTGAGTGTACCCGCCCAAAAAATTACTAATTCCATAGATTCAGCAATTCCTTCCTCTGTGCCTCATGAAGAAGAAAAATTCAAAATGATCGCAGAAAATGTTTCTATTTATTACGGTAGTACAATGGGGGTGAAAAATGTCACAATGAAATTTCCAGAAAAATCTGTCACTGCTTTAATTGGACCTTCGGGATGTGGAAAGACGACTTTCCTTAGATGTCTCAATAGGATGCATGACATGACAAAAAACGCCAAAGTTGAAGGCAAAGTAATGATTGATGACATCGATCTTTACGATAAATCCATAGACCCAATTTATCATAGAAGAAAAGTAGGAATGGTTTTTCAAAAACCAAACCCGTTTCCAACAATGTCCATTTATGATAATGTCACTGCAGGTCTAAAATTAAACGGAGTAAAAGATAAGAGAATCCTAGATGAGATTGTAGAGGACACATTAAAGATGGCATATCTTTGGGATGAAGTAAAAAATGATTTGAAAAAGTCTGCAATTGAATTATCTGGAGGTCAACAACAAAGACTTTGCATTGCAAGAGCATTAGCAATTCAACCCGAAGTTTTACTGATGGATGAACCTGCATCTGCACTTGATCCAATTGCAACTCAGAAAATTGAAGAAACTATTACAGAACTAAAAAAAGACTACACAATAATAATTGTAACTCACAACATGCAACAGGCAGTCAGAGTTTCAGATTATACTGGATTTATGTATCTTGGAGAATTAATTGAATTTAGAGAGACAAAAAAACTATTTACCGACCCAAAAAATGAATTAACTGCAAAATATGTACAGGGGCAATTTGGATAATGACTAGACTAATTGATCCTTCACTTGAAAAGCTATCTCAAATAATGTCTGAGATGGGAGATATGGCCATAGCATGTGTCTCATTAGCAGTTGATTCATACCTTGAAGGAAAGAACACTAATGATGAAGTTTATGAATTATCTGATTCAATTCGGAACAAGTATTTTGAAGTCGAAGACTTGATTTTCGATATGTTACTAAAGTATCAACCAGTTGCAGATGATTTTAGAATGATCCGTTCTTCTACTGAAATATCGTATGCATTTTCAAGATTTGGAAGATATGCTTATGACATAACTCAGGTAAGAGATTTGTTTGGAGATATTTCTGAATGTACAAATGCATCCCTCATTGAAATTACAAAAAAAGTAAAACACATGATAAAAGAAGCTGTTCTTTCTTTTGCAGAACTGGATGTTAGAAAGGCTGTAAAAATTCAAGAAGATGAAGCATTCATAGATAAAATATACAAAGAAAGATTACCAAAACTAATTCAATCAAATAATACAAAATGCGCTCTGGCTGAAGCTTTGCTCTTACGCTATCTTGAAAGAATTGGAGATCATGCTGTTTTCATGAGTGATGCAATCAACTATATCGTTACAGGCAAACACAAACCAAGTGAAAAAAGAATAGCATCTCATACCAAATCCTCTTAGTTAGACTCATTTGCATTCATTTCACTCTCAATTTGAGACCGAATCAATGCTAACTCATTTACCATTTTAAGTACAAGATTTTTCATATTTTATGCCTAACAAAGCAATGTTTTCTGATGTAGATTCAGGTTTGAATAGATTTTAATCTGAAAAATTTGTATTATTCTTCAATGAGTATCCAAGTTAGACCTCTAACCTCTTCCCAAGATGAAGTATTGTTGTTATTGTTATCTTCCATGATATGATATTTGATATACAAAATTTGTTTATAATATTCATGAATCATTGGTTCAAATCAATGATTCATGTTGCAAAGTCCAGATTGGACTCAAAAATGGTTCGGACCAGTATGAATTGAATTGTGTAATATTGTTTTGTGACAAAATCGCCTCATCATAGATATGTTTCACATTAAATCTAAACAAACATTATAAAGAGAAGAGCCAATTAACAATTTTTTCATAATACATAATAGCTTTAAGATAAAAACAATATTGAATTTTATGAAAGCATCTGATCTTTTAGTAAAATGTTTAGAATCTGAAGGTGTAGAAATCATCTTTGGAATTCCCGGAGAAGAGAATGCAGATCTAATGATGTCCCTATCAAAATCAAAAATAAAATTTATTCTAACTAGACATGAGCAAGGAGCTGCCTTTATGGCCGATATTTATGGTAGGCTAACAGGAAAAGTTGGCGTATGTTTGGCTACACTTGGGCCAGGAGCTACCAATCTAGTAACAGGTGTTGCAAATGCAAACATGGACAGATCAAGATTATTGGCAATTACGGGTCAGACTGATTCACATCTTTTACACAAAGAATCTCATCAGAATCTCAATGTTGTACAGATGTTTGAACCCATTACAAAATGGAGTTGGTCTATACGCAATGCAAAAAATATTCCCGAAATTGTAAGAAGAGCTTTCAAGATAGCATTAACAGAGAAACCTGGTGCGACGCACATTGAACTTCCTCAAGACATCGCAAAACATGAATCAGACATTCCCCCCATCGGATTTCAAGAAATTTTTAGACCGACGGCAAATCCAGATCAAATAAAAAAAGCAGCAAAGATAATCCTTCAAGCTAAAAAACCCCTACTGTTTGTAGGAAATGGATGTGCAAGAGAAGATGAGAGCCTACAAATAAGAAAATTTGTTGAAAAAACTAAAATTTTCTCAATTAACACGTTCATGGGAAAAGGAGTCATTCCAGATGATTATGAGACACATCTTCAAACTATAGGCATCAAAGATGCAGACCATGCTTTACAGGCAGTATTAGAAGCGGATGTAATCATCTCAGTTGGATATGATTTGGTCGAATACACTCCAAGAATGTGGAATTCTAAACTTGACAAAAAAATTATTCATATTGATTTTACTCCTTCAGAGGTCTACACATTTTATCGGCCTGATGTTGAGATTGATTCAGACATTGGCTCTGCAATAGAATCCATCTTGGAAGAAATAGAAAAGCAACAATTAGAAAATTCTTCTCTTGATTCTTTTCCCCGCAAAGAAATTCCAGGAATATTCAAAAAAGTCCGCTCAGAAGTGATTGAAAGGATTGATGCATTCAAAGACGATGACTCTTATCCAATAAAGCCTGAAAAATTAATTGTCAACGTTAGAAATGCACTCAATCACGATGATGTTGTTATTTCTGATGTTGGAACTCACAAGTTATGGATATCTAAAATATATCAAACATTTGAACCCAATACCTGCATAATCCCAAATGGCTTTGCATCAATGGGATTTGCATTGCCTGGAGCAATAGCTGCAAAACTTGTTTATCCAAAAAAATCAATTGTAGCAATGACTGGCGATGGAGGATTCTTAATGAACGTTCAAGAAATAGAAACAGCAGTACGTTTGAAATTACCAATAATCGTTGTTGTATGGGTGGATAATGATTTCAACTTAATCTCAACAAAACAAAAACATGAGTTCGGAAAAAGTGTGTTTACGGAATTTAGTAATCCTAACTTTGTTCAGATTGCAGAAAGTTTCGGAGCTGTTGGATTTCATGTAAAATCTCCACAAGAGCTTTCACAAAGTTTGCAGAGTGCAAAAACAATATCAAACAAACCGACAGTGATTGCTGTAGATGTAGATTATTCTAGAAATGAAGTACTGCTTGATGATACATTTCCACTTTATGTGGATTCATTAAATCATACAAAATAATGATCCCTTACTAATATGCGTCCATTTTTATCTTCAAAATGATATACGCATCCCATCTGAAGAACGCATGGCCCAAATCTGAGATCAACTATGCGGTGATTCTAGGATGACTCGAACCTTGAATTAAGACAAACCATGTTCTGGAACTAAGAGAATTGAGTCAGATCAGCTCATGCAATACATAACACATAGTAATCTGATTCTCAGTCAATGGAATTAAAAATTATGTCCAGCATAGTTTTGCCTTGGAACTATGCGATAACAATACAGAACCATTCGTTTAATCATTTTTTAGGTTTCACTTCAGACGGGTTTCAAATTTTATGTACAAAAAAATGAAATTATATTTAGACAAGTCTATTCAAAAATCTTCATTAAGAATATGCTCTCATCTTAAATAACTAGGATTACATCTTCATTTTATGTACGATACAATTCTTGTTCCCCATGCAGGCACTCCTGCAGGCGATTTGGCACTCAAACACGCAATTCATATCGCAAAATCATCATCATCTGAAATAATCATACTTCATGTGATTGAAGACTTTCCACATGTTCCATTATTTTCTCTTCATGCATCACAAGTCACTAAAATCAAAAAGGAAATTGCACAGGAAACAAAAGAGATAAAATCAGCCATGGAAAAAGAAATGGCAAAACGTACGGAGACATGCAAAAAAAATGAAATAGACTCTCATCTCAAAGTGATTGTAGGATTACCAGCTGAAGAGATTTTGAAGATTGTAAAAAACCAAAAAATTGATTTGATTGTGATGGCAAAAAGAAGAAAGCTTAAAGGAATCAAAGGTCTTCTGACCCTGGGAAGTGTCTCAAGAAAAATTATTGAAGGTACCTCTTGTCCTGTTTTAATGATGGATGCTGAAAAGAAATGACCAAAACTTTTGATCATATTTTAGTTCCATACAATGGAACTGCAGGTAGTGAAAAAGCATTTAGAAAAGCCATATCTCTGGCATCATCCATTCAGGCAAAGATCACCATTTTAACTTGTTTGGAAGAACGGCCAACATTTGGATTTTTTAAAACAAAGACAAACAAACAGGAGTTTGAAAAAGAACGTAAGCTAGTAGAAAAACAACATCTAAAATTAGAAAAATTTTCCAAGGAACATAATATTTCATGTAGTTCAAAAATCGTAAAAAACGGATTAGCATCATCCAAAATTATTGAGTTTGCAAAACAACATAACGCCGACTTGATAATCACTACAAGAACAAAATTTTCCTCTCGCTATGAAAAACAACATTATCACAGTACTGTTGAAAACATGTTTAGAAATGCACCTTGTCCGATTTTGATTCTATGATACAAATAAAAATTAAATTCACTTTTGTCTGAATCTATTTTTGTCCTAAATTAGTTCTATCTTAGACATATTTCGTATTTTCGAATCTCTTTGAAACTACTCAAAACCTATCTCAAAATTTGGGTATTTAACATTAAATTTCTGTTTGACCATTAGCAGTTAATCTTAAAGTATTAAAAAATGGTTCGTCTCTTAAGTTTGGATTCAAAATCAAGATCATCCTTAATTCTTAGTTGGTTTTGGACATATCATGGCTTTTACAAGATGTGGCAAATGCGGAGAACTTAGATTTGATAAAAAAATTAATCTTTGTGGGAATTGCGGTCATCGAATCACAAAGGTTGCCAAGTCATTTGAGTGAAATTAGATCCCTTCAATGAACTGGATTTTGGAACCACAAATTATCCCCGGAGCTGATTCAAGTCTTTACGAATTTGAATTTAAACACATATTCTCAAACATTAGAATAACTTCGAAGAATGTACCTATGATTTAAAACAAATTCTTTTTTCATCCATTCAATGACTAAATCAAGAACTTCTCTTATGCTAATCGCATTATCTGTAACTCTTGTTGCATCTCTGTCTGTAGGTTTACTTCAAGAAAGTGAGGCTGTTAAAGGTCAAGGAGTGTCCTTGACAGAAATAGGATCTGACAAAGTTTGCGGAGATAGGCTGTGCTCTGAATCTGTAATGAGTTCTTCTTCCCATAAAGAAGCTCCAGATCAGACCATGTCTCAAACTAGTGAATGTAAAAGCTATGAAGGTAAAACACGTACCTATTACATTGCAGCAGACGAAGTAGAGTGGGATTATGCTCCTTTAGGACTAAACCATATGAAAGCACATGAGTTTAATGAAGATGAGAACGTGTTTGTTGAGAATACTTCAGATCGAATTGGAAGTAAATACATCAAGGCATTGTACCAAGAGTATACTGATGATACATTCTCAAAACTTAAACCAAGAGCATCTGAATGGACACATCTCGGAACACTAGGGCCAATGATTCATGCCGAAGTATGCGATACAATCAAAGTTGTATTCAAAAACAACTCAGATGAATTAGATTACTCTGTTCACCCGCACGGTGTCTTTTATGATAAAGATTCAGAAGGTGCTGAATACAATGATGGAACTTCTGCAAGTAACAAATCTGATGGCATAGTTGGTCCAGGACAAACTCATACTTACACATGGGCTGTTCCAGAACGTGCTGGACCTGGACCAAATGATCCAAGCTCAATAATCTGGATGTATCACTCACATGTTGATTCTCCAATGGATACCAATTCAGGGCTTGTTGGCCCTATGGCGGTAACCGCAAAAGGAATGGCAGATGCTGATGGCAGACCAATGGATGTAGACCGAGAAATGGTAAGTCTGTTTACAGTATCTGATGAAAATTCAAGTCACTATCTATGTGATAATCTAGAAACATATACAGACGAAACTTGTGATAATGAGGAATTGGTAGGAGATGATGATTTTGCTGAAAGTAATCTCATGCATGGTATTAACGGATACGTCTATGGTAATTTGCCAGGACAAACACTCCAAAAGGGAGAGCACGTACGTTGGTATCTAATTGGCATGGGAACTGAAGTAGATTTGCACACTCCACACTGGCATGGAAATACTGTCTTGTGGAATGGAATGAGAGTGGACGTTATGGAACTAATGCCAGCTAGTCTAAAGACAGTTGACTTTATTCCTGACAATGTAGGAACTTGGATGTTTCACTGTCATGTTAATGATCACATCTCAGCAGGAATGATGTCACTTTTCAAAGTGGTCTAGTCCTTTTTTTCTTTATTTTTTGTTAGACTTTGATTTTGAAATCGCTGTTGAAAATTAGATTCTGAAATTAAATATGTTCTTTACATAATTGCAATGAGGTAAAACCCGAAAGGTAAACGAGTTAAAAATCAAACTTTTTTAATTAAATCCTTCATTTTTTGATTTTTCTTTGCTTTCGGTTTTTCATTTGCATATCCAATTGGTAAAATTACTACGGGCCTAAGTTTTGTTTTAATGATTTCTGCAACCGCTTTTTCTTTAAAATGTCCAACCCACACACTTGAGAGGCCCAATGCCGTTGCCGCTAATTGGGAATAAGATGCCGCGATTGTTGCATCCTGTACTGAAAGGAGTTGTTTGCCACGATTTCCCATGAATTTTATTCTTTTAGGATCTGTACAAAAGATGAGAACAAGATTGGAATTAACATATTCTTGATCATGTGTTGCTTTTACTAATTTTTCTTTTTTCCTTTGTTCTTCGACAACAAAGATTTTGAAGTTTTGCATTCCCATAGCCGAAGGACTCATCCATGCAGTTTTCAAAATTTTTTGCATCTTTGATTTTTCAACGGGCTTTTTTGAAAATGACCTAACTGAGCGTCTTTTTTCTACAGTCTTAAAAAATGACAATTCTTTTTTCAAATATATGCATCAATAGTTAAACCTAAACATGAATCTCATTGTTGAAATTATACTTCATATCCATATGAGCACTTTTGAACCCAAATTTGGCAGATAAATTCCCGTAAAGTAAGACCAATCATTATTCTTTTCCCATAAACAGTTCAAAATATTATACTATTTTGAATAAAGTTTTACGCAAAATAATCAAGTAAAAATAGGAAAAAATCACGAGTTTATACTTAAATTTAATACACATTTATGAAAAAGCCATGTTGTAATATTTCATTGCATGATTCTTTAATTCAATCCATTCAGAATTTACAAAAAAGTAAATATGGTAAAGGCAATAAAAGCAAATTAACAACAATTCAAAGTGCATTAAAACTAGCAAATCCATTATTTGCATCAACTTCCAATTCTGAAGATACAAAAATCAAAGTAATCAATTTTAGAAATATAGAACAAGCAGAACAAATTCCAAGAATTTTAGACGAGTTTGCAAATAATTTTGAAATTCAATGTCTTGAAAAAAATGGGGCATCAGCTAAAAATTATTCGTTGTTTTCTGTTACACTTCTTAAAATCATAAAAACTCTTAATGCAGACAAAAAACGAGGTTTGCTATCAGCACACAGTATTAACATCCTAAACAATATGTTTGTGAAGCATCCTGTAGAATATAAAAAAATAGAAACCAGAGATCCGTTAAAATTTACATTTGTAATAATAGAACTTGCAATAGATGCAGAACGAAATCTTTCAAAATATTATGAATTTGACACAATATTATTGCGTCAGATCATGCCATTAATGCAAAGATATTACATGAAATATGATAATGCATTATTACAAATAAATGATGAATTTAACAAAATATCAAAATTTAGGTTGACCGTATCTATTGGAGAAAGACACAAAGAGATTGTAAAGATCTTTTTACATTATAGCATAGCTAAACTCCCAATTGAAGACAAAATATCCAGGGCAAAAAATATCATCGAGAAAATAATTCTTGAAAATAATGATTCCATCGTATTAGAATACTACAATCTATTGAACCTTTGTTTTGATGATAAAGAACTATG
>Ga0224498_10000217_pt1 | contig 13484 bp, 25 predicted proteins | sample SF_Jul11_sed_USG_5_FD_167971 | JGI IMG/M metagenome (GOLD analysis project Ga0224498, IMG submission 167971) | Sediment microbial communities from San Francisco Bay, California, United States - SF_Jul11_sed_USGS_21 | ecosystem: Environmental > Aquatic > Marine > Sediment | place: USA...
GTTTCTACTGTGCCAGTCTTGGCAATCTCTGCTGATACATAATATAATCCTCTAAATGGCATCTCTCCCTCACCAACAGCTACTGACCAAGTGCCATTTGCTGCGACTACTATGGTTCCAGCTTGATTGAATCTGTCCCCAAATCTGCCTATTCCATCAGTTCTTGACATGCGGATTGTTACGGTATATCCTGTGAGGTTCTTAGCTGAGGTCTGATTGATGTCTGTGTAAATAGTTCCCGTGAGTAAGTCATCAGAACTATAATTGTTACGAAACCACTGGGACTGATCCAGCTTTAAATATAATCCATATACTATGATGGAACACCTGCAAATAACACACCTTGTTACGTATTACTGGTTTTAATAGAACTAAACTGCGTTAGACGTGCTAATACTACTATACTATTGGCTTTCTTAGTTCACCAAAGTTTAGGAACCAGAACTGTATCTCCTTGTATATCATGGCTCCCCTTTGTGCCTCATCTATCTTCTTGTCCTTGCAGTGTTTTGATACCTCTTCAATTCTCTCTAGGATATTGGCATATGCCTCCATGAGTAGATTGATGTCCTTGTCTGCATGTCTGGATATGATCATTATTCTATTTGCCTTCCAACTTGGTTAACCGTGTCTGTATGTCTATCAATGCATCCTTTATCTTGTTTTGTTCTACGGCTAACGAGTATTCTGCGGGTGTCATCTCGATACCGCCAAGCTTGTACAATCCTGTACTAGGGTCTTGCTTTAGTAAATCAGTTGGTATCTTTTGACTTAGATCCATCTGTGTCCCTGCATTGCCTTTTGTATTGCCTTTTTTGTGTGTATTTGAATTCCTTCGGGTGTTGCGTTATCGTGTAGTTTAGCTAGGTCTTCAGCTCCTTTGATTGATGCTCGAACTGTATTAACTAGATTATCAAATAATTCGGCTTCAGGATTAGCTGATGCTCTTTGAGTAGTGGTAATTGTAGGGGATTGTGGTACTTTCTTTGCAGTTGCTTTCTTTGTCACTGTTGCTTTCTTTGTTGTTGCCATGGTTAATCTTTTTCATTCTTGTTTATAACTTTGTCCATCATGTCGCCTGCTATTCTTACGGTAACTAGAGTAGCGTTGATCTGTATTTCTAACTGGGATAAGGATGAATCCAAGGCTCTTAGTGAGTGCCTGAGGTGCCTGTACTCTTCAAACTTCATACTTCCTCCTACATGTCTTGCATATGCGTATCGTTTCATACTCAATGGTTGGGCTTTCCCACCCCTCAATACAGAAATGCCTTTTCCCATCCGTGCAGATATGATGTAATATCTTAGAATCGTGATATCTTTCACTCATCGCCTAGTATCCTACGTAGATCACTGTACACCTTTGATAATGGGATTAGTGATTCGGGTTCTGTTGCCATGATTGAAACATATTCCCTTAGGTGTTGTGTTACTTCAAAAGGATCAGTCATTACTCTACTACCTCTGTCTTTATTATCACACTTTTACTTTTCGGCCTGTCCTCGCCTATTATCTTGCCGTCATATGTTATGCTTGTTGAGGTGTAATCAAACTCCTTGAGGTCGTGGCACATCATGTCAAAGGCATCGATGATATCAAAACTCTTTTCTGATTTGTCTATCCCTCCTTTGGGGTCAAATTTCACTGCCCTCATGTTTGATATGAGTAATTTGAATTTGGGGTGGATTCTAATCTGTTTGTTCTTAACCATTTGTGATGCGGATATTGGCATAATCTTCTTTAATGTTTCCTTGTTGACATCCCTGTTAGTTTTCTCCGTACTACTCTTCTCGGTTTGACGTGCAGGCGAACCAAAGTTAAGAGGTATTGCGGGCACTCCTCTCTCATTAAGATCACGAATGAAACCAGCGTGAGCGGCATCTATCTTACAGTTGTCATCGTACCTGTGAGCCATCTCTTCAATCACATCAAGCATAGTACTAGGACTGGAACGTGCTTCCTCTATTACTTCCAATACATATAGAACACCATCCCTTACCTCTCCTGCGCATATGCCAAATTTGGATGCGTTATCTGACGCCCCGAACCCTGGATCACCATACACTCCTGATCTTCCGCCCAGCCTTTCAAGAGAGTATTCTTCTATGACATCATCAACATATTCCCCAAAGATGTCGCCAACACCGTACCCATATTCCCCCCATGCCTCTCGCATGAAACTCGGGGATTGTTTCCATATGTCGACTTGTTCTTGTGTATAATGGCCAACCTTGAGGGCCTTGTCTAATAATAAAAATTTCCTATAATACAGACACTGATCTTCTGGCTCCTCTTCAATCTGCTCATATAGACCACCTGGCAGGTATGGAGTGCTTGACCAAATCAAATAGGGGTTTGTCTTTGCTATGTATCTTTCCAGAACCTCCCGAGCCTTATCCTGTTGGCCTTTTGGAAAGAAATCTCCCTCATCAGCCCAGACCACTAATGGGTTTAATCCGTGGGCTGCTGCAACGTGATGGCTTGGGTAAGCCCTAATCTTGTTGCCATTGAGTATCAATGTGTCCTCTTTTGTCTTCGTAACAGACCCAATAGGAAACATATCTTTGATTCTTTGAATGATTGTAATTGCTAAATCAAGTCGTGGTCCTACTATAATGGGGATGTTGACATCTATTTGCCTTTTTTTCCACTCGTTATCCTTTAGACATTTCCATGCTATCCATGTACCAAACCACGTGGTTATTCCAAACCCAGCGCATTTCTTTATCCATATTCGCTTATGTTCTCGCATGTCGTTATCAAGTTGCTTCCATTCATCATGGAAATTCAGATCTGGATGAAGCCATCCCCAAAACTCCTTGAAGGTCATCCCCCTACATTGAGGAAAGTCCAGTGATTCCTCCTTAGGTTTGTTGTTTAACTCTCTTAATTCCTGTACGTCTTGGGCTAGACTAGTCATTATCTTTGAGGATATCATCCATTAACTTCTTGGATAAGAATTCAAAGTGTTCCCTTCCTTGTTGTGTTAGATCTTTCATCGTTTCTTAGCCTCATCTAGTACTGCCCTCACACCTAGATGTGTTACTGCTAGTTTCTCTTTTGCCAGCATACACTTTACCATTCTATCCACATATGCAAAGTATAATTCCACTGGTGGTTCTGGTCTTACCTGACCCTTCTTTAGCCTCATTGGACCATAAGCCTTGGTAAAACATTGGTTAATTATCATTGCTAGCTTTCTGCCGTCTACCCCTAGGTCTGTCCAGTTCTCCTTTGGATTCTTGGGGATTTGCCTAGCTTCTTGTATAGTTGTTACGCTCATTAGTCTACTTAGTTATGCCTAGAACTGTGTTTTATAGATTATGTTTATTGTATCTCTTGTAATACAATTGTCGTGCCTAGCACTGTAACTATTAGAGCCCAGACAAATACGTTGAATCGTACTAGTAGAGTCATTACTTTCTGCACCTCCTGCACTTGGCTATTCCAGTATCCTCGTCTATCATTACCTCAATGTTGGACGAATGGCAGTGTTGGCAAAGACCTAACATATCATATCATCTTACTCACTAGTTTTTCAGTCTTTATATCATTCCATGTCTTGCAAGCAAAGCAAAATAGTCTGTTTCTTGCCCCGTCATATCTTTCATCAATTCGCCATGATGAACATTCTCCGCACTTTATCCCGCTGAATCCCGCATGTCTTGCCATAGACCTGCTCTTTGGATCGTATAGTACCTCTACCTTGGTTATTCTCCCTGTGATTATCTTGTTGTTTTGTTTTGATGTCATGACCTGCTCTAGGAGTTTCCTAACATGGAGTAAGTAATTTACAAATGCGTGGCTCTTATTCACCTCAGTGGCTGCTTGCATCATTAGATGTAGCTTTTCTGGTAATACCTTGTCCCTTCCGTCCATTGCATCATTGAGGTTCTTGTTTGACTGGTCGTGGTTTGTTTGCATTTCATCTAATAGGAATGGTTCTATTTTATTGTCATATTCGTGCTTGTGTAGTTTGTCTAGGAATTTGTTTATTGTATCTCTTGTTTCTGTGTATCTCTGTATTGACCTTTTGTTGATCCTGGCGTAATCTTCTTTGCTTTTAACTGTTTCGGGATCATGGTGATCGCGCATTTGCTCCATTTCATATGCTAATAATGTCCTGGCGTGTACCTTGGTAAGATCCTTGTATTCATCTGGTAGGCTTTTTCTTGCGTGTGGTATTGCCTGAGGGATACCCATTGCTATTAGTTCACGCCTAATATGTGTTGAGATAGTCCATATCTCATCCTTGTATACTCCTAACGTGTGGAGATCCTTTAGAGCCTTGGCCCATTCCCTGATATGGTTGGCCTTTGGATCATCTGACTGGTATATTGAATAGGTAAATGTCTTGGGGTCTTTTAGATCTGCTTTGAACTTTGCTATGCGTGTTTTGAGGATGTTGATAGCTTCTTCATCTGTGAACTGAATAGTGTCACTACCCACGGTTGTTTAAATGATGTGTTATCCTTTAAAGGTTTACTTGTGTATGTACTCTCTTGACATGATGTTTTAGTGCCGATCCGTTAGGATATACATCTGCACAGAATGGACATTTCACTGGTCCTGTATGGTCTAATAGTGGCCTACCCTCTGTAAGCCGTAACCTCTTGGGGGATAGTCTATTTCTCATTAGGAATCATTCTCAATTAGCAACCGTTCAAGATATTGGATTCTATTTGCCAGATTATCTATTATGTCCTGCATCTGATTGGTTCTCTCAAATATTCCAGAGTGTGCAAAGAGTGCCTCGTGATTATTGCCTTCATTTGTAGTTATGCCGTTGAGGACTTCAAGCTTTGCAATTCTGTCCTCTATTGATTGAATCTTGTCTTCTGTGACACCGGTGTTTGTCTGGTTGAATAGTGTTCCACCACCAAATAATACAAACATGATTATATAGACCTGAATATTCTTGGGGACTTCAATGCTCATGATGTTATAGTATTCTCCTATGCAGTATTAGTGCATAAATTAGGACTGCATCACTTGTAATCCATAGTGTATTGATTACATGGTCATACGTGTATGCCCCTAGGTTCTCCAAGTTGTAATACCAGATGTCTGACACTGTGGTTATCAGCATTGATGCAAATATGATTATCCAGGGCAATGCTATTGAGGTCTTTCTTAGTTTCATTACAGCAGTTATTGAGAAAGCAAATACAGAAGACGATGCCAGAATGAATGGTAGTGCATACACTAAATCGTATTGTTCTACTTCTGCCTCTATGTTTAGCACCATGTAGACTGATGTTATTATTGATATGATTATCATGGCATGCCCTACATCATACCTTGTTAGCTTGGTGTGACACCGTACTATACTTATCAAAAAGATAGTTGTAAACACATAGTAGAAAAAGAATCCAATGTCTGCAATGCTAGGATATGGATATATCCCTAGGATACTTTCATAGCCAAACCATGTTATTTCTCCTTGCAGATATGCAACATATGATATGAACAGGTAGAGGTATGCTGTACGTATGTTTCTGGCTCCATCATATCTTTTGAATATTACAGCAAGTGTGAACAGTGTTGCAGAGATTGAGGCAATTAATGCCAGGTTTACAAACAGATCCTTGCCATCAAAGTCTGCCTGTATTATTACAAAGTGTAATGCGGATAATATTATGACAAGTGATATTGCTATGATGTGGAGTTGTTGGTTGTATTGTAGTGATGATGATGGCGTCATTTGTTAGACTCCTTGTTGAGTTGTTCAAACGCCCCCTCTAACCTTGCCACTCTGGTGCTTAGATCCCCCAATGTGATTTCCATTGATATCTTATTCTCCTTTAACTGATTGATATCCTTGTGATTCTCACTGGTGTCGTTTGTTGTCGTTACCCTTCTTGTGGTATCGTTTTGTATCTGTACTATCTTCCATCGAAATGCTGTAACTATCACCGATAGTATAGCTATAACACCAAGTAGAAAAGAAAGTATTTCATTTGGATATTCCACTATAGCCATACCTAATATGGTTATGTTGTTTTTATTAGTTATATTCCCAAAAGTGGTAATGAGAATAAGAAGTAAAAAGGTGTAATGCTAGAGATTGCTCTAGACTTTTTTAGCTACAGAACTGCCAAACAGAAATCCGCCTGCTAGACCTATTAATACGGTCATAACGTCTACGTTTTCTGGGGGGACGGTACCTGTTGCATATACTACTGTAGCGATGGTTAGTATGGCACCGCTGACAATCTTTGCGATTGGTCTGTCATCTAAGAATCCCATGATATAATCAAGCTAGAATATGAGGTTATAAGGTTTTGTTATCATTTACTTATTATATACTCAATGGGTTTGGCTACAAGCTTTATGATGTTGCCATCTCCATCCTTGTCATCATTATACTCCAAAGAGTCCTCTGATGGCGTAAATAACTTCATAACAGTATATCCGTATCTTTCCATGTTTGACCAGTACTCCATTACACACAGGGCAGTGTAATTCCACCAAAGCATTGGTCCTGTAATGGTCACAGTGGGCACAGTACATTTGAAATCGTACCATGTCAAGCCTTGCACTCCATTAGGGTAAGATATTCTGAATAGTCGTCTGATTTCTTTGTTGCATTGATGATGCATGTCATGGTTTTGTTGCATCTGCTGCATCTGTAGCCGTCCCAGAATCTGTGAGGTCTGCTGGTCATTTCTTCCTACTTTCCTCTAATAGTGCTTCCAGTAATTCCTTGGCATTACAATTAACACATTCACCCCCCTCGTCTAAAATACATACACTGTGTTCATAGATATGAATATCCTCTTCTACCAGCCTTATTAGTTTCAGGCCTGAGAGGATTTGTTGTTCTAATTTGACTGTCTGTTTTAGTTGGGTTTTAGTGATCGGCATACATTGTTCAGTCTTGATAAAAATCAAGGATAAAAACTCCTCAAGAGTCTGTTCAGGTGTTAGTAAAAAAGGTGTAGGGGTTGAGTTACTCATTATTTCTGAGACTCCATTGAATAGTTTTTTTGCAGTACGTCATAGATTTTCTCCAAGTCAATCTCTATCTTTGGATACCCTCTTATTGCAAAGTAAATGTGACCACCGTCTTTGCTTGTGCTGAGAGTCCATATTGGATCATCATGCTCAGAATCTCCAATGTTGAGATCCTTAACTTCTATCGAATCAGCTTTTATGTCACTCATTATTTCTGAGCCTCCTCCCATGCTAATACTACTTGGTCTATCAGTTCCCCTTGATCCTTCATTGGGTCAAAGAGCATGATTGCAGTTATTCTATCCCAGTTGCCACAGTTGGCAGGTACAGTTTGGAATGATTTTAGATAATCCCAGTGTCTGTCATTTACTATGTGACCGTTTGGAATCAAACCGCATACTATGCCATGTTTCTCATGTTGGATCATAGGTGATGCTGTTTCCAGTGTAAACCCTGATGGTTCTCTTACTGGGTCATACAGTCCTATGTAGGGACTTGGGCAGCCAATATCCTTCTTGTACTTGTCTGTGACTTTATTACTTAGACATTGTGCACTCCAAGCTCTGTCAGCTTCTTGTACTAAATCACCGTCTTTACTATCAGTGAAATCGGTTCCAAATGCATCTATTGCCTTGTCAAGTTTTGCCTTGTCTTGATGTCTTGGCTGGAAATCATCTTCCCCCATTACCATATTTCGATAATGATCTGGTGTGACTATTCCATTATACTCAATCTGTGCTCTGCATTCCTGGACAAGCAGACTGGTTTTTGCATATGAACTTCCGTCTTTGAAGCTATGTGTTTCGCCTAAGCCAATTTGGGGCATATGTATAACATACCTTCCATCAATGAATTCAATTGCCTTTGCTGGGAGCATAAACCTTCCAGGTGTTTGAGTTGCTTGTGCATCCTCTATACCTCTAAGTGTACAATAGTTCATTTCTAAAAGTACATCGGTTTGTTTTTGCTCGTCAATGGTTGGATTTGCTATCTTAAAGAGGTCATCCAATGTGTTCTGGATTGCGATTATCTGTTTTTGGTCATCAGTAAGTGCCTCGGCTTCTTTTATTGCCTCTTGCTTCTTTACCTCTTGTGCAATCACTGAATCAGGAATCCATGTATTGGTTTGCTCGTCCCATGTTTGGTCTGTTGGGGCTTTACCCACAGCAACGCAGTTGATTTCTGGAATACCCATCTTGAATATCACATCACCACAATACTTTTCCCCTACTGGGAAAGGTATTTTGAATAGGACATCCTCATAGTATTTCTGAATCGTTGCTGTTAGCTGGGCTTCTGGAGGTTGTGTATAGGTTCCATCAGCTTTGGCTTGTTCTATGTCATCAAGTACCTTCTGCTCTTGTGCAGTAAGATTCTCTTGTGTTACTGAGATCTCAGCGTATGAGACAGGTATGACTGCAAACATCATCATGACTACTGCAAGGATTGGAATGACCATTAGTTGGTTATTCATTGTTAAATCCCTCCATCAGTCTGGTGATTATTTCGTCGTATGTCTCTGATTTCTTCCCTATTAGACCTAATGCGTCGTGGGTACTATCAGAGACAGTTATTGTTTTTGTCATTATTATTCATGTTGTTTATTATTGATGTTATTAGCGTTGATAGTTGTTTTTGTTGACAATGGGAAAAACAATTGCTTACTCCACCATTCAGCGAAGCATGAATCACATATCGGTTTGTCCTTGATGCACTTACAGGCAGTCAATCCTTTCGTCCCTCAAAGTCATCTAGTCCCATGCGCTGTTCCTCTTGCTCTTCCCATGTTCTTTCATCATCATCACATGTTGAGCATTTTACCATTCCTTCGTCTTTGTGCTTGCAGTGTGATTTGTTTATGTGTTGGTCTAGTTGTTGCTGTGTGGTAAAGTGCTGTGGTGGATACTCACATTCTGGACATCCGAAAGTAAAACCGCTATCCCTTTGTATGATCTTCTCTTTATCGTTCATGCCTTCAAGCCCCTCTTAATTACACCGTTTATCACTTTACTAAGCGATACGCTTTTGGTGCTGTCCTTTACCATCTTGCTGTGCAATACTCTGAGTTTCTTTAACAAGTCTTCATCCAGTATTATGGTGGTTCTAAAGCCTGTCATTATATGAGATTCTTCTCCTTTAGACTAGCTATTACTTGAGAGTATTTTCTCGTCTGTTGATAAGATACTATTGTGAGTGCAACAGCACACCCTGCAAGTATACCTAACGTTGACAGAAAAAAAATTCCTATTGGATCCATTATGCTTGATCCTCCAGATCTTTTTTGTATATGAATAGATCAACATTTCTTTTGTTTTCCTTGTCAAGTACTGAGGATTTTTGTTTCTCAACCTCTAACTTTATTGCTAACAGTGCTATTCTGTTGGCCTCTGCCAGTTCGTTGGCTATCGCTCTTTGGATTAATGTCTCTGGGGTTCCCCTGTATGCTCCATCTGCGGCGATCTCAAATTCGCTCCAAATGTTGTCATATTTCCCCATTATTGTGACACCCTTCCACAGTTCCAGCAGAGTGATTCCTCATTGACTGGATGATTATCTCCCCCTGTGATGCAGTGCTTGCATATCCAAGTCATCAGTTCTTTGCCTCCTTGTTTAGTTGTGCAAAGATGTTTTCAACAAATTGATCCCTGCGATTCTGTATGATTGATTTTGATTGTTTCTCCATGCATATGTTATGTAAGTATGTATTATAAGCATTGTGTATTTTGCATATAAAGGAGGAATGGGGCGTCATGAATGAATCTGGAGAAACAAACATGATGAGAAGGGATGCCCCACTCCCAGGATTATTGTTTGGAGGTTGTGGTATTTGTGTATTTAGAGGTGATCGGGTTTTGCGCTACTGATCGGGATTTGCTGACCAGAAGTGGTCAGGTTTCTCGACCACAACGGGTCATTACTCTATCATTACTAGGAAATGAGCATTCATAGAGTTGTATTTGTGTATTTACGATGATATGTATTCGTCTAGCCTGCTGTTGTTTAATGATGCTATCCTCTTGCGGATTATCTGTTCATATTCTGGGTTTAGCTCTATACCTATCCAGTTTCGCGCTGTGAGTTCGGCTGCAATGGCTGTAGTACCTGAGCCTAGAAATGGATCTAAGACTGTATCGTTTGGTCTACTCCCCATCGTTATGAGGTATTTGAATAGGGATATTGGTTTTACTGTAGGATGTACGTTTTGCCTTACTGTCTCGCCTCGCTGGTATGGGTTGTCTATCTCTGTTGCTCTTCCATCGTTTACGGTTCTGCCAAGAAATGAGTCCAGTCCCTTGTTCTTTTCTGACTTGCTAGGCTTTGGTGTTACTATGAACTGTGCTTCCCATGAGTCTAGGGAGTAATAGCGTGAGAAATCACCGGTATCATTAGGGTCGTTCCTTATTCCTCGCCCTGCAAAACTATCACAGCCTGTTTTCTTGCCTGTCTGGTTAGGTCTTGAGTTGTTGGAGATATTGCCAGTATCCAATGCACCGTCAGATACTAGCAGGTTGGCTGGGAATCTGCCTTTTTGATTAGCTTGAATATTCTTTGAACCTTTCATACCAACCCTGAGAAATGCTGCGTCTGTATGATCTATATGATCTCCGTCATATCCTCCATAAGTTGCGGATTTTATATCGGATTCGTTAGTAAATGGAATCCTTACATCATCAAACCAGCTTATGCCCTTGCCGTTACTCATGGCCTGCTCTACATAGTTTTTCTCTGAGAGTGGTTTCATTGCTACTAGGATTACCTCAACTGCGGGCTTTGGCTGGTATCCTGCGTAAGAGCCGTCTAACGCTTTGGCTTGTTCTGATGCGGGTTTTGTTATATCAAAGTTCTCTTTGTATCCAGCATTTCCCAAGTTCTCAAAACAAAATTCATTTTGAGAACTAGATATCTTGGTTGGGGTTACTCCTAGTTTCTTGTCAACTGCCTTGGATATGTTCATAGCCTTTGGGAATCCAGAAGCGTAAGCCCAGTACATTGAGGTATAATTAACATTGAATCCGGCATCTGACAGGTTTACCGTCATATGTGATAGTACATCCTGCCTTGGTGCTGACATTACATAGGCAAACGCTCCAGGCTTTAGCACCCTTAGACATTCCTTCCATATGTCCACAGAGACGACCGCCTTGTCCCAGTCCTTGTTCATGAAGGAATAGCCATAGGGGGGATCTGTTGCGATAAGATCAATGGAGTTGTCCTCTATTTCTGATAGCTTGCCAAGTGCGTCACCTTGTAGGATGGTACGATTATCGTGCATGTTTGTTTTCATGCCTCTTGCCCTTGTGGATTCCAAGTCCTGTTAATGTGGTAAATGTGTTGTTACAGTGTGGGCAGGAAACGGTCAATTATAGAACCTTCCCCCACATGCGGTGCATATCCCTGTCTTGTTCTCAGTCCTGATGGAGTGGCACTTTGTGCAGATACGAGTCAATCCCTGCTTAACCTCTCTAGGATATACTCTATTACTGGAACTGTTACGGCATTGCCAAGACACTTGTAGCGCTGAGTATCTGATAACCCTTTGGTCCATCCGTCCGGGAATCCTTGGAGTCTTTCATATTCTAACGGAGTCAAATGTCTGATCTGGTGGCTAGATAGTAAATCTCTCCTAGTGCTCTCAGTGTAGGAGACTTTGAAGAGGGTAGTAAGACCATCTCCACAAAACTTCTGAACTGGCTTTTCATCATATTTTCTAATACCTTCTTTGATGGGGAATATTTGTCTGGTACGTTCTCCTCTAAGATGTCCGACAATGAAGATGCGCTCCCTGTTTTGTGGAACGAAATATTTGCTGTTGAGCACCTGCCACTCCGCATCGTACCCGAGCTCGTCCAGCGTTGTGAGAATTTCTGCAAACGTTCGCCCTCCATCGTGAGATAGCAGTCCCTTAACGTTTTCAAGTAGCAGTAATCCAGGTCGCTTTTCTCTTGCAACCCTAGCAATTTCATAAAATAGCGTGCCTCTTGACTCTTCAAATCCGAGCCGCTTTCCAGCAATACTGAAAGCCTGACAAGGGAATCCTGCAACGAGGATGTCAAAGTCTGGGAGTTCTTTTGGGTTGATTTTGGTTGCATCTTGGTGGACTGGGACTCCTGGGAAATGTCTTTCATATATTGATCTAGCGTATTTGTCAATCTCACATGCACCTACTATGGTATGACCCTGCCTCTTTAAAGCCAGTTCGAACCCCCCTATACCTGAGAATAGTGACAGACATTTCAATCCCTGCTTAACTCTCCTCTAAGTATTAAGAGCCAATCATTCAAAGAGATATTATCATCATATTTGTGGTTTTTAGGACAATAGTTATGTACTCTGACCCAATTACGCCCACAAAATAGACATCGAGATAACAAATCTTGTGTCATTTTTGTAACGCCTCAATAAATTGTTCGATGGTTTCTCTATCATCTATTTCACGTCTATGCCATTTCCCTCGAATCTTTTGTATATCGTCAACTATTTTCTTGTACTCACAAATACAATCCCCACAACAATAAGTCAATCTCGGCTTAACCTCGCCTGATCTATCTCTCTGTCATTCATTATCTTTCCCCTCGCTTCTTTGCTTGGTGGTAACTTCTTACATGCAGTAGCCTCTAGAGCCGTATGATACCCCATGATCTTGTCACACTGACACCTAGTCCAATAGTCCTTATTGTGCTGGGCGTTCTTTTTGTGCCGGATGGATTGGAGTCTTTCCTCGTAGTCTTTCAATACCGTTCCAACTCCATTTCGTCTTTTGTATCCCTTGTCATAAACCAGATCCATAGTGCTGCCCCGATTGAGGCTGCAATGAACAATGATACCCTCTCGTAGATATCAAGTGTATTGGCTCCGTTCATTAGGATAAAGAATAATGGAATGAGTAATAGAAATGAGAGGTGTGTTCTGTTTGGTCTTAGGTTCATTTCTCTACCTTCTCCCAGTAACCTAGCACCCCAGAGTATATTCTGACGCAGCCATATTCCTCATGATATCCACCACAGTCGTTATACCCTATAACCCTGAGATGGTTGTTAGTTATTGGCTCTATAGGACTCCATCCTGATTCAATGCACTCATCATATTTCCAATCCTTATCATATCCTATTGCTCCATTTGCATATGTCCCAATGAATCCATGACACTCATCTGTCTGTAGTGCAACATATCCTGTTAGGTCAAAGTATTCGTACCCTAATTCTTTAGGTGCCCATGATTGATCCCAGTCAGTCATTCTTAGTTTAGGCCAAATGTCATCTAGTGGAGATATTATTCCATCGTGGTTAGAGTCCTTCTCTTCAAGTATGATGTTAGCGGGTGTTGAATAACTCCACATTGCTTCACAACCATTTGTGATTGATTCTGATTTGTCATAGTCTATGTATAGCGTTAGAGTGCCCACTGGACTTCTATCCCCCATCTGGTTCTTTCCATCACAGTTAAAGTCAAAGTAGAATAGTTTGTCATACCAGTAACTACCAACAACATCATGTTCAAGATAATGGATAGGTTCTAATCCGTGAAGTA
>Ga0224498_10000223_pt1 | contig 13207 bp, 7 predicted proteins | sample SF_Jul11_sed_USG_5_FD_167971 | JGI IMG/M metagenome (GOLD analysis project Ga0224498, IMG submission 167971) | Sediment microbial communities from San Francisco Bay, California, United States - SF_Jul11_sed_USGS_21 | ecosystem: Environmental > Aquatic > Marine > Sediment | place: USA: California...
TTTCGGTTGACCGTGACGCTGGAGAAGAGCGCACGGACCGCAGCAGGTATCTTGCGGCCAGGGCTGCGCTCGTACTCGCCGAGCAGAGCTATGCGCATTTCGCCAGTCTTGAGCTTGTGCAGCCGTTTGAAGAGAGTCTCGCGCAAAAACAACAACGCATGGACGCGGCGATGGAGGCGTTCGAAAATCTTGTTGCCTATGAGGCTGCAGAGGTCACGGCGGCGGCAACATTTTATATTGCCGAGATCTACATGGAGTTCAGTACAGCCCTGATGGAGTCAGAGCGCCCGGCAGGCCTGACTGAAGCAGAGAGGGTCGATTATGAGTTGATCATCGAAGAGGAGGCCTATCCTTTCGAGGAGCGGGCGATCGAGGTACACGGAGAGAATTTTGAGTTGCTCGCCGGAGGCATCTACAACCCGTGGGTGCAGAAGAGTCTCGATCAACTGGCTGTTCTCATGCCCGGGCGCTACGCCAAGAACGAGATAAGCGGCGGTTTCCTGGGGTCGATCGATACGTATGCGTACCGCATGCCGATCGCGCCGAAGATCGGCATCGACGCTGAGAATGATGGCGATGTTCCGGAGTTGAGCGAAACGGAAGACACGCCGGAAGTCGCCGCACAGATGACCGATGGCCCGGGTAGCAAGCGGAACTAGCGGCGAGGGATGTCAATATGGACGTATTCAATCCAGATCAAAAGTACTCATTCAGGACCCGTGCAGTACTTTTGTTAGTAGCAACAGTCACTGTTTCCGCATGCGCTACATCAGAATCATCACGCTCACCGGCGCGTATCGAAATCCAGGAAGAAGTCGGATTTACAATCACCGAAGAGGCGCGCATCGGCAGCGACGTTCGGATCGAATACGATAAGGCCGTTAAATTTCTCGAGCGGGGCGAACTCGAGCAGGGCATTCAATTGCTCGAGGCAGTCGTCGCAGCGGCGCCTGATCTGAGCGCGCCGCGTATCGACCTCGGCATCGCCTATCATCGCGGCGGTAATCTCGACGCCGCCGAAGACAACCTACGGCTTGCACTCGAGTCGAACCCGGATCATCCCATCGCCCGCAATGAGCTCGGAATCGTTTATCGCAAGACGGGACGTTTCGCTGAAGCGAGGCAGAGTTACGAAGCCGCACTGGCTATTTATCCCGGCTACCACTTCGCCAGACGCAATCTGGCTGTTCTTTGTGATTTGTATCTCGCTGACCTGAACTGTGCGCTGCAGAATTATGAAGCGTATATGGCGACGGTCCCTAGCGATGATGAGGCCGCGATGTGGATAACGGACATCCGCTATCGAATCGGCCTACCGGAGGAATAATGCTGAGACTACTCATGATCAGTGCTGCGCTGGCGCTCGTCAGTTTCACAGCCGTCGGTGAAGAAGCCGAGGACGAGGCACAAGAAACCGAGACGGAGGCGGCGGCAGAACAGCAGGGAGATGGAATCGAGAAGCCAAAAACGATGTCGGGAATGTCGATTCTCGGCAACGAGGAAGCGCCCAAGGCACTCGTAATCATCCCCTGGAAATCATCTGAGCTCGGCGACGATATCAGTCTTTCTGACACGCTCGACGATCGCGCCCGACCTGTGGACAAGGAAGTTTTCCAGCGGGAACTGAGTTTCTACGAAATTCGCTCCGCTGAACGCGAGCCCCGGACCGCCGAATAGGCGGTATATCTGCGAATTCGGCGCCCCTGACACGGGTAGATCTGTGAGGCACGTCAAATCAGCGGCAGTTGCCAGCAAACATAGCGGCTGAACGTGCGCTGCGTCACATTCAAGACCGTGATCGACCTCTATTCTTGTTCCCGTTCTGGGAACAACTCAGGACATTTTGTCAAATGAGGAATTGGTAATGGACTTCTTCTATTCGATTTTAGGTTTCTTCGTGTCAGGTGGCGTATTCATGTATCCGATATTGGTCGTGTTCGCCGTCGGCTTCGCGGTTGCAGTCGAACGCTACACCACACTGACGCTGGTGACGAACAAGAACCAGGCGGTATGGGACAAAGTACAGCCACTGCTCGCCAATGGCGAGTTCGACGAAGCGCGTGAATTGACCAGTAAGGACGAATCCACGATCTCCCAAGTCCTGAATATGGGCTTGTCGCTGCAAGGTGCAGTGCGACGTCGCGAAGACATAGAAATCGCGATGGAGGAGAGCATGATGGAAATCGTGCCGCGCCTGGAAAAACGGACGCCCTACGTTGCGCTCTCTTCGAGCATTGCCACGCTGCTGGGTCTGCTCGGTACGATCATGGGCCTGATCCAGGCATTCACGGCCGTTGCCAATGCAAATCCTGCGGAAAAGGCTGACCTGCTGTCGGCGAGTATTTCCGTTGCGATGAACACAACGGCGTTTGGCCTCATGGTCGCGATACCGCTGCTGATCACGCACGCCGTATTGACGAGCAAGACCGGCGATATCGTCGACAGCCTCGAGATGGCGACAGTCAAGTCCCTCAATGTGTTTTCCAGAAGGACGAAGCGAATGGTTGAGGCTTAGCCGACATGGCCAGACGCCATCACTACAAGCGTCGTACCAAACCCGCGCACGAACTCGATGTAACCACCTTTCTGAATCTCATGGTGGTGCTTGTGCCGTTTCTGCTGATTACAGCGGTGTTTTCGAGGCTTACGATCGTCGAACTCAATCTGCCGAGTTCGGCTGGAGGAGCGACCGATAAAGCGGACGGTTTCCGCGTCGAGGTAATCGTCAGGGAGGCCGGTATCGAGATCACCAACGGCAAGAGCATTATCGCGTCCATACCGAAGAAGGACGACGAGTTCGATTTGCAGACACTGTCCGACTTCATGGTTGAGCTAAAGCAGGCATACCCGGAACAGGATGCCGCATCCGTGCTGATGGAAGCGCAGATACCCTACGATTACCTCATTCAGGTGATGGACGTGGTCAGGAGTGTGGAAGTGCGCGTCGAAGATGAAGAGCAAGGTGAAGAGCAAGGCGAAGAGCCAATTGGAGAGCAGTTTGAACTGTTCGCCCTGTTCTCGGAGATTTCCGTCGGAGATGCGCCATGAGAAACTCGCGTCGAATCAAGCGAATGTCGCGCAACCGCCTCAAGATCACGAAGATGAATCTGACATCACTGATGGATGTCTTCACGATTCTCGTGTTCTTCCTGTTGGTTAATTCCGGTTCCGTCGAGCTGGTCGAGGCGCCGAAAAACGTCAAACTGCCCGAATCCCGCATCGAAACCAAGCCACGCGAAACGGTTGTGATCTTTGTGAGCCAGGAAGATGTGCTTGTGCAGGGCGAACTCGTAGCACGCGTCGACGACATCCTGCGGGGAGAGGCGGGGACGACCGACCTTATCACCTTACGTCTTGCGGAACTCAAAGAGAACATCGTGGGGCCGAGTACGATGGCCGTTGCGGACAGCCAGGAAGTTACGATATTGGCTGACAAATCCGTGCCGTTCGTCGTGATCAGGAGGATCATGTCTACTTGCACTGACGAAGGATATGAAAACGTCTCCCTGGCTGTCATTCAAAAACCGACGCAAGTAGCAGCAGGCTAGTACCTGAGGGACCAGGGTGACACTGTGAGCGCAAAACATTCTAGAGAAGAGCAGACGCTCTGGGAGAAAGTCGGGCAGTCCGAGTCCGTGCTCGAGGATCTGGAACTCGAACTTCAGTCGGTCGATGTCGAACTCGAGGCGCTCCAACAAAGAATGCATAATTATGATGTCCTGGAGCGGGCCTGTTGCGCGCTCGAGGAACTGGATGGTCTTGGCGCTACGCACCTATTCTGGGACGAGCGGACCGGCCCCGACAATCCGATCGAGCATCTTCGCAACGCCCGCCAGAAGATAGACGAATTCGGCGCGGAGATCGCCCGGGTCGAAGAATGGCGCCAGTCGATTATGGACAAGATCGGCGATCAGAACGACGCTCTCGATTACCTCCATTACGATCTCCGCGATGCTATGGAGCACGCGGAAGATCAAAGGAAAGAGTGGCTGGTCGAGCGCGAGATCGACGAACTGCCCTATCGAGCTCAGGTCATGCCATGGGCCCGGGGATGCGAGGAGGATAAACGTTTCCGCAAGTCGCTTGGCACATCGCTTGCGGCATCACTCGCGATTGCCTTTCTTGCCGGGATAATCGCTCTGCCGATAGTTGAACGCACGACAGTCGACCAACTACCAGAGCGGGTCGCCAAACTTGTTCGCAAGGAAATTCCCAAGCCGGCTCCGCCGGTTGAAGAACTGCCTGCTCCAGAAGAAGAGCTGCCCGAGCCCGATCCGGAAGTCGCCGAAGAACAGCCTCCCGACACACCGGTCCTTGCGAATGTTGAGCAGCCGGAGACCAAAGAACAGGTTAAGTCGAAGGGTATCCTGGCGTTTCGTGAAAGCTTCGCCAACCGCGCGAATCTAAGGCCAAGCGCTCAGCTTGGTTCCCAGGCTCGGGTAAGGAACACCGGAGCGGATGCCGTCGGGCGTCCCGAACGTCTTATGGTCGCCTCGTTGGCGCCGGGTTCGAGCGGTGGCATCAATCTGTCCGACATCAGTCGCGACGTCGGCGGCGGCGGCGGTGGTATGGATGGGGTCGCGCTGACGCGCGTCGCCAGTTCGATAGGAGGCGGTAACGGACCAAACCGGCCTTTGAGCGGGGGCGCGTTGGCCGGACGCACCGACGAAGAAATACAAATCGTGTTCGATCGTTATAAAGCGGCGTTGTACCGGCTTTACAATCGCGAACTACGAAAAGATCCCACGTTGCGAGGGCAGCTTGTACTGCGGCTAACGATCGAGCCCGACGGGACGGTATCGCTGTGCCAGCTGCACTCGTCCGATATGGAAGCCCCGACACTCGCGCAACAAGTCGTCGATCGTGTACTGACATTCGACTTTGGTGCCAAGGAAGACATCGTTGCGATGACGATTATCTATCCGATCGACTTTCTGCCGGCCGCCTGACTACACTTTTATTCAACATAATCACGAATTCGTGCCCGGCGCGCTCGCGCGCGGATGCGCTGTCGATAGCAGGTTCGCAGGCCTTACATAAGGGCTGCGTGGAGGCCCCGGCTGTGGCGGCCTGCAGGCCGCCAAAACACTGGTCTGCAGATCATTTGCTGCGGGCTATCGAAGCTGTGATCCAGTTCACCTAATGGGCGCAGGCAATGGAGGATAGTTTCGTTTCGGTACCGACAAAAGCAGCGCCGCCGCGAGGTGGCGGTGCAATGTCGCCGGCCTGAAGGATCAGCAGGCTCTACGGCGGCGGGGACCGCTCGAATTTCAGTATTTTATCGAGTGGTCTGCGCCGGTGAGGTAAGCGCACAGGGATATGTAGCGACTGGCTATGGTGCAACTTAGTAACAACTCGCGAGCGTTGCGCGGCAATGGCTCGTTGGCGCAACGATTGAAATCGGCGCGGCGGGCCGTCGCGTTGTTTGCGGTCGCTTTGTTGTCGCTGGCGGCCTTGCCGGCACAGGCGCAGGACTGTTCCGATTACCCTAACGGCACACTCGACGGTTTCTTAGGTGTTGTCGCTCCGTCGCAGCTGCAGATCGATCGCAACTGTACGATTCGCAACTATCCGGCCAGCAACCCGATCAACACCAACTTCACTTTCTTTACGCAGCCGGGACAGACCAATGAGCGCTGGCTCATCATTTTCGACAACGTCGTACACACGGGCAACATGTCGTGTAACTCCGTTCTCGAACACAAGATCTGGTTCACGAACGGCTCGTCGTCCAAGATCAGGCAAAGCTGTCAGAACCTTCTCATACCCGTAGAAAAGATCGACAAGCAAAACCCGGCGGGCCAGACCACGGCCGCCATCGGCGTGCCGTTTACCTACACGCTCACGAGCCCGGTGCTGTTCGATCCGGCCACGGATACAGTTATCAATACGAGTGGCTCGGTCAACGATCTGCACGGCATCACGATCTGGGATGATCTGAACGCAACCGGCGTCGACATGACGTTCGTGGGCTACACGGCTTACTGGAAAACGAGCGGCGCGCCGATACCGCACACATTCTCCAACGTAGGCGGATTCCTGACCTTCGACAATTTCCCGATCGTCCCGGCAGGCGAGCAGTTCGTCATCGAGATCACGGTCGTGCTCGACGACACGCCAGCAAACGCGCCCGGAACGCAGTTCGTCAATACCGCCAAGTGGGACTTCGGGCGCCTCATCGACGGCGTGTTCTACGAGCCCCTCCCGGGCGAGTGGGGCATCACCGAACCGATGACGATCGCCGCGCCGCAGCTCATCGTCACGAAGACCGGCCCGGCGACCCTCGGCAGGACGCTCAACCTCGGCGAGTGGGGCGACTTCGCGGTTGACGTCCACAACACCGGACTCACCGACGCCTGGGACATCACGATTCTCGACCGGCTCCCGGACGGCCCGACGGGCGGCATGTGCGATATCGCACCCGAGATTCAAAGCGCGCAAGTTTTCATGGCCGACGGCGTTACACCGGTTCCGGGCAAGGGCCCGCTGACCGCCGGCACCGACTTTGCGGTGAGCTATGTCGGCGCACCTGCCTGCGAACTCACGCTGAACATGCTCACGCCTGCGGCTGCGATTGCTGCGGACGAGCGACTGATCGTCAACTATCGCACCCGCCTCGATGCCGACACGGACGACGGCATCACGCTCACGAATGTTGTTGGAGCGACCCTATGGTTCAACGGCGACAGCAGCAACCCCAACCGCCTGAGTTTCACGCGCACGCTGACCGATGGCACGGTCGGTATCCTCGATCACGAAGATGCCCATAGTGTGACGACGGCGCTGTTCGGCTATTTCTTCGAGAAGACCGTCGCGAATCTCACGACCGGCGTGAACCCGGCCACGATAGCTGCTCCCGGCGACACGCTGCGCTACACATTGCGCCTGCAAACCACCGATGGCCCGCTCAACAACGTCACGTTCTACGACGACCTCGGTGAGATGAATCCCACACCCGTTTTCGTGCCAGGCAGTCTGACGCTCGTTCCGGGAAGCATCCCGCCCGGCGCCGATACGTCCAACACCGATCCCAACGGCGGCACGAACGGAGCCGGCATTCTCGACGTCAGCAGCCTGAGTCTGCCCGCCGCGAGCGAGGTCTCGATCCGGTTCGACATCACGCTGGCGTCGCCGCTTGTCAATGGCACGGTCGTGACCAACCAGGCGGAACTGCTTGCGCTGATCAAGCTGGCCGATAGTGATGATCCGTATGTCAACGGTCAGTCCGATCCCAGCGTCACAGGCGACGAGGATCCGACGCGGGTACTGATCGAGGGGCCGCCACCCACGGCGCTCGCAAAAGCGAACACCCAGGCCACCGCAACGATCGGCGAGGAATTCAGCTACCTGATAACGGTGCCGTCCGCCCCGCACACGTCGCCGCTGTATGACGTGCGTATCCTGGATGATCTCGCGGCGTCTGCTGCCGACCTGGAATTCGTTGGCATCACAAAGGTCTCGACGTTCGGCGCGTGGACGCCGGTCAACACGGGAACGGCGACGAGTCTGGTCATCGAGGATCCGGTCAACGGCATCGACATCCCGATTGGCGAGCAGGCCGTTATCGAAGTCACCGTGCGGTTGGCGGACACCCCGGCGAATGTGGCGGGCCTCACGTTTACGAATACGGCCGCGTACACGTATAACCTCGTCGATACCGATGTTACGACCGTAAGGCCGGGCGATCCCGGCACGACCGGGCCGATGACGATCGTCGAGCCGGAGCTGACGCTCGAGAAGAGCGGACCGCTGCGCATGCGCGTCGGTACGCCGGACACATTCACCCTGAACGTCCACAATATCGGGGCGTCGCCTGCATACGCTACGTATCTCACGGATCTGCTGCCGAACCTCGCCCTGGGCGGCATGTGCGACGCCGCTCCTCTGGCGGTTACGGCGCAACTATTCGAGGCGGATGGCGTGACGCCGGCCGCTCCGGCGCTGATCGCAGGCACCGACTACACGGTGACATTCAACGGCGATCCGGCCTGCACGTTCACGCTCGAGATGCTCACTACAACGGCCGCAATCGGTCCGGATCAGCGGCTGATCGTCACGTACCAGGCATCGCTCGACGCGGATACGCCGGATGACACCGCGCTGACCAATATTGCAGGCGCGACTGAATGGTTCAGCCTCGATCAGACGGTACCTAACCCGCAGGCACGAACATACACGCGTGTTCTGACCGATGGCACTGTCGGCGTACTCGACCACGAAGATGCGCACACGGTCGTCGAATTCTCGCCGTTGCTGATCTTCGAGAAGACCGTGGCCAACGTCACGAGCGGGGACGATCCAGCAACGCTCGCTACACCCGGAGATACGCTGCGTTACAGCCTGCGCGTCGAAAACGCCAGCGATACACCGCTCGACAGCTTCAGCATCGTCGACGAGCTGGACGCGCTCAACGCGATGCCGATGTTCCAGGCAGGCACGCTAAACGTGGTTACGCTGCCTGCCGGCGCAGATGCGGTCAATACCGATCCGAACGGCGGCGCTGCCGGCACGGGCCTGCTCGACATTCGCGACCTGAGCCTGGGCGGTCTCGGCACAAGCGTGCTGATCGAGTTCGAGGTCGCACTGATACCCGTCATCGCCAACGGCACGTTCGTCTACAACCAGTCCGAGCTCATGTACGCCGGCAACCCGGTTGCGCTGAGTGACGATCCTTACGTTAACGGTGCGGCTGACCCGAATGTCGAAGGTGACGAGGATCCCACGCAGATACAAATCGAGTCCGCACCCGCGTTCCGCGTCGAGAAGATTTCTTCGTACATTACCGGCGACCCGAACGTACTGCTTGCCGGCGAGACGCTGCGTTACACGATCACGGTGCAAAACGTCGGCACGGATAACGCGACCAGCGCCGATATCGTCGACCTCGTGCCCGCAAACACGACCTATGTCACGGGCAGCACCACGCTGAACGGCATTGCAGTTCCGGATGCAAACGGGGGCGCCTCACCGCTGATCAATGGCATCCTGATCAACGCGCCGCAGGACGTAACGCCTGGCGTCATGAACGCGGGCATTGCCGACAACATTGCGACGATAGTTTTCGATGTCGTTGTGTATCCGGACGCGCCGGACGGCACCATAATTTCGAACCAGGCATTCGTCAGTGCGCCCGACAACGGCATTGCGGATCAGCCATCCGATGATCCGCGGACACCGCTCGCCGACGACCCGACGCGTGACGTCGTCGGCAATTTCCCGTTGTTGTTTGCGCCAAAATCTGCCGCGCTGCAGGTGGACCTCGGCTCGCCGGGCATCGTCGATCCGGGAGACACGCTGCGCTACACGATAACGATTTACAACAACGGCACGGTGCCGGCGACCGCCGTCGAACTGACCGACACGGTGCCGGCCGACACGACCTACGTCGCCAATTCGGTGACTCTGAATGGCGAGGCAGTCGGGCAGCCCGACGGCGGGGTATTCCCGCTGATCAACGGTATCCCGGTCAGCTCCGCTGACCTGACGCCGCCAGTGCCTGGTGCAGGCGAAGGGGTCCTGAATCCCGGACAGTCGGCCGTCGTCCAGTTCGACCTGCAGGTCAATGCCGCTGTACTCCCCGGAACCCTGATCACCAACCAGGCCGTCGTGTACACGGCCGAGGTGCCGAACCTGCTGACCGATGGTGACGGCAATCCGGCGACCGGGCCGGAGCCGACGGTCGTGGTCGTGGGCGATGCCCAGCAGCTTGCGATCATCAAGGACGTCGCGGTGGTCAACGGTGGGCCCGCGCTGGCTGGCGCCGAACTCGAATACGTCGTCACGGTACGGAACGTCGGTGCCGTGCCGGCCTACTTCGTCACGATTTACGACGACCTCGATGTGCCGATCCCGGGTTACCTGACCTACGTTAACCAGTCCGCGACGATGAACGGCCTGACGGACGGCGTCAGCTTTGCCGGCACGCTGATTACCGCTGACTACTTCAACGAATACGGGCCTTTGAATCCGGACGAAACGGTTACTCTGCGTTTCAGGGCGATCATCAATCCAGCGCTTCTCGTGGGCACCACCGTCACAAATACCGGGCGAGTGTCGTGGAACGACCCGCTGCAGTGGGCGGAGGCGAGCGTGTCGATCGACGTCGGTGCGATGCCGGATGCCGGCATGCTGAGCGGCAACGTCTGGCATGACGCCGACCACGACAATACGCCTGACGGCGTGGAACGGCCGCTCGAAGCCTGGACCGTGGAACTGCTCTTTAACGATCAGCCGGTTCGTTCAATGCTGACCGACGTCGACGGCAACTACCTGTTTACCGGCGTGACGCCGAACTATGTGCCCGGCGAGACGTATTCGCTGCGCTTCAGCGCGCCAGGCGCGGGCAGCCGCACTGCGCTGCTCGGTCAGACCGATTCGGACTTTACTGACGGTCAGCAGCGTATCGATGACATCGATGTTCAGGAAGGCAGTAACCTGCTGGCCCTGAACATGCCGGTCGACCCGAATGGCGTGATCTACGATTCGGTGGCGCGCTCGCCGATCGCGGGTGCGACCGTTTCGCTTGTCGACGTGCGTAACGGTTTGCCCGTGCCGAGCGGCTGCTTCGATGACCCGAACCAGCAGGACCAGGTCACTATCGCGAACGGCTACTACAAATTCGACATCAACTTCTCCGATATCGCGTGCCCGAGCAACCTGAATTACCTGATCCAGGTGGTGCCGCCGGACAGTACCTACATCGCCGGCGTATCCGAGCTTATTCCACCCACGTCGGATCAGACGACCCTGCCGTTCGACGTGCCTGCGTGTCCGGGCTCGGCGACCGATGCGGTACTCGCAACAGCGCAAACCTGCGAGGCGCAGGTGTCGGAGTTTGCACCGCCCCCATCGGTGCCGGCCAGAAGTGCGGGCACGGACTATCACTCGTTCCTGACGCTTGACAACACACAGGTGCCAGGGTCATCGCAACTGTTCAACAATCACATTCCGCTGGATCCGCGGCTGGGCGGTGCGGTCGCGATCACCAAAACGACACCTGTGATAAATGCCACACGCGGGCAGATGGTGCCGTACGTGATTACGGTCAGTAACTCGTTCGGCGTCGATCTGCAGGATGTCACGATCGTCGACCGCTTCCCGGCCGGCTTCCGTTACGTCGAGGGTTCAGCGCGCTTCGATGACGTAGAGACCGAGCCCGCGATCGTTGGCCGTGAGTTGATCTGGCCGAGTCTCTCGCTGGCGACAGATGGTCGTCATACGATCAAGCTGCTACTCGCCGTGGGCGCCGGCGTTACCGAAGGCGAATTCGTTAACAGCGCCCAGGCCGTCAGTTCGATTTCGGGCACCGCCATGTCCGAGGTGGCAGAGGCAACGGTACGTCTGGTACCGGATCCGACCTTCGATTGCACCGATGTCACGGGCAAGGTATTCGACGACACCAACCGCAACGGCTATCAGGATGGTGACGAGTCCGGCCTCGCCGGTGTGCGGGTCGTTACTGCGCGCGGCCTCACCGCGACGACGGACCCGCATGGCCGCTATCACTTCACTTGTGCGACCACGCCGAACGAAAGTCGCGGCAGCAACTTCGTCCTGAAGCTTGACGACCGCACACTGCCAAGCGGCTTCCGCGCTTCGACCAGGCCGGTGCAGGTGCAGAGGGCGACGCGTGGTAAGGCGCTGCGCATGAACTTCGGCGCGTCGATTCACCGTGTCGTCGGTCTCGATATCGCCGATGCCGTCTTCGAACCGGATTCGATTGAAATGCGCCATCAGTGGCGTCCGCGTATCGAGCTGTTGCTGCAGGAACTGCAGAAAGGCCCCGCCGTGCTGCGGCTGTCGTATGTCGCCGACGTCGAAGCCGAATCGCTCGTCGAGCAGCGCCTCAATGCAATGAAAGATCAGATCATGGCGGCCTGGCAGGAGTTGAACTGTTGCTATGAACTCGTCATCGAGCCCGAAATCTACTGGCGGCTGGGGACGCCGCCAGGTAAACCGAAGAAGGCAAGCCGGTGAACAGGACAAGCCGAATTATCACCCTGTCGCTGTTGTGCGTGACGACAACATCGATGCCGCGGGCCGCGACGAATGTCGATGAAGCGCCGATCGGCGAGGCCGTCGAGCGTCATCTCTCGATTGACGAGCCGTTCGAGCAATGGGTACAGGACCCGGATCGCGTCGCGACAGAGATGGGCGACACCATCGATACGCGCGAAACGGTCACCGACGGGCTCGAGACTGTCAAGCTCAGTAACCTCGTGCCGCCAATCCGCTTCGAGTCTGGCGTCGCAAACATCCCGGACACGACGGTCGAATCGCTGGGCGCAATCCTGGCACGAATGCGCGATCGAATTAATGTGCGCCTGCACCTGATCGGTCATGCGGACAACAGGCCGTTGTCGTACAAGCTCGAGCAGATCTACGGCGACAACGCCGGACTTTCGCGTGAGCGGGCCGGCAAGGTTGCCGAGCACTTTCAAACGGCGCTTGTTTTACCGCCCGAGGCGATTTCCTACGAATGGGCTGGTGACACCGACCCTGTCGCGACGAACCTGACTGAGGATGGCCGTTCGTTGAACCGGCGTGTCGAAGTAGAAGTCTGGTATGACGAGGTCGTCGAGCGGCTCGCGCTCGAGGAATTCCTCGTACCGCACGAGATCAAGCGCGTAAAAGTTTGCCGTATGGAGACGGTCTGTAAACTGCGCTACGTCGAAGGGCATGCTCATCGCGCCCGCGTGCAGAATCTTGTTGCGCCACTGCACTTCGACGACGAGGCGATCGAAGTCGATGGTGCTTTCGTCGACCGGGTGCGGCAGGCACTCGGGAACCTGGACGACAAACAAAACGTCGTCGTCAAATTCGTCGGCTTCAGCGATGACGTTCCGCTCTCCGGCAGAACCGAGCGCATTTACGGCGATCATGTCGGGCTCTCCAAAGCGCGAGCGCGGCGCGTTGCGTTGGCAGTACAGGACAGTCTGAATCTGCCGACGTATGCGATCGAAAGCGACGGCCGTGGCTCCGAAAGGCCGCTGGGCTCGAACCAGACAGCACGCGGTCGTGCATTGAATCGCCGTGTCGAGGTCGAGTTCTGGTACGACGATCCGCTCCAGGAGCTGCCCGATGAGCCGCAGCTCTGTCCCGAGGACGCCGGCGCAATTACTGTTGTCCGGACTTACGATCCGCCGTGGGGCCGCATTGCTGACATTAACTTCACGAACGGCCAACCGGTGGTGCCACCGGGCTATGC
>Ga0224498_10000224_pt1 | contig 13196 bp, 17 predicted proteins | sample SF_Jul11_sed_USG_5_FD_167971 | JGI IMG/M metagenome (GOLD analysis project Ga0224498, IMG submission 167971) | Sediment microbial communities from San Francisco Bay, California, United States - SF_Jul11_sed_USGS_21 | ecosystem: Environmental > Aquatic > Marine > Sediment | place: USA...
GGTTTAGATGCAGCTGAAGATTGGTCAAGCAAGACATTTCCCTCCAAATCTATTAGACCTTGATGAACAATTTTTGGATCAGCTTTGAAAACCTCTGATGCTAATTGTTCAATTTCTTTGGATCCCAACAGTCTTAATTGTAGCTGATTTTATAAAAACTTAAGTCCATCATTATTAATCTTGGATCATATCCATTACCATCTATTACCGCCTATTACCAATATTGAAATTATGAGCAGATAGATAAGAAGTTTCAACAAAAATAATTGAAAGATAATATACTAAAAACCAAATTAAGATTTTCAAGTTAGATAATATACTAATATTTTTTAATTAATACTCATTCAAATTAGACCAGACCAAATAGTCCGATGATATCTAAAATCACAATTATTTTATTTCCTTCTAATGAGATACATGTGAAAACCCCAAACTCTTTTGATATACATTAATCAAATCAACTGCAGTTTTGAAAGACATATTTAATTCTACTGAAATCAGATATGCAGTCATAAACTGAGATACTGGAAGGTTCTTTATTTTTAAAACATAGGTTAACCATCAATACCACTTATTCCACTCAAGTATTCAAGAATCAATTCTGAGAATCAGTTTAGAGAATTTCACTGGTTGTAATATAGAAGAAATAAGAAAAGATCATGAAAATGCATTGGTAGTAAAGTCATTTAAGTTTCACACACCTCAAATCACATATCTAATTAGAAAAAAATTATGGGCACAAGTTCTCTTTGCATTGTTTTTAGGATTGGTCTTTGGGGTGTTTTTAGGTCCAGAGGTAGAAATTGTAATGTAATCGATGTTAGAATTTTTTATTATTCAGGAGGTGTTGCTGCATTTAAAATCCCCAAGAGGTTTCCACTATCATCTTCAATTCTAATATTGATATCAGAAGATATCATATCAGCACTTTCATCCCAAGACGGATGTCTTATAACAATTCCATGCTTCTTTGCAAGCTGCCACCATTTTTCAACACTTTGATCATAATTATCGGTTCTAACAGTTGTTGCAAAATTTCCACCGTATACATTTGTTATAATAAATTCTCCAAAGCGAAGTTCCCCATACTTTTCATGATGAATAACTAAATTCTCCCTGAGTTGATCGGATATTAAATTATTAATTTTGCTCTTCATAAATGGAGTTAATTTGGCTTTAGGTGTAGACACCCACTCTATCTCTTTTTGTTGAATGAAGTCTAATCTGTTTTGCTCTCCCATTTTTTCAAATTTTTTGTTTTCTTCTCTGAGTTGTTCTTGTAATGTGGGATTTTTAGCAAGGTCTTTTAGATGAGAAATCTTGACTGAAACAATTTCAGTATTCATGTAAAAAGGGGCCACCTCTCCACCTTCTGTCTCTATTACAATTTGGTAATGTATTGGATCTTGAAGCACCATAATTCTCTGATTGATTAACCATTCTATTGCGTTGATAAATTCATAGTCGGATATTTCATTACCGGCCCAAACCCCCGCAGTGAATTTTATCCAAGAAGGTATGAGTTTAGAATTTTCTTCCGCAATAACAGTTTGAGTTACTAATAACAGTCCTACTGATGCAAATAAAATTACTACAAGAATAGTTTTTCTAGAAAACTTTTCTAAATTGCTTGTGTGAGTTAAAGTATCGAAAAAATATTTTTTATTTTTGTTTTTGCTCATTTTTTTCACTTTTAAATTATTTAATTTTCTCCTTTCTTGACTGCTCTATAGAATATAACCCTAGACTAAATACTCCTAAAGCAATTCCCGTTAGACCTAGTATCAAACCATAATTATTTTCAATTTGTCTTTCATGAGGCATTTCATAGTCAATAGAATAGATTTTCCCTCCTTCAAAATTCCAATTAATTTGCTGATTTTCACGAGCTAACGGTTTTTCTCCCTGAGGGAACATGTCAAATCTATCTGCATTTTTATCTATTAGAATTGTGGCTCTGGAAGAAATTGATGAAAACCCTGTTTCGTATCGTTCTGGATTTAATACGTTCCAAACTTCTGGAGGCGGAGTTCCATCATTGAATGAAAATTCTATAGAATGACTAAAAGATTGTGTTCTGTCCACCTTCACTGGTAAATTGATTTCAAAAAATTGATTATTGTCAGAAAATGTACATGGATTTTGAGTTGAGCATTGAAATTCCTTTGTAACTAGAGTAAACCATTCTATTCCTTGAATGGTCCAACCAGAATTTTCAGACAATGTTCCATTAAACGGGAGAATTACTGTAATACTTGCAGGTTTCTTCCTATTTGTCATATCAGAAATTGTTTGTACATCAATTTTGTGTGGTTCAGTTGTGGTATCAAAATAGAAAACTATTGAAGATAGTGGAAAGTCTTCGGTATACACAAGTTTTGTTGGACCTAGTGGCAACCCATCCCTATCTAGATCTTTACTTAGGGGAAGTGAAATTGCAATTATTGCAAAAAGCACAACACTGCCAATCCACATCGCATGCCAACGTTTTGCCAATACATCTTAATCTTGTAATTATTACATAAGGCATTCATTAAAAATCAGAAATGATAAATGCATAATGAAATATTTAGAAAATTTTTGAAAAAAAGAACGTGTTATACTGCAATTATTCCACTTTCAACCAAGAAAGGCATCCCTTTTAGAAAATCATCATCAGAAATTAGCCCTTGACTCCACCAGTCAACATTGTTTTTAATCCAAGTGGGAATCTCTTGGGAACTTTCAGTAGTTGATTGTGAAGTTTCTGGAATCTGGATGATTCCTTCTTTGATCAGAAATTGTATTCCCCCAACGAATGCCTCATCATCAATATTTTCTTCTCCCACCAACCGGCAGTTTTTTTCACTCAATTTGTAATTTGAATTTGTAAATCCGATGATTCTGTTGTCCCTCTAATTTCAGTTGAAGGGGATGAAGATTCTGTCAATTTATCAATAAAAGATGGCCCCAAAGTTATCTTAATGAAGATGGTTGATGATTTTGAATTTGGAGTGGTTTTATCATGATAAACTAGATTTGACGTAGTTTTTGGATTGATGTTTCCTCCAAAAATTTCTGTAGAGGCCCCAGTTTCTCTTAGTCGTATGTCAGAATAATCATAATTAATTCGTACATTTACAATTATGAAATCTGGCGTATCTGGTTTTAAATCCACATCTTTATCCACCACACGAAGAAGAGTGCTCGAAGTACCATCTCCTGATTCAACCCATCCCATTTTTCCCATAATCCATTTTATTTGCGAAGTTTGTTCTACCTCTTGTTCAGAATTTGAAAAAATGATTTTTAGTACATCGTTGGTTCTTGCGGGAAGTTTGCCATCAAAGGATAGTTGTCAGATAAAATTCCAGATGCATCATCTTTTTGATTATTGTTATTCACATCCACTGTCGGATCTCCAGTAAGAGTAATTTTTCCATAAAAGATACCTGAGTCGTGCCTTGTTTCAATTAGTCAATAATTTTCAAGTTTACTCATTCCAGTCTGGATTTCAATTTTTCCTTGCAATTTATCCTTTGTTGATTTTAACAACATCATCAAAGTTTTTGATTTTGTGGTATCCCATGAAAAGTTTGACTAGATAGATGTACTTCTTACGAGAGATTGGGGATTTCACAGACTCTTCGAACATCATTAGGCTTTGTTGTTTTATCATGTTAGATGTGACTAGGTTCTAGTAAATAATAGCGTTGTAGGTCAGTTATTTCGATGAATACACAATACAGTAATAATCTAATTGGATTTTACAACAATATTGGGAACAAGAGTAGTTTTCCACATAGATTTCGATTATTTTTATGCTCAATGTGAAGAGACAAGATCACCAGAACTAAAAACAAAACCTGTGTGTGTATGTGTTTTCTCAGATAGAGGTGGAGATAGTGGTGCCGTTGCAACTGCAAACTATACTGCTAGAAAATATGGAGTGAAATCAGGAATTCCGATTACATTTGCAAAAAAAAGACTTGAGGAAAGAAAAGATGCAGTTTTCTTGCCAGTGGATTTTGATTTCTATTCTGAAATATCTGAAAAAGCAATGGAGATTATGAAAAATAGTGCAGATGTTTTTGAATATGTTGGACGAGATGAAGCATATTTGGATGTAACAAAACGAGTTGACGGAAATTTTGAAACAGCAAGTCACTTAGCGCAGCAAATTAAAAATTCCATCAGAGACAAGATAAAACTTAGCTGTTCAATAGGAATTTCTCCCAATAAATTAATTTCAAAGATAGCATCTGACTTTCAAAAACCAGATGGCCTTACCGTTGTATCTCCGGATAAAATTGAAATATTTTTAGAGCAATTAAAAATTAGAACAATACCAGGCATTGGAAAAAAGACTGAAGAAAGATTTTTGGAAATGAATTTAGAAACAATTCAAGATTTAAAAAAATTAGACATTTTTACTTTGAATAAAGAGTTTGGTAGAAAAAGTGGAACTTACATCCATAATGCCGTAAGAGGGATAGACAATGAACCCGTCAGAGAGCGGGAAGCCAGCGTACAATATAGCAAAATTACAACATTAAAAAAAGATTCAAAAGATTATCAATTTTTGTCTGAAAACATCATAGAATTATGCAAAGAAGTCCATAGTATAGTTAAAAAAAATAACCGAATGTTTAAATCAGTTGGAATACATTTTGTTCAATCAGATTTATCAAATAAATCAAAATCAAGAATGCTAAGAAATCCAACAAAAAGTATAGAGGAATTACAAAAGAATGCAGACCAACTACTAAAAGAAGCTCTGGAAAATCAAACAATCACAATTAGAAGATTAGGAGTAAAAGTTTCCGAACTATCAGAAGTGCAAGGTCAGAGCGACATTACAACTTTTTTTTAGAATGACTTAAAATTATTGTTCTAATTTTTTAAGTCGCCTAGATTCAATCACAATTACAATCAAAATGAATGCAAACAGCCAGGGCAGGAACATTATCTCACCTGCAATTTTATGATATTCTTCCCACGCCACAGGATCAGTCGTGACTTTTAGTGCATACCAAGACAATGAGAAAATTCGGATTAAATTAACAGTAACAGTTCCAATAATACCCAAAACAAAATAAACAGCTTTTCGGTTTCGAGGTATGTTTAGTTTTAACATGAATGCCCCAATCACCAATGAAAAAATAATAATACTATGAACACCAGCTGATGGCCAAAATACCTGAAGAGCCATGGAACCATGATCACCACGTAAGAACATGACATTATCTCTGGCCACTGCAGTTCCAAGATCAAGCACAGTTACTAACCAGACATTTGCCTGAACAAAATAAGGAACAACATACTGCAATGGTCCCAGTGTATCATAGGGGAAAAATGCATCAAGTGAAAGAATTATCGCAGTTCCTGTTAGAAAAATTGGTCCGGCAGGAGCAATTCTAATCCACCTCTTTCCAAAGAATATACTCAAAGCAGCAACAACAAATATTGCCATGACAACAAAATCCCACATCCAAGTCCATGAATAGATTAATTGTACATCAAATAATTCTGCAGATTCAATAATGTATTCTCTTAAACCATATTCCAATGAAGCAAGATATGCAATAGTTAGAATTGCCATAGGAAGTACAGACAGCAATCGCTTCTTTGAAATGACAATTTTTAGTCCAATTAATTCAGCGACTACAAAGATAAGTGCAAAAAGATAACCCCCTCTTCCTTCGTTCCAACTCCAAGAGATAGAATCAGGATATGCAACCATTGCAAAAAGAATCGGACTTGCAATAATAAAAATTCCAAAAATTAAATTCCAATTCTGCATCAAGTTAAATCCAAAAAAGGCAAATAAATATCTCAACTTTACAGATTTTCAAAATTAACAGATTACAAAAAGGGTTTTAAAAAAAATTTAATACCTATTTCGTCCAATTCAGCAACTTCTAATTTTTTATCATGGGATTTAATTGAAACACACTTGATGGTTGTCTTAATTCTTAAAATTACTATAATTTGCATTACAGGATTGAAAATGTTCACCTAATGAATGACTCCAATGTATTAAAGTCAAGAATTTAACTTACATTCAGTTTTCAAGGATTTCATAGTTGTGAAATAGGTAACGGTTAGAATTCCAATGGCAACTATTCTAATAGGAATCTCATAATTGGTTAAAAATGCGGTGGCAGTAGCTCCAACTGAACCAAAAGTAGAGATTACAGCAAATCCAATAGGTCCACAACTACATGCACCAGCAGCAGCACCAATTATAGAGCCAAGAATACTTCCACCCATTTTTTGTTTTGATTTTTGGAGCATGATGATACGAAATATGTTCATCGGGAGTACCAATGCAGATAATGCAGAAATCATTACAATAAGGACAAATCCCAATTCAGTTCCAGAAGGAATGTGACTTACCACATAAGGTTCTAAGAAAATATATTCAGATAAAATCAACAAACCAATTAACATTGATGCAAAAATTGTGATTGCTAAGATAATGTATTTAGAATTTGAAAATACAAATTTTATAGCAAATACCATTAGACTATAGGATCCAGTATTTGTTTAAACACTGAAAATGGTTGTGCCCCACCAAGTTGTTGTTGTCCATCAGGACCGACTATGAAGAACCCAGGAGTTCCCCTGACACCATGCTCTCTTGCTTGTTGAATATTATATTGAACACGCTTTGAATATTTTCCGGAATCAAGGCAACTTTCAAACAATTCCATGTCAAGTCCCAAACTAAATGCAAATGCCTTCAGTCGTTCAGAATTGGCCCACCCTCCATCAATTGTTGACTCTTGAGAAGTGTAAAGAAGATCGTGATAGTCCCAATACATTTCTTGGTCTTCAGCACAATATGATGCTTGAGCTGCTTTTGGGGAATCACTTCCCAAAAATGCCAAGTCAACAAAAACTAAATTCACTTTTCCAGTTTCAATATAATCACGAGTTAATTCAGGCTTTGTATTATGAAACCAGTTAAAACATTGATGGCATTGATAATCACCAAATTCAACAATAGTGATTGGAGCTGATGGGTCACCCAAAATTGGAGAGCCCATAGCAGTAGAAATGGTACCATGGGTTCTACCCATGTCAAGATTAACAGTTTCAGAAGTAGATGCAGAAAACGAGGCTGCAACGCCTGCAACAATTGCAATAACTATGACGCCTAGAATTAGGACTTTTTTGTTCATAATTCAAAACAACACGAGTAGGTTAAAAAAACTTATTCCAAATTACGAGAAGATTTTCGTTTAAACAGATTCACAAATTTTGCAATGGCCATATCAATCGGACATATTTCACAAACAAAATTCGATGAATGGCTATCAAAATGCTTTTCAAATCGTTCACGTGACTCAAAAATGAGATCACATTTTTCACAATAAACCTTAGCTACATTATTTTTCAAAGGTTTTCTCACAAACAATTTTTGTAATTATTGCTTATAAAGATCCTGTTGAAAACCAGCAAATGAAAAAAATTATGGATAAATTTGTAACAGGATTTTTTGTCGTAACACTAGGAATTTTATGGTATTGTAGTTCAAAATACCAAGTAAAACCAAATCAATATACAATATTAATTTATGATGTTTTTGGAAATCAAATCAAAATAGATGAGATTAGAACCAGTTTCAACACACATAGGATAACAAATAGTTACATTTCAGAATATCAAAACAAATTCCCACATTATGATTTTTCAATGGCAGTAGAAATGCCAGAGATTAAAAGAAAAATATTACTTGGGATTTTTAAAAAAGTTCAAAGATAATGAATTCTCATGTGAGCATTCAATTCTACTTCATACATGGTTACAAATCCACAATGAGTGCATGAAAACATGTCATTTTGAGATTCAACAGCATCCTCTTCAATGATTTTTCCAGAGATGGATGTTATGTTTATCATATCATTATTAGATATTACAGCAAAATTATTCCCCTGATCTATTGAATCCAAATATTCTTTGATTGCAGAAATTACTGCAGTAGAATCAAGAATATCATCATCATCCAATACAGATAAAGTAAATTGATTATGTTTTAAGGTAGGAATTGCAGCCATTTGATCGGCCACATAAACAAGTAATTCATTTTTTATAGATATGACATCCTTACAGTCAATTGTGAGCATAAAGTTTCATGATTAAATCAATATTTTAGTTTAACAGTGATTTGAAAATGATTATTATTGTTTGACATTGTGAGTTTGATCATATGGGAGATTCAGAAACATTTGGAGTAGAGAAGGGTCATGGAGAAGAGATAATATCTTGGTTAAATGAACAAGCAAAATCTCAATCCGTGAAACTTGAAGCTAGATTATACGGTTATGCCATATCTACTGAAAATTTTGGAGATTTTGAAATGTTTTCATGGATCGGAGACGTTCAGATTGCAAGAAAGATGATCATCAAAGCAAGCAAAAGATTCAAAGTAAAAGTTATTGAGGGGGGATACAAGCCCAAAGAGAAAATAATTAAAATGAAAAAATTTGATTTTGCCAAAGTCAAAAAAGGAGATAAGACAATAGGCCAATTAGAATTTACAGCTTCCAGATTTGGAAACAAACATTGGGAAATTCAAAATGAAGAACGCCGTTAACAGTATAATTTTGGAGAAGAAATGAGAATAGAAAAAATAGGAATCATAGGGTTAGGAATGTTAGGAAATGCAGTAGCACTACACTTGATAGATTCAGGTTTTGAAGTAACAGTTTACAATAGAACAAAAGAAAAAGCACTACAACTAAAAGAAAAAGGAGCCAAAATTTTAGCATCTCCAAAAGAGATTGCAGAAAATTCAGAATTAGTCATCATCATAGTAAAAGATGCAAATGCAGTAAAGCAAATTTCATTTGAAAAAAATGGAATTGTCGAAGGAAATCATGAAAAATTAATTGTTGCAGATATGAGTACAATTGATCCACTAGAATCAAAAAAGATTTCAAAAAAATTTCTAGAATCCAAGATAAATAAATTGGACATTCCAGTAATGGGCGGTCCAAATGTTGCGATTACTGGAGAATTAGTAATGATGGCATCAGGAAATAAAGAAAGTTTTGATTATTGTAAAAATATCCTTGATACTATTGCAAGCAAAGTGTTTTTCCTAGGAGATAATGGTGTTGCACATTCTGTCAAATTAGCCATGAACCTTCAAATTACTATGTTAGCACTCGCTTTATCTGAAGGCATAATGTTTGTAAAAAAATCAAATGTAGATCCAAAAATATTTCTTGAGATTCTAAACTCTACATATTTTAAAACTGGAATGAGTGAAAAAAAAGCATACAAAATGATAGAAGGTAAATATGATACGACATTCACACTTACAAATCTAAAAAAAGACATCACCACCATTATAAATACCGCGAAAACATTAGGAATCAAACTACCTATGATCAGTAAAGCAGAAGAAATGTATGAAAATGCGATCAAAGAAGGATTTGGTGACACAGATTATACAGGAATAATCGAATATCTCAAAAAAATAAACAAGGAAAATAAACCAAAATCATGAATAAAATTTAACAAAAATTCTATAAGCTATGAGCACGGTGTAATATTATGCGATTAAATGATAAAGTTGCCATCGTTACTGGAGCATCAGGGGATATAGGTAAAGGGATCGTGAAGAGATTCGTAGAAGAGGGTTCCAAAGTAATTATGATTGCAAGAAATTTGGAGAAATTAGAGGCCACTAGAAAAGAGATCGGAAATGAAGAATCAACCGCATCGGTGCCATGTGATTTAACTGATGAATCTCAGGTACTACAAGCAGTAAATCAGATCATGGATACATATGGTAAAATTGACATTTTAGTAAATAATGCAGGAGGAATTAATGACCCAATACATTTTCATGAAATGCAAGATTCAGAAATTAAGAAACTTATTGACATCAACTTGTTAGGAGTATTTCACATGTCAAAAGCTGTTCTTTCAAAAATGTCAGACGTTAAAAGTGGAGCAATAGTAAACGTTGGGTCCATTTCAAGTGAAAGAGCAATACCAAGAGTTCACTTGGCAATATATTCATCAACTAAAGCTGCAATTTCCATGTTTACAAAATCAATTGCAGTAGAATATGCAAGAAGAAACATTAGATGTAATTGTATTAATCCAGGAATCATCAATTCAGGAATGATAAAACCGTATCTCGATGATCCTCAAGCAAGAAAAGTTCTTGAAGAAAGATTACCTCTTGCAAGAGTAGGCGAACCAATAGATGTTGCAAATGCTGCACTCTATTTAGCATCAGATGAAGCAAATTGGGTTACAGGATCCATTCTAAATGTAGATGGCGGCAAATCAGCTTCAGAAGGATAATCTTTTATTTTTAAATTCAATTCAAGATGAAGAGATCTTATAATTATTCTTCCTCTTATATGCACGATAGCTAAATCCAGTGATCAACATAATAATTCCAGTAACTGCGGACCACATAATAAAAGGTAAAAGTTCAAACTCATCCATAATTAATCACCAAGGAATAAACATCTAAAGCTTGGGTTTGAGAGATAGGAAATATTACTATCGCCTGAAACATCTAAATAGATTTAACACAGAATAAATTCATGCCTGAATTCATTTGTCCTGATTGTGGAAAACGTCTATTTCATGAAAATGAAACCACTTTAAAAATTGAGGAAACCATTCATTCCAAATTCTGTAGAAAAAAAGAGGGCGAAACTCACAGTTTTATGCACAGAGATCTAGCACATATGGAAACATTTGATTCAGAAAGAGAAAATGACACATCAGGCACCCCAGTATTAAAAAAATAACCGGTACAACATACCTCAAAATTATATCCTAGACCATTATGATTTAATTAATTGTCAGAAGAACATCATTATGATTTAGTAGTTGTAGGAGGAGGACCAGCAGGTTCATCAGCTGCATTTGCAGCTGCAAAGAATGGAGTTAAAGTAGCTTTACTTGAAAAAGAAAATTCAATTGCAGAGACAGTCAGGACCAGCGGAGTCACATGGATTCAAAACATCAAAGAATTTGGAATTCCAGATGATTGTTTTAATCCAATCAAAAATTTTTCATTTTGTTCTCCCAATAACGAAGTCACCATCAGTGATTCAATTCCAAGGGCAGCAGTTTTGGATGTAAGAAAAACATACAGATGGTTAGCGCATGAAGCTGAACAATTAGGAGTAGATATTTTTGTTAAAATGAATGTTAATGAAGTTATAAAAAATGAAAAAGGAGACATTGTAGGAGTTAAGGGTACGGGACCTGATGGAAAAGTAACATTTCATTCAAAAGTAGTAATTGATGCCAGTGGATTCACATCAACTGTATGTAAGGCAATGGGATTTGCAACTCAATGGAAAAGATTTGGAGCAGGTGCAGAATATGAGGTAAAAGTAGAGAAGGTGGATTCAGAAACATGGTGGTTGATGGTGGGACAACAATATTCACCTGCAGGTTATGCATGGATTTTCCCGTTGGGAAACAACATAGTTAGGATTGGAGTAGGCATAGGAAAACCAGAATCAGATGTAGACCCCACACAAAGACTCAAAGAATTAATAGAAAAGAAATTAGGTCCAATAAAAAAATTAGGAGAAATAACACCAATAGAATTTCATTATGGTTTGATTCCAAATGACGGATTATCAAGAAAAACTGTTTTTAATAATTTGATACTGGTAGGAGACTCAGCTGGACAAGCAAATCCACTAGTTTTGGAAGGAATCAGATATGCAATAAAATTTGGCAGGGTGGCTGGAAAAATATCCGCAGTAGCCATAAAATCAGGTAAAACAGACAAAGATGCACTTTATCCTTATGAGGAAAACTGGAGAAAAGAGATTGAATCAAAGATCAATTCCGCAGGAAAAGTTCAAGATAGATGGATTGGTCTAACAGATGAAGAATGGGATAAAGAACTAGACATCATTAAAGAATTAAAATCTGAAGAATTCCTTGATTTTATCAAGGCAGATTTTGGACTATCTAACATGATTAAATTGGCAACACATCATCCAAAACTTGCGGTTAGACAACTATTCAATTTAGTAAAAGGGAAGAAATGATTATTTTACATTAAAGAAATCAATTACAACCAATCACGATGTTATAATTAAGTAGCACAAACACCAGAATCAAATGAACAAGATACTACTTAATTATTAAAAATCAAATATAAAAAATGCGTAAAATTTACTCATATTAAAGATCAACAAGACGAAGATTATAATGCAAACAAGAAAAATATGAAAACATGGATAGTGTTAGAAAAACTTTTGATGAATGGGCTCAAAACGGAAGAGCAGAAGTGATGGAGGTAGAGCATGGAAAAAATGTTTTGAAATTTTTAAAAACAATATCATTTGATAACCCATTCACATTCTTAGATGTTGGATGTGGAAATGGTTGGGTAGTAAGAAAGATTGCAAAAGAAGAAAAATGTAAAAAATCCATAGGGATTGACAAAAGTAAAAAAATGATTATTCAATGTAAAAAGAAAGCAGACAGTAAAAAAGAAGAATTTATCCATACAGATATCGAATCAATGAGTTACAAAGGGAAGTTCAATTTTATTTTTTCTATGGAATCACTGTATTATTCAGATTCTATTGAAATTGCACTTGAAAAAATATACAAATTGTTAAAACCTGGAGGACAGTTTTTCTGTGGAACTGACTTTTACACAGATAATAAAGCAACTGCACGGTGGGCAGGAATAATGAAAATACAAATGCATCTTCATTCAAAAAAAGAATGGAAAGAATTCTTTCAAAAAACAGGATTTGATGTTAAAACCAAACACATCAAAGATTTGAAAAATAAAAAGAAATGGAAAAGAGAATACGGAACTTTGTTCATAATAGGCACAAAACCTGAAAAGTAATACTCAAATCAAATAGATGAATACAGTTATCATGTGAGCTGGAGCACGACACGCTGCTACGGCAGAGGAAACTCCTCCCTCCATACAGGAAATGTGATCTGGAGATAGATAATCAGAGATGATTGGCAACGGAGCAGAAAATAATCCAATATGGCATACACAATGATGGCAAAACCTGAGATTCCCATAAAAGGAATGAAAAAGACGACCCACATGGAGCAAAGCCAAACAGAACTCAAAGATCCTGTACTAAGTTCAGGTAGGCTGCAAAGCGAAATATCGTGAAAACAAAAGGAGGGTTACTCCCAGCACACATAATTTTTTTATTTAAAATTATCAAAATTAA
>Ga0224498_10000225_pt1 | contig 13151 bp, 16 predicted proteins | sample SF_Jul11_sed_USG_5_FD_167971 | JGI IMG/M metagenome (GOLD analysis project Ga0224498, IMG submission 167971) | Sediment microbial communities from San Francisco Bay, California, United States - SF_Jul11_sed_USGS_21 | ecosystem: Environmental > Aquatic > Marine > Sediment | place: USA...
TTGCGTTCGTTCTGTTCAGCTTGTTCGCGCGCCTTCTGCTCGAAGATAGCACTCTTGCTGTGCAGGGCCTGCAGACCAATGACCAGCAACAGAGCCAGTCCGACCAATCCGATCGGGATCCATGGAATATTGAGCACGTCCGGCAGGATGCTGCCGGCAGATGAGTCGAAAGCGGATCCAAGCAGCTGGTTGGCGCTCGCCGCAAGCTGTGACTGGGTAGCAACCAGATCGTTGATCTGGCTCATGTTGGCGCTAATCGTTGCGGACTGTTGCTCAAGACTCGCAATACTGCCCAAAAGGGGTTCGAGCAGAGCTTCGCGGCCTGCAGCATTCAGCGGCCTGAGATCAAGGTTACTGGCACTACCCGCCAACCCGTTCACCACGTCACGCAGGAAGGCCACGTCCTCAGCAATTGCAGTGGCTGCCGTGTCGCCGCCCGCTGGCAATGCGGTGGTTGTCTGGCGAATGCGGTCGGCGCGCTGCTGAAACTCCTGCATGATGGCCGTCGCGCCGGAGCGGTCCAGAAGTCCATTCGAACCTTCGAGGACAGCTGTTGCATCCGTCGCGGCCTGCGCGGCCGCCGCGTTCACGGCTTCGACCTCTTCCCGTTTCGCCAGCATGGCAGACGCCTGTGACTCGAGCTGCTGCCAGTCGGCCGAGCGTCCCAACGATACGCCACGTCTCAGTGAGGCGACTTTCCTGATGCTCGCATCCAGCTGATCGAATGCCCCGGCCTCGCCGTTTAGCGCACGCGCAGCCTGCGATGGAATCGCCTGTGACAGTGCCGCAAGTTCGGATGCGGCCGAGTCGCCGCCGTCGGTTGCCTGCAGGTAAACCAGCGCGCCTGCGACAAACAGCAGGAGCGCGGCCAGTCCCGCAACAGTTTTGAATGTAGACGCATTGTCAGTTTTGTTGGCCATAAATCTTCAGACCTTCTATTCCGCAGCAGCCTGCAGAAACATATTGCTTTCGACCAGGTCGAATAAATTGAAAACGGGCCAGGACTCTTCGCCCCGCTGGTAAGTCCCGCCAAGGAAACGATCGCAGCGAACAATGGTTTCCGCAGCCTCGTTTGTGAATTCATGATCCATGAAGCGGCGAAAACCGAGCACTTCGTCAACAACGAGGCCGGCCGGTACTTCGCGGTGGTTCACCGAGATAACGCGCGTGGTACGGCGCAGCGTCGTTCTGCCACTGCCCAGCAGTAGCTTGACGTCAATCAGTGGCAACAGCTGACCACGCAGGTTGGCAATGCCCAGCAACCAGCGGTTTGCGCCGGGCACACGTGTCACGGCATCGGGCAGCATCAAGACTTCGCGAACCTGCTCACGGCTCGCCACAAACTGTTCTTCACCGATACGAAAACCGACGCCAACCCACTCATCAGGCGAGGCGCCTGCCCCTTCTCCTGAGTGCATGGCGCGACTGCGCCGCTCGATTTCCTGGAGCAACTCAAACGGTTGCTCGACGAGCGCCGCGAGATCAGCGGATCCGCCCATCTATGCAGCCATCACCGAGTTGATCTTGGCCACCAGTTCCTTGTCGGCCACCGGCTTTACGAGATACTCGACCGCGCCCTGGCGCATGCCCCAGATCTTGTCCGTCTCCTGATCCTTGGTGGTGATCATGATGACCGGTATGGACTCTGTGGCCGGGTCCTTGGTCAGCTTGCGTGTTGCCTGAAAGCCGTTCATGCCGGGCATGACGACATCCATGAGTATGCAATCCGGCCGCGCTGTGATGGCTTGCCGTATTCCCTCCTCACCGCTGTCGGCAACGAGCGTGTCGAAGCCGGCTCTCTCGAGCATGCTCTGGAACAAGTGAAGTTCCGTCGGTGAATCATCAATGATGAGAACGACTGCCATCCTGTAGTCCTTAGTTGATCTGGTTGGATATTGCGCCAAGCAGTTCATCTTTCGTGAACGGCTTGGTGAGGTACTGCTCGGATCCCACGATGCGGCCTCGTGCGCGATCGAACAGGCCGTCTTTGGAAGACAGCATGATAACGGGCGTCTCGCGGAATGTTTTGTTGTGCTTGATAAGCGAGCACGTTTCATAGCCGTCGAGGCGCGGCATCATGATGTCCACGAAGATCAGGTCAGGCTGGTGATCGGCAATCTTGGAAAGCGCATCGAATCCGTCAATGGCCGTGAACACCTGGCACCCTTCCTTGGAGAGCAGGGTTTCGGCGGTTCGGCGAATGGTCTTGCTGTCGTCTATTACAAGAATCTTAAGCCCATTTAAGGACCTTGACGCGTTACTGGACACCGAATTTCCCCACGTTAAAAACCGACTTTTACCATATTGACATAACTCCCGCTACGGTGCCCGCCACGTTGCGCAAAATCTCGTGAATTCGGGCGCTTACACGCGATTTCGCTGTATAGTGGGCCGCCCCGAAGCGGACCCACGGAATATCGACGAAAGATGGCAGAAAAATCCCTGAAAATCGGCATCGTGATGGACCCGATTGGCTCGATAACCCCTTACAAGGACTCGTCGCTTGCCATGTTGCTGGAAGCTGAGCGCCGCAACGCCGAAATTCACTATTTCGAACAAAAGGATGTCAGGTTGCTGTCGGGTAAGGCGCTGGGGCAGTCCACACTTTTGCATGTTCGCGACAATAACGACGACTGGTATGAGTTTGGCGACCGCCAGGAAATCGAACTCGGTGACCTCGACGCGATTCTGATGCGCAAAGATCCGCCATTTGACATGGAATATGTCTATACGACCTACATTCTCGATCGTGCCCAGATAGATGGCGCGTTGATCGTCAATGCGCCTCAGGCACTCCGGGACATGAATGAGAAGGCCTATACGGCCTGGTTTCCGCAATGCACGCCAACGACGCTGATCACGCGATCGATGGACGAAATGAAAGCGTTTCTCGCCGAGCATGACCGAGTCGTGGCAAAACCGCTCGACGGCATGGGCGGCCGCTCAATCTTCGTTGTCAAAAAGGGCGACAAAAACGCCAACGTCATTTTCGAAACACTCACCGACTATGGCCGAAATTTCGCTATGGCCCAGGTGTACATCCCGGAAATTACCGCTGGGGACAAGCGCATCCTGCTCATAGAAGGCAAGCCCGTACCCTACGCACTGGCCCGCATTCCGACTGGCGACGACAACCGCGGCAATATGGTCGCTGGTGCGGTGGCCAAAGGGCAGGAGATGTCAAAGCGCGACTTCGAAATCTGCGAGGAAGTCGGCCCCGCCCTGCGTGACGCGGGCGTGTTGTTTGCCGGCATCGACGTCATCGGCGACTACCTGACCGAGGTCAACGTCACCAGCCCGACCGGCATCAGGGAGCTCGACAAACAGTTCGACCTGAATATTGCGGGCCTGATGTTCGACGCCATCCTGGCAAGACTGCAGTAGCCAACCATAGGGGACAGCCCCCTGGTCGTAGAGGTGACTGTCCCCTGGTAAAAAGGTGACTGTCCCCTGGTCGTCTGTGATCCAATCCCTTGTTTATGTAAAAGAAATATCGGAATATTCGCGCGAATATGGCGAATCCAGCAGTTATTGTCGATCCTCTCGATGAGCTACGGCTCATGGCCCCGGTTATTCCGGACCGGCTGCCCGCCATGCTGTTCCTGGCTGCCCTTGTCCACGGCATCCTGATTATCGGCGTAACGTTTAATGCCGCATTATCGGATCAGTTTGCCGATGCGATCTCGCTTGAGGTCACGATCGTCGCGGCGCCTGACCAGCAAATCGACCGACCCGACGAGGCGGCTTACCTGGCGCAGGCAAGTCAGAAAGGTGGCGGCAATATCACCGATCAGATCCGGCCGTCCGCACCACTGGAAAGCGCTTTGCCGGCAGACAACCAGGGCGACGAGGACGGCGCCGCGCTCGACGACGCTAAAGCTCACGAACGCTCTGCCGACGAGGTACTCGCCTCCGCCAACGCGAGTGACCGACAGGTACCAATTGACCCGCGAACCGATCCTCAGGCACAGGACAGCGTAGCCATTGCGATGGAAGCTGGCAGCGAACTCACCTTGCCGTTGCCGCAGGAAGACAAAGCGAGCTTCCTCCTGACCGACGACGACCCGCAGCAACTCATCATCTCGGCCGACACGCGCGAATCCGTCGCGGCGGCTTATCTGGATTCCTGGAAGCGTCGCATCGAGGCAGTCGGCGCTGCGTACCTGCCTGAGCTCGGCAAGCTGGAGAACATGACGGGCAGCCCAACCCTGCTGGTACGCATCAACGAAAGCGGCGACCTGATCGAAGCCACGGTCAGCAAATCCAGCGGCTCTGCGCTTCTGGACCTTGCATCGGTCGACATCATTCAGCGTGCATCGCCATTCGACGAATTCCCGGCAGCGATGGCGAGCGAGTACGAGACGGTCGCGTTCGAGTACAAGTTCCTGTTTTCGGAGCAACTTGTGCAGGGCGACTGATGGGCAGATACTGTCCCTATGCAAACGGACAGTTCGCTAACAAATCAGCTACTTATCGCAATGCCGGGCATGCTGGATCCCAATTTCAGCACCACGGTAACCCTTATCTGTGAACATAACGATGAAGGTGCGCTTGGCATCGTCATCAATCGTCCTACGACCCTGAAGCTCGGCGGCCTGTTCGAGCAGCTCTCAGTCGATGACCCGGATCCCGGGGCAGCCGGCAGCCCGGTACTGTCTGGTGGCCCTGTCGGCACCGAGCGCGGTTTTGTGCTGCATGGCCCGGAGCGGAGCTACGAAAATACGCTCGCCGTATCGGACAGTATTTGCCTGACGCTGTCGCGTGACATTATCGATGCGATGGCCACGGGCGAGGGCCCTGAACAGTCGCTGGTGGCGCTCGGCTACGCGGGCTGGGAGCCCGGGCAACTTGAAGACGAAATGCTCGCGAATTCCTGGCTAAATGTCCCGGCGACCCCCGAAATCGTTTTCGACATCCCGTTTGAAGACCGCTGGGACTCAGCAGCGCGCACCCTGGGCATCGACATCGCACGCATGTCACCGGACGCCGGGCACGCCTGAGTTGTCCCAACCTCGCACGATTCTCGCGTTTGATTTCGGATTACGACGCATTGGCGTCGCGGTCGGTCAGGACGTCACGGGTTCAGCCAGCCCTCTGGGCGTCGTCAACAATCGGGAAACCGGTGTCGATTTCGATGGCGTCGCGGCGCTCATCAATGAATGGCGCCCGACGCTGCTCGTGGTGGGCATGCCGGCGCACGCCGACGGCTCGCCGAGCGATATTCAGGAACACGTGGATGCTTTCATCAGCGAACTCGAGCCCTTCGGACTGCCGATCGATACCGTTGACGAACGCCATACATCGGTCGAGGCGGAGCGGGTGCTCAAGAACGCCCGCGCGGCTGGAACACGAGGCCGCATTTCGAAGGAGATGATTGATAGCGCCGCAGCCGTATTTATCGCTGAAAGATATCTGGCAAGCGAGTAAAATGCCGCCGCGATGAACGCGAATCCTACAGAAACACTCGAAAACGAAGCGTCATTGCAGCTCGACGCGAATGGTCGCTTGCGACATCTACTGACCCTGGATGGTCTCGACAAGACCTTGCTGACTGACATACTCGACGATGCCGAGGGCTACCTGACCGAGCCCGGCGTGCTGCCCGCAAGCAGCCAGTCACTCGCAGGACGCTCGGTGGCAAACCTGTTTTTTGAAGCCAGCACCCGCACTCGGGCATCGTTTGATCTTGCTGGCAAGCGTCTCGGCGCTGACGTGCTCAATCTCGACGTCAACACCTCATCGCGCAAGAAAGGCGAAAGCATTCTCGACACCATCTACACGCTCGAGGCCATGCATGTCGACATCATGGTTGTGCGCGATGCCAGCGCAGGCGTGCCCGCCTACATCGCGCGGCACGTATTACCGCATGTCAGCATTCTCAATGCGGGTGAATCCGACGTGTCACACCCGACGCAGGGTTTGCTCGACGTATTGACGATGCGCCAGCACAAAGGTGCCTTTGAGAATCTGACCGTCGCGATCGTGGGAGATATAAGCCACTCGCGCGTCGCAATGTCGGCGACACATGCACTGACAACACTCGGGGTTGGCGATCTGCGCCTGATCTCGCCGCCAGTTCTCGCCCCGGATCAAAGCAGGGTTCCGGGTGCTCGTATTCTCCACGACCTCGCCGAGGGGCTCGCTGATGCAGACGTTGTTATGGCGCTGCGCATCCAGCGTGAGCGCATCGGTAATCTCGACGGCATCCCGGGTATCGATGAATATTTCGCGAACTATGGCATTAGCCACGAGAGCATCAAACTGGCAAAGCCTGATGCCATCGTGATGCATCCGGGCCCGATGAATCGCGGTATCGAGATCGAGAGTTCACTTGCCGACGGCCCGCAGTCAGTCATTACTCAACAGGTCACCAACGGAGTCGCCGTGCGCATGGCGGTACTCGATCGCGTCGGCAAGACCATGGCCGCGCGTCTGTAGCATGGCGCTGACAGCGGCACAGCAAAAGGCCCAGGAGAACCGAGGGTCGATTTTTGTGGAGGACGGACAGATCCTCTCGGTCGATGAATTTTCGGGCGACCAGTTCATCATGCGAATTCGCGCGCCAAAGTGTGCCGCTGCCGCGGAACCGGGCAGTTTCGTGCACATCACCTGTGACACATCGCTGCCCATGCGCAGGCCATTGTCGATCATGCGCGTTGGCAACGACTGGATCGAGATTCTCTATAAGATTGTCGGCCAGGGCCTGCGCCTTCTGTCGCAGAAAAAAGCAGGCAATGAAGTCAGTGTTCTTGGCCCCATCGGCCAGCCGTTTCGCATGTCGCCGGAACGCCCCAACACGCTATTGATCGGCGGGGGCGTCGGTATCCCGCCCATGATTTACATCGCAGACTGGCTGCGCCAGGACGCACGCGATTGGCAACCGTTCGCCATTCTGGGTTCTGAAATCCCCTTTCCGTTCGACCTGCAAAAATCGTCCATTGCCATCAATGGCATAGATGATGATGTAGCGAGCACAATGCCATTGCTTGAGAGCTGGGGTACGCCTGCGCGGCTTACGAGTTTGCAAGGTTACGAAGGGTGCCATAACGGCTACGTAACCGATCTCGCCGACCGCTGGCTGTCGACACTTGGTGACGATGAGCTTGCGAAAGTCGAGGTGTTCGCCTGCGGTCCGACGCCCATGCTCAAAGCTGTCGCCGAACTCGCGGCGCGCTACAACCTGCCGTGCCAGGTCTCACTCGAGGAGTTCATGGCCTGCGCCGTCGGCGGTTGCGCCGGGTGTGCGGTGAAAATCAACACGCCCGAAGGTGTGGCGATGAAGCGCGTCTGCGTGGACGGGCCCGTATTTGATGCAGCGACTGTAGCCTGGTAGTCGCGCAGCGGCCGCCGCTACCCGCCGAAGTTGACCTTCGCTTCGAGATTGGAACGCGAGTCGGCGTGCGACATAGCTTCTTCGAGCGTGATCGTGCCGTCCTTGTAGAGCTGCAGCAACGCGTCGTCGAAATTCTGCATGCCAGCCTCGCCCGAATCTTTATGGGCTTCCTTCACGGCAGAGATATCGCCTTTCAGGATCAGGTCCTTAATATGCGGCGTGTTGAGCATGAGCTCCACGGCTGCTACGCGCTTGCCATTTCGCGCCCGCACGAGACGCTGCGAGAGAATGGCTCGCAGGTAATGGGCTATGTCCATGAAGACCTGGGCATGCTGTTCCTGCGGAAACAGGTTGATGATTCGGTCAAGCGTTTCCGCTGCATTGTTCGAGTGGACGGTGGCGAGTACAAGGTGACCGGTACCGGCCATATCAAGTGCGGCCCGCATCGATTCGGTGTCACGAATCTCACCGATCAGGACAACATCAGGCGCGGCACGCACGGCGCTTCGAAGTGCGCGTGCGTAGGATTTCGTATCCAGGCCGACTTCGCGCTGGTTGATAATCGACTGCTTGTTGGGGTGCAGGAATTCGATCGGGTCTTCAATCGTCAGAATGTGCGACGAGGTCTTCTCGTTGCGATGATTGACCATCGCGGCCAGCGTTGTGGATTTACCGGCGCCTGTTGCACCTACCATAAGAATCAGGCCACGACGCAGCATGACGAGTTCTTTGAGCTGTGAGGGCATGCCCAGCTCATCGAGCGTCGGCAGCTCACTAGTGATGTATCGCAATACCATTGCGACATTGCCGCGCTGGTGAAAGACGTTGACACGAAATCGCCCAAGGCCTTCTTCCGACAGGGCGAAGTCGATTTCGAGCTCGCGAGTGAAGTACTCCATCTGCTCCGCGTCCATAAGCTCGAGGGCCGCCTGCTTGACCATCTTCGGCGTCATTTCGAGCTTGTTGACCGGCATGATCTTGCCTTCGATCTTGATCTTGGCGGGCGCAAATGGCGCAAAGAAAAGATCCGAGGCCTTTTTCTCTACCATCAACTTGAATAGCGGTTTGACGTTCATTAGCGAGTAGTTCCTTGTGCTCAGAAGGTCCGAGCAGTGTCCTCTTCCATGATGCGCAGGCTCTCGGACTGGTGATCAGCAATCGATGAGTCACGCTTACTCTCTAGTTTGATGCGCAGGCGCAGCTCGTTCTTCGAGTCGGCGTTGCGCATTGCTTCTTCGTAAGTAATCGCGGCGGACTCGTACAGTGCGAACAAGGCCTGATCGAAGGTCTGCATACCGAGGCGTGTCGACTTGGCCATGATCTCCTTGATCTGCCCAACTTCGCCCTTGAAGATCAGGTCTGCAATCAACGGCGTGTTGAGCAGGATCTCCATTGCAGCAATACGGCCGATGCCACCCTCGCGTGGAATGAGGCGCTGCGAAACGAACGCTTTCGTGTTCAAGGACAGGTCCATCAGCAGTTGCTGGCGACGTTCCTCGGGAAAAAAGTTAATGATTCGATCCAGTGCCTGGTTCGCGCTGTTGGCGTGCAGCGTGGCAAGGCAAAGGTGACCCGTCTCGGCAAACTGGATGCCGTACTCCATGGTCTCCTTGTCACGAATCTCACCAATCAGGATGACGTCCGGCGCCTGGCGCAGGGTGTTCTTCAGTGCGGCGTGCCACGAGTCGGTATCGACGCCAACCTCGCGTTGCGTAATTACGCAGCCCTTATGCGGGTGCACGTACTCCACCGGATCCTCAATCGAAATAATGTGACCGCGCGAGTTCTCGTTGCGATGCCCTATCATGGCCGCAAGCGTTGTCGACTTACCGGAGCCGGTGCCGCCAACAATGATACAGAGGCCACGCTTATTCATGACCACGTCTTTGAGGATCGGGGGCAGGTCGAGCTCTTCGAGCGTCGGGATTTCGGTGGTAATTGTACGCAGTACGGCGCCGACCAAACCCTGTTGAATGAACGCGCTTACGCGGAAACGGCCGATGCCCTGTGGGGCAATGGCGAAGTTACATTCCTTGGTGGAATCGAATTCCTTGGTCTGCTTGTCGTTCATGATGGAACGCACCATCATCGCGGCCTGGTCGGGCGAGAGCGGTGTATCGGTTGCTTTGTGGATCGTGCCATCGACCTTGATCGCCGGCGGAAAACCGCAGGTCAAGAACAGGTCTGAGCCTTCGCGTTCGACCATCTTACGCAACAGATTCTGTGTCAGTCGTACCGCTTGTTCGCGTTCCATCTTTTTAGTCTCCCGTCAGGCCGCTAACGCTACCCGTTAGAAATTTTCCTTATTGACGGCCCTGAAGCGCGCCTCTTCTTTGTTGATCAGCCCCTTGCTCATGAGCTCCGCGAGGTTCTGGTCGAGCGTCTGCATGCCCGAGCCCTGGCCGGTTTGGATCGCCGAGTACATTTGGGCGATCTTGCCTTCGCGGATCAGGTTTCGTATAGCCGGCGTACCGACCATGATCTCGTGCGCCGCAATACGGCCACCACCGACCTTTTTCAGCAGAGTTTGCGAAATAACGGAACGCAGGGACTCTGACAACATCGCGCGAACCATTTCTTTCTCGGCGGCGGGGAAGACGTCGACAATACGATCGATCGTTTTGGATGCGGAACTGGTATGCAGTGTGCCGAATACAAGGTGACCGGTCTCGGCAGCGGTCAGCGCCAGGCGAATCGTCTCGAGATCGCGGAGCTCGCCCACGAGGATAATGTCGGGATCTTCGCGCAACGCCGAACGTAAGGCCTCGTTGAAGCCAAGTGTGTCGCGATGAACTTCACGCTGGTTAACCAGCGACTTCTTCGACTCGTGCACGAACTCAATCGGATCTTCAATCGTCAGGATATGATCCGGCTTGTTCTCGTTGATGTAGTCGACCATCGCGGCGAGCGTCGTTGACTTGCCCGAGCCTGTCGGTCCGGTGACGAGCACAATGCCCCTGGGGTGCATCGCCAGGTCCTTGAAAATCGACGGCGCGCCCAGATCATCGAGCGTCAGGATTTCAGATGGAATGGTACGAAAGACGGCTGCCGACCCGCGATTCTGGTTGAACGCGTTAACACGAAAGCGCGCCAGCTTCGGGATCTCGAATGAGAAATCAGTCTCGAGGAACTCTTCATAGTCCTTGCGCTGCTTGTCATTCATGATGTCGTACACCATGCTATTGACGTCCTTGTGGGTCAGCGCCGGCATATTGATACGCTTGATGTCACCATCGACGCGAATCATAGGCGGCACCCCACCGGACAGGTGCAGGTCAGAAGCGTTGTTCTTCACCGCGAACGACAATAGCTGGGCAACGTCGACGGCCATATTTCTCCCTCATTTTGAGCGCCCGGACTTACCATAACCCGGGCAGAATTGAGCCTAGTATAGCGAAGCAACCGGACTAAAACGTGATTGGAGTCACGGAAAACTTAAAGCTGATCAGCGATTTGCTGCACTCTGCGGCGATTGAGGCCGGCCGTGACCCGGCCGGCGTCCAATTGCTCGCCGTGAGCAAGAAGCAGCCCGTGGAGAAGATCCGCGAGGCACACGCCTGCGGGCAGCGTGATTTTGGCGAGAACTTCGTCCAGGAAGGCGTCGAGAAGATCGAATCCCTGACCAATCTGGACCTGACCTGGCATTTTATCGGGCACTTGCAGAGCAATAAAACACGCGTGGTCGCCGAATACTTTGACTGGGTCCACACAATCGACAAACTCAAGACAGCACGGCGCCTTTCCGAGCAGCGACCCGAGGACCTGGAGCCGCTTAACGTCTGCCTGCAAGTTAACGTCGACGACGAAGACGCCAAGTCGGGCGTCCTGCCGGCCGCGGTTCCGGAACTGGCTGCTGCGTGCTCCGAGCTGCCTAATCTCAGGTTTCGCGGGCTGATGTGCCTGCCCGCGATACGCAACGAGTTCGAAGATCAGCGCAGACCATTCGCTGTGCTGCGCGAACTGGCAGAACAGCTTCGGGCGGGCGGTATCGATACGGATACCCTGTCGATGGGAATGACAGCAGACTTTCGGGCAGCAATTTTTGAAGGCGCAACGATAGTGCGTATCGGCACAGCACTGTTCGGCGCGCGCGACACCTAAGGGCAGGACCAGATGGACTACGGAAAAGTGGCATACGTTGGTGGCGGTAACATGACGCGGGCGCTGGCAGGCGGCATGCTCTCAGCCGGCTACGAGCCGAGCCACATACTCATATCCGAACCACTCGCTGAGCATCGTGAGAGCCTGGCGAAGGATCTGCCCGGCGCAGTGATCCGCGAATCCAACGAAGACGTGGTGCGTGAGGCGGAATGCATTGTGCTCGCTGTCAAACCACAGATCCTGTACGACGTCTGCAAGCCGCTGGCTCCCTTCGTGCAGGAGACCCGGCCGCTGGTAATTTCCATCGCGGCAGGCGTTCGCGGTGGCGATATAGAAACCTGGCTGGGCGGCAAGCTACCGGTCGTTCGGGTAATGCCCAACCAGCCCGCGTTATTACGCCTTGGCATCTCGGGGCTGTGCGCCAACGAACACACCAGCGAATACCAGCTCCGCGCCGCGACGAACATTATCTCTACGACGGGCCCGGTCATTAAGGTCGCCAGCGAAGAGGACATCGATACGGTGACGGCGGTATCAGGTACGGGGCCTGCCTACTTCTACCTGCTTGTCGACATGCTGGTAAAGGCGGCCGTCGATCTTGGCTTGAGCTATGACGACGCCCTCGCCCTTGTGCTCGAAACTGCGCGCGGCGCTGGCGAAATGGCGGAACAGTCGGGCGAGACCATGGATTCGCTTATTGCCCGGGTCCGCTCGCCCGGGGGAACGACAGCCGCCGCGTTCGACCACCTGGACGGCACCAATTTCCGTGATATCTTCAGTGCGGCCGTCGTCGCTGCGCGTGATCGTGCAGTGGATCTTGCCAATCAGGCACACGAAGCAGGGAAGGAATAAACAATGCCCGCAAACGTTACCCAGGCGCTGGTTTTTGTTGTCAATGCTGTGGCGCAGCTCTACCTGTTCGTGCTGTTGTTGCGAATCTTGCTGCCGTGGCTGGGAGCCGATTATCGCAACCCGATTACGCAGGCCATCCTGAAAATTACATCGCCAGTGGTTGTGCCATTGCGACGCATTATCCCACCCGTGGGTCGCGTCGATACGGCGACGGTGCTCGTCGCCTTCATTATCCAGTACCTGCTGATACTGCTGATCCTCCTCATTTTCGGAAGGACAGCCGGCATCGGCGCGATCGCCTTGACGGCGGTCGTGGATCTCGTTCTCCTGATGCTGCGGCTATTCGTTTTCGCCATCATCATTCGCGTTATTTTGAGCTGGATATCGCCAGGCGGCTATAACCCCGCCCTCGCAATCATCCACGCGCTGACAGATCGGGTGTTGCTGCCTTTCCGTCGCATCATCCCGCCACTCGGCGGCCTGGACCTTTCCCCGCTATTCGCGATCATTTTAATTACGGCGGTAACGATCGTTGTCGCTGGCTTCAAGCCATTACCATACTGATAGCAGAGCTTGAACCCTGTATGAGACAGGACGGAAATGACCTCGTCTTGTCAGTCCGCGTAACACCGCGCGCCAAACACAATGAAGTGGCAGGAGTCCGTAACGGTGCCCTGCACATTCGTACTACCGCGCCACCATCGGACGGCAAAGCTAACAAGGCCGCTATCAAGCTGCTGGCGGACTACCTGGACGTCGCCCCCTCAAGAATCAGCCTGTTACGTGGCCAGACTCATCGCCACAAGCAGTTCCTCGTAAAAAACGCCGCGAATGGTTTATAGTGAAAAAAAGAAGAGGGGGTGGA
>Ga0224498_10000234_pt1 | contig 12911 bp, 10 predicted proteins | sample SF_Jul11_sed_USG_5_FD_167971 | JGI IMG/M metagenome (GOLD analysis project Ga0224498, IMG submission 167971) | Sediment microbial communities from San Francisco Bay, California, United States - SF_Jul11_sed_USGS_21 | ecosystem: Environmental > Aquatic > Marine > Sediment | place: USA...
CCAACTTACAATCAATCAGGAGGTGTGAGATGAAAGCTTATGCTGGAATCGATTTACATTCAAGTAATAATTACCTTGGCATTATCAATGATAATGACTAAAGGCTTTATGGCAGAAGGATATCAAATGACTTAAATCTTATTTTATGGCGCTGGAAACGTTTAGAGATGAGCTTGAGGGAATCGTGGTTGAATCAACTTACAATTGGTACGGGTTGGTAGACGGGTTGCAGGACTATGGCTACAATGTCCATCTGGCAATCCATCGGCAATCAAGACGAGGGTTTAAAACATACCGATGACAAGTGGGATTCGTTCTGTCTGACCCATATGTATCGTCTGGGCATATTGCCGCAAGGGTATATCTATCCGAAAGAGGACCACTCTGAGCCCTTAATGCCCTCTCAGAATTATAACTTTATGTGTATTTTAAGCATATTATATCGGTCATACCCCAGAGGAACCATTACTGTTTTTAAATTGTTGGCCTAAAGTTGTTCTTATTTCCAATGACAGTGTTTTAATATCGAATGGTTTCTGAATAAATCCATCACAACCACGAGATAATATCTTGCTTGCCTGGCCATCGATGCTATACCCACTTGAAAGAAGAACCTTTATGTTAGGATTGACATCTCTAAGCTTATCATAGGTATCTCCACCACCCATTTCCGGCATGACCATGTCCAGGATGACCATATCAATCTTTTTTTGATTCATTCTGTAAATTTCTATAGCCTCTTTTCCGCTCTTTGCAATTAGGACTTCATAACCTAATTTTTCTAAAACATCACGGCCAACATCTATTATCATTTCCTCATCATCCACGAGCAGAACTGTCTCTGTACCCTTTATTATTTCTTTTTGTAGCATTGTTTCTTTAAGTATCTTTTTTTCAGATGCCGGCAGGAAAATGTTAAAAGTCGTCCCGTCACCTTCTCTACTGTATACATTGATAAAGCCGCCATGACTTTTTATAATTCCATAAGCCGAGGCAAGCCCCAGCCCCGTGCCTCTACTCATCTCTTTGGTGGTAAAAAATGGATCAAATATTCTATGTTGAATGGTTTCATCAATACCAGCACCGGTATCTGTTACAGAAATTTTTACATACCTGCCAGATTTCACTCCATATGGTTTAACATCGTTATCATCTAAAATAACATTTTCTGTTTGAAGATACAGCTCTCCAGTTCCGGCCATGGCTTGCCAGGCATTGACATAGAGGTTTAATATCACCTGTTCAATCTGAGACGGGTCTACTTCTACTGCCCAGATATCCGCTTGACTTTTTTTGTGTATGACAATCTCTTTTTTAGTTCTGCCAAACATATCTGAGCTTTTATTGATAATTTCGTTCATGTCAGTCGGTTTGATTTCATATTTTCCTCTTCTGGCAAAGCCCAGGAGCTGTTTGGTAAGATTTGCCGCATTCTTTATATAATCCTCTATTCTATTGAGGTATTCAAAATTGGGGTGATTAGAATCGATATCAAAAGATAACAGTGACGTGCATCCTTGAATGCCCATCAATAAATTATTAAAGTCGTGAGCAATGCCTCCGGCAAGTGTGCCAACGGCCTCCATCTTCTGGGCTTGCTGAAGTTGTATTACCAGTTCTTTCTGTTCACTGATATCTCTTAAGTTTATGACACTGCCCATAGGGTCTCCATCTTCGCCCATATAAATAGCTCCGCTTATGCTCACAGGAATGATGCTTCCTTCTTTTGTGAAACGGCGAGTTTCAATGCCCGAAAAGTTTTCTCCGGACAATACTTTATTGATCATCATTTTGGTTTCCGGCCAAGCATCCCCTGGTACAAAAACATCCATTGACTTGCCAAAACATTCCTCTAATGTCCATCCGAAAACATTTGTGAAGGCTCTATTAAAGTAGGTTACTTTCCCCTCCATATCGTAAACGACAACAGGGTCAGGATTTGTTTCCAGAACTATACGATATTTCTCTTCACTTTGTTTCAAGGCTTCCTCAATACGCTTGCGTTCAGTGGTATCCCTTGCAACTGAAATCATGGCAACAACTTTTCCTTTACGAATTAAAGGAGCGGCACTGACTTCACCGAACTTCTTCGTTCCGTCCTTAGAAATAAACTTGTATTGAGACAGAGGAATCCTTTCTCCTGCAAGGACTTTCATCATATCAGAGAAAGCCTTTTCCAATGAACCCGGGTCAAGGACATTCAAATCCTGTATGGGCTTTCCGATCATTTCCTCGGGTTTGTATCCCAGTATTCTTTCTACAGAAGGAGATATATTAATAATATTAAAATCAGGATCTGTTGAGAATATAACGTCAGATATATTCTCAAAGTATAGGCGGTGTCGTTCCTCACTCTGTTGCAACGCTTTCATAGCCTGCTTTTGTTCGGTTACGTCTCGAAAACTCCATACACGTCCAGAAATCTCTTGATTTCGTATCAACGGACAAGAGTGGCGTTCTAAAATCTGTCCGTTTTTAAAGTAGATCGTATCAAAATCTTCATCTGCTGAATTGTAGAGTTCCTGAACTTTTGAGAGGAACTCTTTAGGATATAACAACTGGTCTAAAACATAGTCGAGCAACTTGTTATCATCCCTTGTTTCGATAAGTTCATTTGGAATATTCCACATCTGTGCAAAGCGATTGTTGACATGACTGATTTTTTCATTTTTATCCACAACTAGGATTCCATCTGCAGTTGATTCTATTGTTGCTTTTAGAAGCTCCTCGTTTTCCCGAAGCGCACGCTCAAGAGAATTCTGTTCGAGTGACCTTTTCTCTAATTCTTTAACCCTTTGCTCCAATTCTTCATATGTTGGTTTAGCGATCATTAGTTTCTCCTCCATCGCTTTTAAATCAAAAAAGGCCCATAACCTGGTATCGTTGAATACCGTAAATGAGCCTTAATGCCTCGCATAGGGACTTACACCCCCCTTATAATTATTATCGTTTATGCTGATTTATAATTTTTAAGGTATTATACATTGGTCGGCAATCAAATTGCAAGAAGGGATTATTTCGATACCAGTACGCACAGAAAGCATAATTATAGGATTTGGTTTCCTTAGGTGACATCGTGTCTTAACCTTCAATCGCAGAATAATGAAGATTTATGACCGAATTGGAACCAGAGATATCTCAGTATCGACAGCATTCACAACGACAATTGATATACAAATATAAATTTTTTTCTGGTGTCAGGTCAAGTAAATCCTATTTTTGATAATTGCCAAATCATCTTCGTCCATCGATACCTTAAATTCTATAACTTTATACTTTTGGCTTTAGACAGATGATAAACGAGCAGCACCCCCGACTTTGGAAAATTTATGACTGCCGCTTTCGCGAATTGTTGTTTATGGGTTAGTCATGAAAAGTGATATTATAGATAGACACCTGCATTGTCAGGTCAGGAAATAACAATACCGTGTTAAATGCAGAATGCAGAACCGTAAAAATTGAATGCAATTATCTTATTACGCCCAAAGCCGGGGGGTGCCAAGGGAAATTAAGATCAGGGATCGGATGTCAGTGGTCGGTAGTCAGGATGAAATGCTGAGAACAGAAAAAAAGGATTCAAGGGACCAAGGAGTCGAGGGTTCAAGTGAAATGAATTTGCTCCCTTATGAAAAAACGATATCTCACGATTTTTACGAACGTGATATGCGCATTTTATGGCAGTTAAACACACAATTATTTGTCCGGGATCCATATCTGCCTTTTTTAGATATCGGCATGTAAAATTTCTTCTAAATCCGCTTTGCTGATAGGCTTTTGATACATCCCATCGAAGCCCGCATCCTCTAATTCATTCATGTCAAAATTATAAAGATAGCCGGACAATGCATATATCTTTAAATCAGGATTTAAGATTTTCACCTTGCGGCAAAAGTTTAAGCCATTTAACCAGGGCATTCTCAGATCGGTAATAATCAATGAAAAGTGTTCTCCACATCTTAAAATATATTCGGCCTCTTCTGCACTATCAACCGTAACAGTCATATGACCAAGTTTCCCCAACAATACTTTCATTAATTTCAGTTGGCTTAAATTATCATCAACAACAAGAATTTTTTTAGTGCTCATATCAGCTATCCACCCAGAAAGTTTAATGCCGGTTACTATGTTTTTACCTAAGTTGAGCGATTTTCAAGTTTGCCGCAAATTAGCCCCGCGTGGCGGGATCTCCGCTTCGCTACGACAAGTCTTGAGCGTAGCGAAATCCCGCTTCGCGGGGGAAGATGTTGTTTCCCTATAGTCGTCTATGCGGAACGGCACCTGACGCAGTAGATGCGGTGAAATTGGAAATCCTGTAGGATTTCATATTATTGAAATTCAAAACGTCATAATAACTTAAAAATATTGTTAAATTAACCATTTTAAAAATTTGAAACGCTCAGCCTAGGTTTTTAAAACTCAGAATGATCAAAGAATGAAAAACGATATCCTGAAGACGGTCTCCATCTTTTAAATTCCATTCAATTATATGAAACGAGAATTATACGCCGTACAAGGTTTTAATAACGCTTATTAATTTCAACTCCTTACTTTCCCAATTTTCGCAAGTATGATCGGGTGTTATAGCGGGAACCTCGTTATTGAACTCGCAATACGGCGAATATTCAAGCGTTACATGATCTTCAAAAAATTTATCGGTGATGGGAGCAGGAGCGTAATACCAGCAGTTTTGACATATCTTGTTTTCCACAACTCTTCCGCCTCCTATTTTCTTGATTATATCATTTAGCTTTTTTAAATTTATGGTGGATAATTTAACTGGTCTGATGATTCGAGATTTCTTCTGGAAAACATATTAAAGCTGCCCTGTTAAAAAAAATCATGCACATTTTGAAGAGGTTCTCCATCTAAGAATCGAATGGTTTATAAACCGGTTCGCTTTACACATACTAACGAATCCCTCTTCGGAAAATTAAGTATTTTGTTATGTCTGAAAAATTTTAAAGTCGTAAAACTTAAGTCTTGAAGATTATACAGGAGGGGCACGGGAAAATAATTTACAGGTTAAAATACGTGGCGTGAATAAATTTTTAGACTTTACAATTGTAGTAATAAATCGGGAAGTTAAAAGGACTTGATATATATCACAAGTTGAAAAATCTGAATTATCATCAACAGTATCAAATATAAGAGAATCATCTTGAAAGATCCTATTATCACGATGATAATAATTAACAGAAAGGATAGAAACAAAACAGATAAAGACAATAAAAATTGATAACCGTTTCAACTTCAATTTATTTCTCTTTTAAAAAGGAGGTAACTAATATTTTGTGAATTCTCTTAATCTTTAACAGGAGATTGATTTACAGTAGACGACCGATTTCAAGTGAGAGTATAATTAAATTTACTATATTAAAACCTTAATAATAGCAATAAAAAATTAGCACATCTCCAAAAGAATTGGTGATTCTAAAAGAATTCAGGGATCAGGAGTCAGAGAGCAGCGGAGGTAGGAGGTCGGATATCAGAGGGCAGGGATCGGGTGTCAGAGTGAAATGCTGAGAACAGAAAAAAAGGATTCAAGGGGTTAAGGAGTCGAGGGTTCAAGTGAAATGATAGAAAAATGAAAAATCGCCAACAAATTTTGATTTTATCGTTCCAATTATCCTGACTTTCGTGCCCTAAGGCTTATTCCTATAGTCCCGAAATCAAGCGCACTCGAAGGGTTCGGAACATCCTCGAATATGTTGTGTTTTTGCACTATCTCCGCTTCGATAAAACCCGCAGCCTTCACAGTCTTGAGAAGCCCTGCCTCCGGCAGGCCACCCGCAATTCAGCCGGTCCATAACGAAATATCTTCCAAAGCCGACTGAGGGATGGGTTTTGCGACCAGGATATCCCCGATATAAAGACGTCCACCGGGTTTGAGAACCCGTTCCCATTCACTCAATGTTTTCTTTTTATCCGGTGTAAGGTTGAGCACACCGTTGCTTATGATAACATCTGCAAACTCATCCGGAAGTGGTAAATCTTCTGCGTGTCCCTTACGAAACTCAACATTGGTTGTGCCCACTTCTGAAGCCCCGTATCGAGCCTTTTTCAACATCGCAGGGGTCATGTCGATACCGATTACGCGCCCATTAGGGCCCACTATCTTGGATGCAATAAAGGAGTCGAATCCCGAACCAGAACCCACATCAACAACAACATCACCCGGGTTTATCGGGCCGAGATTAAATGGATTTCCAGTTCCTGCAAATGAAGCGATGTTCTTTTCAGGCACAGTATCATAAAGCGTTTTATCATAGCCGATGCGGTTTGCTGCTTCACGACCCGTATGAAAATGATACCCTTTGTTAGGGTCAATGGCGACATTCTCATATTCTTTTTTAATCGCGTCACGCAACGTTGCATCTGATATATTTGGAATTGATTGTGATTTGCTCATGGCTTTGTCCTTTTCCAAATGAATCAACCAAATCTACGTGCTCCCCAAAACCGTTGAAAGGCCAAAACGACCGGAGAACCGCAGACCATCTCGATCCTGATATCTCAAAACATTACTATCAACCATCCTACGCTTTGATATTTTGGTTATTATGAAAAATATTCTCAGGGTCATACTTCTTCTTGATCTGTTTCAGTCGAGCATAGTTCGCACCGTAGGCCGCCGCCACCCGGTCGCCTTCATCTCCGGTCATGAAATTCACATAGGCGCCAGCTGAGGCGTAAGGTGCAGAAGCCTTAAAAAACGCACGTGCCCATGCAATACAGATCTCATCTTGGGCTGCCTCATCCCATCGTCCGTGCACGTTCAGGACAAACTTTGCATCCCGATGACCATATGCCATGGCATCCGATGGAACGCGATTGGCAGCGCCTTCGATAAGCCCCACGAATATCTCACACTGTGGTGAAGGCAACTTGCCCGCGAATTCGACAATCGAATCCAGAGCCCCATCACTAAGTTCCGTGAAATTATGGGACTTCCAGTAGTTCCTTGCACCGGGCGTGAGCAATGGGTCAAAGGCTTGCTGCCACTGTGCGTATGGCTGAGCACCAATGTGTTCACCATAAGCGTCTCCGAAACTGCGTAAAGGATCGATCAGCTTCTCACCTTTTGCGATATCACCTGCATAGAAGATGGCCAGCACAACAACTTCTTTGCCATGTACATTTTCAGGAAGAAAAGGCAATGGCGGAGCCTTGCGAAGGACGACCCAAATGTTGAGTTCCTCAGGTGCTGATTTTACAAATTCACGATACTTTTCGAGAACTTGCTTTGCTTGGTCGATGGGAAAAACAATCAATCCAGCCAATATCTCAGGTCCTACGGGATGGAGCGCGAATTCGAACTGGGTGACCACACCGAAATTTCCGCCACCGCCTCGAATCGCCCAGAATAGATCAGCGTTTTCATCTTCTGAAACGTGTATCTTTCTTCCATTCGCCGTTACCATTTCCGCGGAGACAAGATTGTCGATTGTCATACCGTATTTACGCGTCAACCATCCAAAACCGCCACCCAGCGTCAGTCCTGCAATACCGGTGGTTGAATTAATGCCCACCGGTGTCGCCAATCCATGGGCCTGTAATGCTTTATCAAAATCACCGAGTGTGGCACCGGGTTCAACATAGGCACGCCTTTTTTGTGCATCGACGCTTACAGTTGTCATATTGGAAAAATCGATCACCACACCGTTATCACACAAAGCACTCCCGGCGATGTTGTGTCCACCACCTCTGATAGATATCTCTAATCCGTTTTTCCGGGCATAAGAGATTGCATGCAAAACGTCATCAGCTTCTTCGCACTGTACGATGACAGCCGGCCGGCGATCAATCATAGCATTCCATATCTCCCGAACTTTGTTATAATTCGGATCATCTGGAAGCACTATTTGACCCTTCACTTTGTTTTTGAGCGTCTCAATTTTTTCATTCAATTGTATTTTCATGATCTCCATCCTTTGTTTGTGAAAATTATAAACAACCCAACTTTTAAATATTCGTTTCACCAGGGAAATATGTTCATAACATATTCGGGTGAATACATTTTTAACATGTGTATAAATACGATGAAGTCAAGAAATAAATGCCACGATGTGGTATATTTTCTTGGGGGATGAAGATATGCCATTAATGACCCGCGCGAAGGTGGGGGCAACCCCGCTTTAAGCGGGACGAGAGCGTGGTGAAAAACATGCACTCATTCAGGTGTTAGGGGGTTAACAAAGTCCGACGGTCGGTTTGGCTTTAATTGGAGATAACAAGATTTCCGTTGCTGAACGTGATGTCAACTTTGTTGGCGAATAAAGTTTTTACGTATTCATGCTCGGAGGAATGAGAATATGCTAGAATTTTTGCCCGCAGCGGACCGTTATGGCCGAGCACGATGGCCATCATGCATTCATCATGCAGCGCATTTCGGTATTGCGGGCCTAAAATCAGTTTTTGTCTTTTTTGTCTTTTTCCGGCAGCCTTTTTCCATGATTTGTAGACTGACCAACCGTTGTCGATATAAGCTCCCATTTTTTACACCTCTAAATGATACAAGCAACATAAAGCCTTTTTAGATATATCGGAATTATGTGGAAATTCTTTAACTTTAAATAAGCGTAAAAAAATGCTGCCAAATACAAAAAGAATAAAAAGAATTGAAGTTTAATCTTAAATGAGCGCAAATAAAATTAGCTATAAATTTAATATGTTGAACGAAAAGCACAGGGCAATTTCTTGCCCTATTTTTATTGACAAATCCCTCCTGTTTTGTAAAAATTGGGATGTTCTAATTAAACTGATGATTGTAAAGTAAATATTCCTCTATTTCCCCTATTCTGGGTATTGTACAGATAGACTTCTCTTTCTGGTTAGTGCCAAAATGCTCCTATAAAGTGCCGCTGGTTTAAATACTATCGGCAACACCGCAAACCAAAGGAGGTGTAAAATGGCTAAAACCAATCGACGCCATTTTTCTCGACAAAATAAGGAAGCCACCATTCAGGTTTTATTGAATCCGGACTATTTTGCAGACCCTAAAGATAGACGCGATTCTATTCCGGTTAAAATGTACAATCAAAGCGAAGACGGCCTCTACATTGAGATTGATCGTGCCCTGCAAGCTGGATCAAATGTCAGCATAAAAATGGTCGCACCGGAGAGAGACCATACCGAAGACGCCTACTTCATGCACGACGGACGGGTGATATGGTGCAAAAAAGTCGATGATAAAACATCACGTTTTGGGGTTGGGATAAAAATACTCTGCAAGGTTGTGCAGGCCGAAATTCTAACGTCAAGGCTTGATAGACCGGTATGAAAATGGAAGCGTTTATTCACGATATTCCCAAAGCGGAACTGCATATTCACATTGAAGGTTCCCTCGAACCGGAACTGATGTTTGAGTTGGCAGCCAAAAACGGCATTCGCCTTCCTTTTGAATCGGTTGCCGATATCCGACGGGCTTATGATTTTACGGACCTCCAGTCCTTTCTCGATATTTATTATCAAGGGGCGCAAGTGCTGCTTACTGAAGATGATTTTTATCAGATGACATGGGCCTACCTGCAAAAAGCAGCCAAGCAGAATGTTCGTCATACGGAAATCTTTTTTGATCCTCAGGCTCATACTGATCGCGGAATTAAATTTGAAACGATCCTTCAAGGCATTCATAGCGCCTTGCTGGATGCCAGGCAGCGGCTTGGTCTGTCATCAAATTTGATCATGTGTTTTTTGCGGCATCTGAGTGCCCAAGAAGGCATGAAAACGCTTGGACAGGCAGTGCCGTTTAAAGATTGCATTGCTGCGGTGGGACTGGATTCCAGCGAATTGGGGCATCCGCCGGAAAAGTTTAAGCATGTATTTGATTTGGCACGCCAATATGGTTTTAAAACCGTGGCCCATGCCGGCGAGGAAGGACCCCCGGAGTATATCTGGCAGGCGTTGAAGTTGTTAAAGGCCGAACGGATAGACCACGGGGTTCGATGTGTTGAAGATGCCGGCCTGGTAGAATATCTGGTGAAAGAGCAAATCCCTTTAACCGTTTGTCCGTTGTCTAACATCAAACTACGGATTTTTGACAACATCCGTCAGCATAATTTCAAGCAAATGTTAAACTTAGGCCTGTGTGTCACCATAAACTCTGATGATCCGGCTTATTTTGGCGGCTATATCGAAGACAATTTTCGAGCCCTGTACGTAGCGCATGGCTTAGATTTTCAAGATATGTATAAGATCGCCCGCAACGCCTTTAAGGCTTCATTTCTTACTTTGGCAGAAAAGCAAAAATATCTGGACGAACTGGATGAGTTTGTGTCTGATTTTGCGCAAAAACATATGTAACTCACCAAAATTATATAAAAATAAACACTTGAACCCTTGACTTCTTGAATCCTGAAACCCTTTATCCTATAATAATATCAAGCAACTCAGTTTCCCAGGAACTACTTTCATGCTTTAGGGCCGGTCAGATTAGACAGCAGCCGGTTGTTTTTTTTGCACAACTGTTGTAGGAAAGACATCCGTTCAATTGGAATAACACCAGTGAAATCGTCATGGCGAAATTTCACAAGGCAGACAAATGACCAACGAAAAAAAAACACCCATTGCCGTGGTCGGGATGGCCGGACTGTTCCCCGGCGCTTCGGACCTTGATACCTTCTGGCAAAACATCGTCAACAAGAAGGACACCACCGGCGAGGTGTCTCCTGGCCGATGGATTGCCGGACCGGATGACATGTTTCATCCGGATCCCATGCCGGACAAAACCTTTTCAAAACGGGCCTGCCTGATTCAGGATTTTAAATTCGATCCCAAAGGACTCGATCTTGATAAAGATCTTTTAGACACCCTGGACCCCTTGCATCAGATGGCCCTTCACATTGGCCGGGACGCTCTATCGAGCTGCGCCTCCTCATCTGTAGACAAAAATAACATCGGGGTGGTGCTGGCTGCCATCGCGCTCCCCACGGATGCATCGTCATCCATCACCCGAAAGATCCTCGGAACATCATTTGAAGAAAAACTTTTCGGCGGCCTTGTTTCGGGCAAGCATCAATCACTTTCAAAAAAAGAATGCCTGGCCGCCAGGGTCACCAGTCTTCCGGCGGCTTTGGTGGCCCAAGCCCTGGGCCTGGGCGGCGGAACCATGACCCTTGATGCAGCCTGTGCGTCATCCCTGTATGCCGTAAAGCTCGCCTGCGACGAACTGTCATCTCATCGATCCGATGCCATGCTGGCCGGCGGCATCTCAAGACCCGAATGCCTCTACACCCAGGTGGGGTTCAGCCAGCTCCGCGCGTTATCGCCTTCCGGTCGCTGCGCCCCGTTTGACGAAACCGCGGACGGCCTTGTGGTAGGAGAAGGGGTGGGCATCCTGGTTTTGAAACGCCTGGAGGATGCTTTGCGGGATCAGGATACCATTCATGCCATCATCAAAGGCATCGGACTTTCCAATGACATGCGGGGAAATCTTCTGGCCCCGGACAGTGAGGGCCAGGTTCGTGCCATGAAGGGCGCTTATGAAGCTGCGGGCTGGTCCCCTCTGGATGTAGATTTCATTGAATGCCACGGCACGGGAACACCAATAGGGGATGTCGTGGAGCTTCAAAGTTTGAAAAATCTCTGGGGCGACAACGGCGGGTCAACAGGCCAGTGCGCCATCGGATCCATCAAATCCATGATCGGCCACCTTTTGACCGGTGCAGGGGCTGCAAGCATGATCAAAACCCTTCTGGCTTTAAAGCATAAAACTATACCCCCTTCTCTCAATTTCACGCGACCTTCGGCAAAAAGCCCCCTTCTTAACAGCCCGTTTCGGGTGCAGACCGAGCCTGAGCCCTGGATGAGAAGAGATAAAAATACTCCCCGGCGCGCTGCGGTGAGTGCATTCGGCTTCGGCGGAATCAACAGCCACCTGCTTTTTGAAGAATGGGACTTTGAAATTGAAGCTTGTCGTATAGAAATCAACCATCATCGTCCATCGTCCATCACCCATCATCCTATCGCGGTTATCGGCATGGCTGCTGCTTTCGGCCCCCTGACATCTTTAAGGGCTTTTCAGGAAGCGGTTCTAAGAGGAGAATCGATCATCTCCAAAAGGCCCGGAGGACGGTGGAACGGATGTGACGCCATTGCCGAAATTTATCTGCAAAACCGGGCGGCCTGGGGCGGATTCATGGAAGAACTTACTCTTGATCTTCAGGAATTTCGTATACCGCCCAATGAAATTCCGGATATCCTCATCCAGCACCTGTTGATGCTGAAAGTATCCATGGATGCCATGAAGGATGCCGGGCTTCCCTTAAGACAGGATCGGCCCCGCATGGGCACCTTCATCGGGATCGATTTTGACTTCGAAGCTACGGATTTTCACCTCCGATGGAATCTGAACAACCAGGTACGAGAATGGAAAAAACAGGGCCGCCTGAATTTAGATCTTGATGACCCAAAAAATACCGCTCAATGGCTGGCATCGCTTCAGGATGCCTTTCGCCCGCCGCTCACAAATACGCGAACCCTTGGTGCCCTGGGCGGCATCATCGCCAGTAGGATCGCCAGAGAATTTCGCTTTGGTGGACCGAGCTATGTGGTTTCCAATGAAGCAGCCTCGGGTCTTAAAGCCCTTGAAATCGGCGTGCGCTCATTGCAGCAACATGAGACCGATGCCGTTCTCGTAGGTGCCGTGGATCTTTTCGGCGATGTCCGCAGTGTTATTGTATCGAACCACATAAGATCCTTTACCCAAAAGCACGACATCCGCCCTTTTGACACATCGGCAGATGGAACCCTTCCCGGTGAAGGTTCGGCCGCCGTGGTGCTCAAAAGACTCGACCAGGCCCTATTAGAGGGCGACAGAATCTATTGTGTGATCAAGGGAATGGGAAAGGCCGGCGGAAGCGGTGTAAAAAACGATTCGCCGTCAAAGGACGCAGTTGTTCTGTCAGATCGGA
>Ga0224498_10000236_pt1 | contig 12820 bp, 8 predicted proteins | sample SF_Jul11_sed_USG_5_FD_167971 | JGI IMG/M metagenome (GOLD analysis project Ga0224498, IMG submission 167971) | Sediment microbial communities from San Francisco Bay, California, United States - SF_Jul11_sed_USGS_21 | ecosystem: Environmental > Aquatic > Marine > Sediment | place: USA: California...
GTGTCATGGGGTATTTATTGACCAAGGTGCCGGTGTGGTGGCAGACAACGGGGCCTGGAATGGAAACATCCACGGGGTCGCATGGGACTGGGAAACGGACGGAGGACTCACGTTCGGGGATAAGGCCTGGCCGGGCACCCCGCCTGCCGACAGCGTGGCCAACAACTTCATGGTTGGCGGCTGGCTGTCCGGCTGGAGCGCAGCCGGAGAATGCGGCGGCGGGAACTGCAACCACGCTGGAGGTGCCACCAAAGGCGGCGGTCAGAGTTATACCCCGGCGGTTGATTAGTCCGAAGCTCTCATGAGCGAGTTAGGCGTGTGAGGAATGCGAATTCGAAACACCGTACACCGGCGGCCTAGTTAGCGGGCCGCCGGTGTTGCGTTTGTGATCCGTGTTTTATTTGTGATTCTATTTTTTCCAGCAGCGCAACATCTTCGGATCGCATCGTGACCGTTCCATTGATTCCTTTAACCGCCATATCAAAGACGGTCTTTACCCGATCTGTCTCTGTCTGCTCTTCGAGGAGTATCCGGCACAACTGAAGCACACCCCAATTCTTCTCATAAACATCTTTTGAAGTGCGGATCCCCTGCATAAGAAAATTTTTCAGCCCGTCAACCGGATAGGGCACGATCCAGTGCCTTGTTCTGCTTACGATTTCAATTAACTTTTCCGCTTTTATACGAAATGGCGCGCCGCGAAGCCCGACCTGATTCCATAAACTCCGGTTGGCGCTGGACCCGGTGATCAGGGGCAATATTTTCAATACCGGGTCTGTTGCCAGATTCTTAGGAATACTTGGGTTTACAGGATTATTGAAATAAACCCTCAGATTCAGGTTCTTGATAATGGGATTGAGATATTGGCTTGCGCGAAAGTTATGAATCAAAAAGGAGACCAATTTCGAATGAAGCGTAAAATCCCCCCAGTTTTCATATTTTTTGGCCAGCAGAAAATCGGTTGAATAGGTTGCGGTTCTCTGATCAAAAATAAACTCGACGGGCGCCAGTTTGCCCATGAAAAAGTCCTTGCCGGCAATATAGTGGAGAATCGGTTTGTCCAGGGTTTGGGCCGGGTAACCGGAAAAATTTATTGAAATAAACGAAGGCGACCAGCATTCTTTGACCAGTATCTGTTCTATTGAACCTATACCTATTTTCTTCAGGGATTGTAATACGCTACGGTTGTTAAGGAGCGTTTTTTCAGCGGATTCGATATGTTTTAGGGATATATTTTTTTTCGAACAGACCAGAATTATGTCAGAATCGTTCACAAAGCCCCTGCAATAGTTGAAACCTTCAGACAGCGTTTTAACCACGATCCCAATCATGGGATCTGAAGCAGCATAAAAGTGAATCCATTGAACAAAAACACCTTCTTCGGTCAAATGCTTGTCAACTAACTCATAAAACTTTGTTGTGAAGAGAGAATCAACACCGGTCACCCAGGGATTGCTGGGCTCGGAGATGATGATGTCATATTTTTTGTCCGTGCCTTTAAGAATATTAAAAGCGTCTCCCTGAACGATATTAAGTCTGGGATCTTTATGCACCTGTGAGTTGTACTTTTCAAACAGGGGAAGGGCCTTTATAACAGACGGGGAAATCTCCGCCACATCGATGGACCGGACTTCCGGGTACAGGGTCAGTTCTCCGGCAGTTACCCCGGTTCCCATACCGATGACCAGGGCATTTTCTTTCTTTGTTCCAAACAGGGCGGGAAGATGGGCCAACATCTTCACTGTCGGTTCCAATGTGGCGGAATCCGATTTCCCGTTTATCATAATAGACATTTGCGTCTTTTCTACAGATCTTCTACCGGGATGGACACCATATTCAAGAACCGCCACGGTGCCGACCGTATCGTCGTTGTAGAATTTCATTACCTTGTCAGCAGCAAATTTTTCGAAAAAATGCGACGAACCTTCAAATGAATATGGAAGCGGCACTCTCTCTCTGAACGTACCGAATTTGAAATGGGCCTTGTTATACCATGGGGTTGCCAGAGTAACAATTACCACGGAAAACAAAAGCACGGATGAAACATAAAAATAATTTTTTGAAAGACTCTGAGAAATAAGCCACGCGGAAACAGCTGCCAGGCATACGGAGATCAGCAATATTTCCCGGATATCTAAAAAATGATACAGAATGATACCGCCAATCAGACTTCCTGCCAGGCTTCCAATGGTATTGAACGAAAAAATATTTCCCGAGTGCCGCCCGATATGTTTCATATCTCTTTTGATTTCATGGAAAATGATGGGCAGGGTCGCGCCCATGCACGATACGGGCACTGCAAGAATCAGGCAAATAAAGACAAACGCCACGGTGTAGTAAAGTGCCATTCCGGCGATGTTCGACTGGCACGATATTCTGATCAGGTGGGCCAGGTAGGGCCAGGTGTCCATGGAGACGTAGAGCGCCAGCAGAGAGACCGCAATGACGGCCTGGGTGACGCACAGCAGGTTTTTATGCAGCCTCGGGAGCCTGCTCACCACATAGCTGCCGGCCGCAATCAGCAGGATAAAGGCCGACACAATGATGGCAAATGAATAGGAAGAGCTCCCGAATGAAAGGTTGGTCAACCGGATCAGCGCATTTTCAAGGGTCATCACATAAAAACCGCTTAAAAAGGATATGACATATAACATGCGGGAAGAGATTTTGTGATGGACGGCCGCGGCCTTCGTATCCATCGGTTCATGAACCTTACCCTGGTTTTCATCAGGGCTGACATCACCCGCCTCAGCGTATGGTGCCAAAAAATAAAAGAAGGCCGACGCCGCCAGGTTCAAGGCCGCCGCAATCCATACCGAACCGGGAAGCCCGATTATCGGAACCAGGAAAAACCCCGCCAAAAGGGTCCCGATAAAGGCCCCGGCGGTGTTGACAGCGTAGATGCCTGCATGGGTTCGGGTCGATTCTTTAAGATTTATTGACAGTCCCTTTGTCAAAACAGGAATGGTCCCCCCCATGCAGATGGTGGGAATTGCTATCAGAATTACGGAACATATGATACCTTGAACAATGATGGCAACCGGATATGAAAAACGCCATGAATATGTTACGTTTTCCATTATTTTAAATGATAACGGAAAACCAAGCCCACACAAACCGATAATCCCTTCCAGTATGGCGTATGTTCTAAACTGGTTTTTGACCGTCAGTGTTAATCGGCCGCAGAGATAATACCCTAAAGACAGCCCCCCGAGAAAGGTCCCCAGAATGATGGCGGTTGCAATGCTGTCGGCGCCAAGGAGTCTTGCAAGATATCTCTGCCAGGTGACCTGATAAATCAGACCTGAAGCGCCGGTGATTAAAATGAAGAAGCTGAGGATCAGTCGCATAGCCATATACCCTTGTTTCTGAAAAAAATGTTTTGATTCGACGAGCCGTTAAGCATGCGTTTTATAGGGAGTATAAACATACCCGTCTGCTATTGCAACCGCAACATTCGGTCTTCAGACTGAAATGCTTCAATTTCAGGGTACCTCAGAGAGCGATTGTATCTTGGGAAGTAAAAAACTCCCGTGTATCCGAGCGTCTTTATCCTTTCCTGTTGATTTGAACCGTTATGGTTGTTATATAAATGATGATCCAAGATTTTGTTCAAACCATGGGAAACGTGAGAATATGTGAATATGTTAAAAAGGTTCGCCTCGCCGTCATTGGGCGTCAGGTCGGTTTTTGAGACTGTAACACCGGGACCTAACAGGATAAATTATAAATGAGGGCGCGCTCGCTGCCATCTAAACTATTCGACAAGTTAAGCTCATCAAAACTGGCCCTGGTGATGGTTCTCCTTTTAATCCTTTTCTCCATTGTCGGGGCCGTCCTTCCTCAGCAGGGCAGGATGGAGTTCAAGGATATTGCCCTCTGGCAGATGGCGCACCCGACCACTACCAGCATGATGCGGCCCTTAGGATTCTTCCACGTATTTCACTCCTGGCCGTTCATTATCACTATCCTCATCCTTGGGGTAAACACCCTGACATGCACGCTTTTACGCTTTGTGAAAGAAGGGAGCTTTTCCTCTTTTAAAGGGCCTGGATCGGTCCGGAGAATGGGCTTTTTTTCTCTACATCTCAGCCTGATCCTTCTGTTTGCAGGCGGTTTCCTGACGTCAACATCACGAATGAAGGCTCGAATCGTTCTGACAGAAGGGCAGTCTTTCGAGGAGCGCCACGACAATTATTTACAGCTTGTAGAGGGACCGCTCCGCTCTGAGCGCCACACCGGTGCCAAGATCCGATTGAAAAAGGTCCAAATAACATACGAGAAGAAGCGATATCCCGTCGATGTCACCTCAGACCTTGAGTTTCAATCGAACAAGGACACGTTGGTGAACGGAGTAATCAAGGTCAATTATCCCTTCACCTATAAAGGTCTGGCATTTACCCAGGACAAGACCGGCTTTTCACCGCGCCTGGTGATCCGGGATAAAAAGAGTAAACGGGTACTTTTTAACTCTTTTATCGCTCTTCAGACTTTTGACACGCCGACGGGGAAAGTGTACCGGGACTTTTTGTCGTTGCCATTTCTCAAACAGACATATACAGTTACAGTATTCCCGAGCTTTTCCATTAACAACGGAAAAGTGAAAAAAACCGGCGAAGATCCCGAAAATCCACTGTTACGGATTGAGATGACAGATCCGATCCGGCAGAGGTCTGCACAGGGGAATTTGCCTCTCGGCGGCAGGATCGTTATGGAGGAATATATATTTTTCTTTACGGAGTTGAGGCGATGGTCGGCCTTCATGGTTGTCCAGGACCCGGGCTATCTGCCGGTGTGTGTTGCGCTCTGGCTGGGGCTGGGGGCACTGATTTTAAGATACGTTCCGGATCTTAAGCGTTGGTTTGTGGAAAAACCCGGCAAGGGCCGACACCCTGGAAAGCGTAACCCCTAACACAAGGAACAAATCATGCAACAGACTGAAATTATACTTTTCTGGATGACGGTGTTTATGTATGTGGCCGCTTTTTGCGTCCACGTTTTCGGTTTTGTGCGAGCAAGCACCCGCACCGAAAAGGCTGTCATGCGGCTTTTATGGGCGGGAATGGTTTTACACACAGCGACAGCACTTGCCCGCTGGTCCGCGGCCGGACATGCCCCGGTCACGGACACCTATGAGCTCAATCTGACGGGAACGTGGTTTACCGTATTGATTTTCCTGGTCTTCGAGCGTCTGAAAAAGATCGATCGTTCCATAGCCCTGGTGGTGACGCCGGTGGTATTTTTAGTGTTGGGGCACGGGGTTATGTTGCGAAGCGCGCCGATTCCCATGGGAACGGCCTATCAGAGCCCCTGGCTGGTGGTACACGTGATTTTTGCCTGGCTGTCCTTCGGGTGCTTTGCCATCGCCTTCGGAGCCGCCGTACTTTTCCTTGCAAGGGACAGGTTCCCTGGCTGGGAGCCGATAACCAGAGTTCCCGACGTCAAAGGACTGGACCTGGCGGGGTATCGCTTTATCGTGCTCGGCTTCATCAACCATGCCGTCATGCTCGTATCGGGTGCCATCTGGGCCAAGAAACTCTGGGGGCACTACTGGAGCTGGGATGTGTTGGAAATATGGTCTCTGATAACGTTTCTCTTCTATGCATTTTACCTCCATGTCCGTTCTTTTTTAGGGTGGAGAATGAGGCGGTCCGCCTGGCTGACAGTGCTCGGTTTTGTGGTTTTGGCCATTTCTTTCTGGGGAGTTCAGTGGTTTTCGCCCGTCGTCCGTCCGGGACATGAGTGGAACGAAAGAAGCGCTCCTGTCGTGTTAAAGAAGGACGTGCCCAAAAACACGATAAAAAATTAGACAAAGACAAAGATCGGCCTTAACTTTACCGTGGAAAAACCGCCGATCACGAAATGGGCAAGACTGCAGCCGCTCATGGTATAGATATTGCATCGGTAAATTCCTGGAGGTAGATTTTTTTTGGCCATATTTGTGCTGCTAAACAATTTTCTGCATGATTTTTCAGCCGCGGGCTGGCTTTTTGGTTCCGTACTCCTGTGGTCGATGATGCGAAAAGACATTTCGAACCCGGGGGCCGAAAGGTTTGTTGCCGAGAGTCTGAAGACAGTCCTCTTTTTGATGCGGCTCAGTCTCGCCGGAATCGTCGTTTTTGGCGTTGTACGAACGCTGGCGTATAAAACCTACGAGTGGAACGCCGCTGCCGGACAGAGCCAGATAACACTCCTTATTATAAAGCATGTGATCTTTACCGTAGTTTTTGCGGTGGGGCTCGTTTACTATATCAGGGCAAGGAAGCTTGTCCGAAGGGCACTTAATGAAAAAACCGAATAAAGTGATGCTGATTACGCCGCCGTACCATTGCGGTGTGGTGGAATCAGCAGGCCGATGGCCAAATCTCGGCTTTATCTATATTGCCGGCGAACTGGAAAAGGCCGGTTTTGACGTTGAAATCTACGATGCCATGTCGAAATTCCACGAATACGATCAGATCCGGGAACATATCCAAAATGAAGCTCCGGATTTTGTGGGCGCTACGGCAATAACAGCCACCATAAATGATTCCATTAAAGTGTTGAAAATCGCCAAGGAAGAACTCCCTGGCGTCACAACGATTCTGGGCGGGGTCCATCCCACCTTCATGTACGAAGAAATTCTTTTAGACAACGGGCAGTGGGTGGACTATTGCGTGCTGGGCGAAGGCGAACTGACCGCGCCTGAACTTTTGGACGCCCATCGAAACGGACGTGATATGTCCAAAGTCCAAGGAATCGCGTTTAAGCGCGACGGCCGGGTGCTGTGCACCGCGCCGCGTCTATTTATGGCCGACCTCGACACATTGTCACCAGCCTGGCATCTGGTCAACTGGTCAGACTACCCGCTGTATTTTATCGACGATTCCACAGTGGCAATCGTCAGCTCGTCCCGCGGCTGCATCCACTCCTGCTTCTTCTGTTCGCAGCACAAGTTCTGGCAGGGGTCCTACCGCGAGCGCGATCCCTACAATTTCGTGGCCGAGATCGAACATCTGGCCGCCACCTATGGGATCAACGTCTTTTTTATCGCCGACGAGTACCCGACCCGTTCCCGGGAACGCTGGGAAAAAATCCTCGACCTTTTGATCGAGAAAGAGCTGGGGGTTCACATTCTGATGGAAACCTGCGTTCCGGACATTATCCGCGACCGCGACATTTTGCATCGCTATCGCCAGGCCGGCATCCTGTTTATCTACCTGGGTGTCGAGGCCACCAATGACCGAAAGCTGGAAGAATTTAAAAAAGAAATCAAATTCGAACAATCCAAAGAAGCCCTGAAGCTGGTTCGGGATACCGGGATGATCGTGGAAAGCTCTCTCATCATCGGCACCCCCAGCGAGACACCTGCATCGATCCAGGAGACATTGAAAACGGCCTATGAGTATAACGCCGACTTCATGCATTTCCTTCTGCTGGCGCCTTGGCCTTACGCGGATATGTATGAAAGTTTGGAGCCTTATATTGAAGTTTGGGATTATTCCAAATACAATTTGGTGGAACCGATCATCAAACCCAAAGACATGACCCGCGATCAGCTCATGAATGCGGTTCTCAATTGTTACAAAAATTACTACATGCGCAAAGTGCCCGAATGGGCCAATATGAAGGGTAACGATTTGAAGCGCTCCATCCTGATCAAGGGCATGAAAGCCATCATCGACAACTCATTTCTCAAAGACCACATGACCGGTTTGGGAGGTATGCCCAAAAGTGTCCGAAAATTAATTGATAAACTTGAAATATAAAGGTGATCTTGGTTTTATCATCGTATCTTTATAACAGTTCTCCAAAATATGTTCCGCTTGTTAGTAAAGAATCCGAGTCCAGAGGACCCAGCTTTGATATAACCCCTGAAAGTGGCTGTTTTACTTAAAGCCGCACAAGGAAAAAGTGTCTATCTCCGGTTAGCCAGTTGGCCGGTATTAAATTACGGGCAAACCGGCATGACGGGCCGATGGGCACAACCTTTTTTAACTATAGATCACTTCAAACTCTTCCAACGATTCTTCATGCAGAGCCATCTATCTCTGACCGGGCCCAGAGGACCCGGCTTTCAAGGGCTAATAAACCCTTGAAATAATACACCCTCGGTATTATAGTAAGGATAAATTTTCTTTCTTTGAATATAATATCGAGAGGATGACCGTTGTATAAGCTGGGTTTTTTAAAAGCCATGATTGGCGTATCCATTGTCGCAGTAATTTTATTGTCGGTCTACGCTGTTTTTTTCCTCTCTCCCTCATTTACCGGTTTAATCACCGAAAACACCGAAGCAGAAGCCGTTCGGGTGGCCACCCACCTTTCAAAAATGGTTCTTGATGGGACTGATCTCGACGGCATGGAACTCACCAAAAAGAACCTGCCGGACAATATCATTCTTGAACTTGAAAAAGTGGCGAAAGATTTTGAATTAATAAAGGTAAAATTGTTTTCGCCCACCGGGGAGGTCATTTATTCAAGCGACACCAAAGACATCGGCCAAATAAACAAAAAGTCTTACTTTCATGAGGTGGTTGCCAGAGGCCGGACCTATACCAATGTCGTGAAAAAAGACTCAAGGTCCCTTGAAGATCAACTAATGACCAGGGACAATGTCGAGACGTATGTTCCTGTCATGAAAGGAGATTCTTTTCTTGGCGCGTTTGAGATATATTTTGACATCACCACTACCAAAAAAAAGCTGTATCGTCTGGTCCGGCAATCACATATCTTTTCATTGTCCATTGCTCTGGCGCTGGTGATCATTATGATTTTCCTTTCCCACAAAGCCACAAAGAGCATCATCGCTCAGGCTAGCGCCAAAACGCGAGACATTGAAGACGGTCATCAACGGCTCCTGACGGTTTTAAATAGTCTGGATGCCGGTGTTTACGTGACGGATCTGGAAACATATGAGGTCTTATTCTTAAACAAGTATCTTCGAGACATTTTTGGCGATGTTATCGGAAAGACCTGCTGGCAGGTATTCCATCCCGATCAGGCCGGCCCGTGCGACTATTGTTCCGACCAGAAAAGCCTTATTGCCAATGGTGAGTCCTTGAGCGTAAACGTCCGTGAAATTTTTAATTCATCCACCCAAAAATGGTATGAAATTCGTAGTCGGGTCATCCGCTGGCTGGACGACCGTTTCGTTAGATTGGAAATCGCGGCAGATATTACCGATCGCAAAAATGACGAAATTGAGTTGAGACGCGCCCATCAGGAGATGGGGAAGTTTTGTGAAATCACCAAACAAATTGGAATGGAACAGTCACTGGATGGGGTTGGCAATTTTTTAATAAAGGAACTCAAGGACATCCTGAACACCCAGTACATGCAGCTTTTTGTCTTTAGCAGCGACAAGAGCAACATCTTCACGCTGTCCGACACCGGCGCCGGCGTCATTAAAGAACCGGAACAGGTTCATTCCTTTTCAACCATCATCGAGAATCTTGAAAATGTCATTACAGGATTCGATATGCCCTTAAAATCTCTCCCCCTTCCGGATGACCTTCCCCTGGACGGTCGACAGACCCTCATACCCTTTAGAATAGAAAACCATACCCAAGGGGCTCTGGTTGTTACCTGTACACAGGATTGCCTGTGTGATGACAATAAACTTAAACTGGTGGCCCTGATTCTTGAACAGGCCTCGGGGTCAATCAAGAGGGCCGTCTTGCATCAGGAAGAAATCCGTTTTCTTGAACAACGCATCGAAAGCATGTCCGAGTTTTCCGGCATCATCGGCAAAGATCCCAAGATGCAAACCATTTACAAACTCATCGAGGACATTGCCCACTCGGATACAACGGTTCTGATTCAGGGTGAAACCGGAACCGGAAAAGAAGTGGTGGCCAGGGCCTTATACAAGAAGAGCCTTCGCAAGGACAACCCTCTTGTCGTGATTAATTGTTCTGCATACCCGTCCACCCTTTTGGAGAGCGAGCTTTTTGGCCATGAGAAGGGGGCGTTTACCGGCGCCATCCGAAAAAAAATGGGACGATTTGAGCAGGCTGACGGCGGTACGGTTTTTCTTGATGAGATCGGTGAGATCCCCCTGCCCGCTCAGATCAAGCTGCTGCGGGTCTTACAGACGCAAAAATTTGAGCGTTTGGGCGGCGAGCAGACCGTGGCGGTGAATGTACGCATTCTTGCCGCTACCAATAAAGATCTGCTTCAGGAAGTGAAAGATGGCAATTTTCGGGAAGACCTCTATTACCGTCTGAACGTCATTCCGATTCATTTACCGCCGCTCAGAAATCGGCGCAACGACATCCCGCTTCTGGCACGCCATTTTCAGAAAAAATTCGCTGCTGAACACGGCGTTGTTGCAAAGGGTTTTAGCTCGGAAGCCATGCGGGTACTTTTGGATTATTACTGGCCGGGCAATGTCCGCGAGCTTGAAAACACCACTGAACATGCCGTTGTGCTGAGCAAGGGTCAACGCACCGAGTTAGGACATTTGCCTTCAATTCTTATTAGTGGTGATGCCCTTTCTCCGGCCGCCGGCCTTAAAAGATCCCGCAAGACCATCGAAGAAAATGAGAAAAAGCTTCTCGTTGATGTTTTGGAGGAATGCAATTGGAACAAAAGCCAGGCAGCCCTGCGCCTGGGTATCAGCAGAAGCAGCTTGTATTCTAAGCTTAAAAAATATCAAGTCTCCAAGCCCACCGCCCTTTAGCCGGAAGTCCTCAAGGTTGATTCAACGTTTATGTGCGATGCTCCAAGGCGTAAATCAACGGATGACAAAATAATTGACTGTCATTTACCTTCCCATATTTAAAACTTTTCAAAATCCGTCTATAGCTATTGTCAGAATAACATTCCGATTCAGCCGCCGGATACTTTCGTTTAGGTCGGCAAGATCACGCCAAAGGCGGATAAATCGGAACATATTTTTGGCAACTGCTATAAAACTGTGTGGTTTTCAAAATATTGAACGATTTTCGTACACTTCCAAGTCCCTTTTATTACAAAGAAATATTTATGTGCATCCCCACATTGTCGACAATTTATACAGATCAGGCCACTGATTCGGAACGGGTGGTTTCCTTCAGAAGGAAAATTTTCAGGTCAAACGGATCACAACGTTTAAAATATATAAATATTTACATATAATTCAAATTGTTAGGCCACTCTCTTTAAATCTTTAGAATATTTTTCAATAATCTCAAACGAATGCACATCATGGCATCCCGTTTGCTACTATGAAAAACAGCAGAAGAACTGCAATGAAATATCCGAGGAATACTTTTTTATGCTTGTCCACCAATGTTTAAGACTCCATGTGGAAAGCTGCAGTAAACGGATTTGCTGTTGCAATTGAAACCCATGAGGAAATCTATCAGCGTCATCGCAACAACAGCAGTATTCATATCGCAATTTCTAATCAACGATATGGTGCTTGCCAAACAAAATCAAAAGGATCGTTCAAGCCCCACAGGCGCGGCGATGTCAAAGGATTTTAACCTTCACTATACCGGAAAGTATTGTAAGGAATGCCATGAAAAAATTCCCCGACCGGGCGGCGACCCATTTTTAAAATTTAAAGGTGATTTCAATAAATTGTGCGGAAAATGCCATAACAGCGCTCAGGGAAATTACCCGCATCCGGTAGACATAAAGCCGTCTGCGGGCAAAAAAGGCGGTATACCTAAAAGCTTTCCGCTGGTTGACGGGAAGATATCTTGTAAAACATGCCATGATTTATATCTGCAGTGCCAGGAGAGCTCGAAAAGGAAAAAGATGACCTCACTACGGGGGGCACCGTTTAAGAAAAGAACAGACTTTTGCTTTAATTGCCACAACAAAAAGAATTATGAGATGCAGGATGCCCATGATCAAATTGATGAAAAAGGAAAGATTTACGCAAATAAATGCCTATACTGCCATGTGAAGATGCCTGATGTAAAAAAAGATGAATTTAAAGATATCAAGCTCGTAAAAAATATAGAAGCCGTTTGCCAGGGATGTCATGTCATCGGGGGGAATCACTCCGGGAATTTTAACCACATGGTCAAGCCGTCTGATAAGTACCTGTTAACAATGAAAAAGATGGAAATAACTTTTGGTATCAGTATGCCACTGGACGATAAAGGAAAAATGTCCTGCATGACCTGCCATAATCCACATGAAAAAGGTATCATCCCGGTTGAAAGGCCGGCTGCAAAGGGCGCGGATTCGAAATACAGGCATCGTTTGCCGAAAATACTGTGTATCGAATGCCATAAGGTATAAACCATACGATCAACACTCAAGGGGGGTAGAAGGTTTGGAAGCAACAAAAAAATATCTTACATTTTCCATATATGTTGCCGTGGTGTTTATTGTTTTAACCTCCGGTTTTCGGGCTGAAGCCGCGGACAAAGAAAACTGTCTCATGTGCCATAAATACCGGTTCATCGGACGGATCGACGAAAATGGCAAAAAGATAAATTATAATGTTGACGGACATATGTACACAAAAAGTGTTCACAGAAACGTCTCCTGCAGAGACTGCCACACCAACATTAAAAAACTGCCACATGATCCGGTGACCGAGGAAGTGAATTGCGCCAATCAGTGTCACGTCAAGCCGCCCTTTGCCGAGGAAAACTTTTCCCACAAAAAAATTATAGACAGTTATAATGAAAGCGTTCATGGAGTTAAATCCGAAGATTCACCGGAATTACAAAAAGCAAAACCCTATTGCAAGTTTTGCCACCTCAATCCGATTTATACCCGGGTTGATGAAAAGAGAATCGCTTATGAAGAAACGCTGGCACGCTGCCAGAACTGTCATCAGAAAAATGGGGTGACTCAGGCATACAAACATATGACCCATCGCCTGAGACATAAG
>Ga0224498_10000238_pt1 | contig 12804 bp, 8 predicted proteins | sample SF_Jul11_sed_USG_5_FD_167971 | JGI IMG/M metagenome (GOLD analysis project Ga0224498, IMG submission 167971) | Sediment microbial communities from San Francisco Bay, California, United States - SF_Jul11_sed_USGS_21 | ecosystem: Environmental > Aquatic > Marine > Sediment | place: USA: California...
ACATACGGCTCCTAAAATCACATACTCGCCTGTTATTTTAAAAAATGTTATGAATATCCCTGGTATAGTTTGTCCAAATAACACAACTATGAAATTTGAAAACGAAATTACTGTTAATGCTGTAAAGATATATGTCTTCCAATCAAATATTTTTTGAAAACCCCTCATGTTATTTTATTGTGAGTGATATTTTCTTTTAACTATTTCTATAATCTCTGGAAATCCCTCTCTCTCTTCTTAATCTGGATCTTCGTAGTTTTCCTTCTTTTCTCCGCTGGAGACACTTCCCTCTATCGGCTTCATTTTCTCTTCAAGTACTGCCATTCTTGCTTTGTACCCTTCGGCATATTCTAGTTCAGATGGAACAAGTGTGGCTGGATGAATGAATCCTTGACTTCGAATTGAGATTGCCTTTTTGGTTGCAATCTCTCTGATGTAATCCCAGTCTGGAGTTGAAAATCCGTCAAATGGCCCTGTAAACTTTCCATTGTGCATGCTAAATACGAGTGATTCAACAATTGGGATGCAGAAATTAATTGTTGCTGCAGAGTTTAATTTTACTGGCATTAATGGCATATTGTGACTGCCTCTTGTGTTTCCTGCAACGTAATGCGGATTGTTAAAGACACTGCCCACCTCTTCTGTTGCTGGGAATAGTTTCTGTGTTCTGACTAGCAAAATTGGATCATCTTTTCCAACATATGTTCCTGCAATGTTGTGCAGTCTGTCAGTTGATGCTGCAAGAATTGGTTCTCCATCTTTGGTGGTGACTGTATCTACGACATATCTTCCTGGATACATCAATGCTGCCTCTATTGTTGGTTTGTCTTGCCATAGTTCTAGTCTTGCAACTTTACCTTGTTCTACATCCATGATGTTCATAATTACACCATCTGCAAGATTTCTGTTTACGATTAATCCTGTATTGCTTAGTGAATCTACAAACATTCTATAAATTGGATAGTTAAATGCACCAGGCTCAGTTTTGTCTGCTGCAAAAACTGTAAATGCTTCGTTTTTTCTTTCTTCAAATTCCATTTCTGCAACTCCTGGACCCATTCCTTTGATATTTCCTGAGAAAGAATCTTTTAGCAAGTCTTGTCCTGCACCATACAGTCCTTCTTCTTGTGCAACTTTGGTTCCTGCCATGAATGCATCCCAAGCCATCTTGTGAATTTGTTCGTTGTTCATTCCATGAGTGTGAGACATGACGATGTGAACATCGTCTCCGCAATACCCAATGTAATGATCGATTAGCAAATGTTTTGAATTATTTACTGTGTCTCTAACTGCTTGAATTAATGCGTCACTTGGTCTTGTATGACCTCCGATTCCGCCAATATCGGCTTTGATAACTGAAACTGTAATTTTCATAGTTGTGTTTTTTGTTACCTTGATTTATGTGTATTTTTTTTAAAATTTTTAGAATTAATGTGTATGTCACAGTAAGCCCTATAATTGGTAATTTTATCACAAATAATTTCATATCTGTATCTATAACTTATTGTGTGGTGATGCTGATGTTTTATTATTTAAATGTGGATGTTTATGTATGGATTGAATTTTTAGCTCATAATATGTGAATTAATTAAATAATGACGATAAGCTGAAATTTTTGTTGTCAAATACAGAAAGTATGAAAATTTTGATTATTGATGATAATCCTACGCTTCTGAATGTGTTTGCAAAACTATTGGAAATAAAAGGTTTCTTTGTTACTGCTGAAACCACATTCAAAGCAGGATTATGGCATCTTGAAAATGAATCATACGATGTACTTTTTGTTGATTCCCCTTTAGATGATTATACTGAAAAACAAATTCTAAAATTACTTAAAGAAAATCATGTGTTTCAAAAAACAAATGTTTTTTTATTTTCATCTGTTGATTTTGATAATGTTGAATTAGATGAATGGAAAAAGGAAGGATTGTATTCATATCTAAAAAAACCTGTAAAACGTAATACAATAATAAATGCATTGGATACTATACGTACAAAAATATTTTCTACTCAAATTTTATCAAAACCAGAACCAGAAAATGATCAAGCTACCACTGAACAAATAGAAAAACTAAACCAGCTACAAAAACAAATTGAAGAACTAGAAACGGTACCAGAACCAGAACCAGAAAATGATCAAGCTACCCCTGAACAAATAGAAAAACTAAACCAGCTACAAAAACAAATTGAAGAACTAGAAACGGTACCAGAACCAGAACCAGAAAATGATCAAGCTACCACTGAACAAATAGAAAAACTAAACCAGCTACAAAAACAAATTGAAGGATTGGAAAACACTTTACATGTGCCATCCTTCGCTCAAAAAGATTTAGAACTAAAAAAATCAATTAATGAAAAAACTAAATCAGATACAAATGTTCTCAATTTTAAAAACATACTAAATGATCTAAGATCATTACAATCTAAGTTTGAATATGCTGGACAGTTTACAAAAAAATCATCGGTTGAACCTAATCTCGAACAAAATAAAATCGTAGAGAACGAATTAGAACAAATTTTATTTGAAATATCAGAAATTAAAAATGAACTTCAATTACTTGATGAAATGAATGACTTTGAATTAAAAACTGGTTCATCTTTATTAAATCATAAAAAAAAGCCCAAGATGACAAAAAAATCCGCTAGCTCTGGAGGGAAAAAGCCCAAGATGACAAAAAAATCCGCTAGCTCTGGAGGGAAAAAGCCCAAGATGACAAAATAAATCTATTAGATCTGGATGCAATTTTTTAGAGTTAAAACTAAATTTCTAAACCATGTATGATGAATTCAACATGTCTATTTTCAATCATATGTTTTCAAATATTTACGTCCTATTTTTTATATTGATTATTTTAAACATATGTTGGACATTAACTTAATTTTTTACTCTGCATATGAAATTGAAATTATGTATTTTATATTTTCTTAACACGTTTTATTTATTTAGATCTTGCCTAGTTTTTTCTTAAATTCTTGATATGCTTTTTCATATGATTTCATATCTCCGACATCTGTGAATCCTTTTTTGATGGTAAATCCGTATAATTTCTTCTTCTTTACCATCGCTTTTTCAACTACCTTGTCCATTCCATATGGTATATTGTTTGGAATAAACGGAAATACATCTGGTTCCATGACATAGCAACCAGTGTTAATGTTTGATGTAATTTCTGGTTTCTCTCTCCATGCGGTAATTGTATCATTCTTACTTGTATCGATTACGCCGTATGGTAAGCGAGATTTATATTCGTATAGACACATAGTGAGAAATGCTTTATTTTTTTGATGTTTTTTTATCATATCTTTTAGTGAAAAATCAAATACTGAATCACCATACATGCATACAAAAGTATCATCAATGAATTTTTCTGCAGTTTTAAGCTGACCTGCAGTTGCCAATGGTTTGTCAGAAATAGCATATTCTATATTCACTCCGAAGTCCTTTCCATCTTGAAAATAGTCTTGAATGTTTTTTCGTAAATAACTTACACACAATACAATTGATTTAATGTTATTTTTTTTCAGCCAATTAATTGTATGCTCTAATAATGGCCTGTCGCCAAGAGGAAGCATTGGTTTTGGAACAAACAATGTATATGGCTGGAGTCTTGTTCCCAATCCGCCAGTTAAAATTACTGCTTTCATACTGACAAGTTTTTTTAATTCACATATTTATCATTATTTATTGGATTATTGAAAAGTAATTTTCTCGTATCTATTCTATGATCTAATCTTGAATGTATTTTTAGCTGACAAATTAATTGCTAATTACATCAAAAATAATTCATATTTTAATAAATCACGTTTTAGTGGTCGTTTTTTTGTTCATAATTTTTATACCCCTCAAATATAGCATCTTCCGAGATAGTGTAATGTGTTCAATTTTGGGTTTATCTGGTGATTGTGATGTTGCACCGACTTTAGTCAAATCGTTAAAGAAGATGGAATATCGTGGCTATGATAGTGTAGGTGTGGCAATTAATAACGAGTCTAGTATTTCCGTTAAGAAAGGGGTTGGAAAAGTCAATGCTGTAAATAATGATCTGAATATGGATAAACTATCTGGTCATGTGGGCATTGGCCATACTAGATGGGCCACTCATGGTAAAGTGACTGCTGAAAATGCACATCCGCATATGTGTAACACTGATTCTATTGGTGTTGTACATAATGGAATCATTGAAAATTATGTTGAATTAAGAAAAGATTTGGAAGTGAATCATGGCATTATTTTTAAAAGTTCTACTGACACTGAAGTAATACCTAATCTTTTACAAATCTCTTTTGAAAAATCACACGATGTAAAAAAAGCGATAATGGATACAGTTCAAAAATTAAAAGGCCATTATGCATTTGTAGCCCTTTTCAAAACTGGTGAATTGGTAGGTGTTAAAAATCATGAACCTCTGATTTTGGGTATTGGTAGTGCTAATTTATTGTTGACAAGTGATGTTGTTGGACTGCCTGAAAATATTTCTTCTGTGATGTATCTTGAAAATGATCAATTTGTAATTATAAAAGATAACCAATACCAAATTTTTGATTTCAACGGAAATGTCACACGATCCGTTATCAAAACAATACCTAAAAATTATCAAAACGTTACCAAAGGCTCACACAAGTATTTTACTGAAAAAGAAATTTTTGAACAGCCCTACACTATTCTTGTAGCAGGATCCGATGGTGAACATCTTGAAAAAATTGTAAACGTTATTCGAGATTCAGACTATGTGTATGTTACAGGCAGTGGGACAAGCTACAATATCGCAGTTATTGCAAAATATCTTTTCTCGCGATTTGCTAGAAAAAAAGTAGAACATGTTATGGCCAGTGAGATGAAATATGCTTCTCAATACTTCATTCCATATTCTACTCTTTTTGCAATATCTCAAAGCGGAGAAAGTGCTGATGTACTTGAAGCTGTTTTAATTGGGAAAAAGAAAAATGCAAAGATACTTTCAATGATAAACTCCGAAAATTCATCGCTTGCACGTGAATCTATTTTTTCAATTGGACTTAATTGTGGTCCAGAGATTGGTGTTGCTGCAACAAAAAGTTTTACTTCCCAAATGGCAATCTTGTATAAAATTGCAGATAAATTGTGTGATGGTTGCATTGACGTTGATTTTAAAATTATTTCTGATGCATATGTTAAGATTTTATCAAACCCATCTGTTATTCAAGAATTAGCAAAATCTATCAAACACATTGAAAATCTTTTTGTTATCGGTAGGGGAATACATTACCCAATTGCAAAGGAAACTGCGTTAAAAATCAAAGAAATAACATATGTTCATGCAGAAGGGATTGCGGGAGGTGAACTTAAACATGGACCTCTTGCACTTATGGATAAATCAACATATGTTATCGTAATTAATCCTGATGATGACTCGTATGTGGATAACATATCTACTGTGAATGAAATAAAATCTCGTAATGCAAAAGTGATAGGTGTATCTAACAAGCCTGATCCTAATTATGATTATTGGATTGAACTTCCTACAATTCATAAGGATTTTTACCCTTTAGTTGAAATAATTTCTTTACAGCTTATTGCATATTACCTTGCTTTAGAAAAAGGAATAGATCCAGACTACCCAAAAAATCTTGCAAAATCAGTCACTGTAAAATAATATTGCTGTCTAAATTAATCTAAAATTTAATACATTTTATTTTCTAGTGATACATGATGATGAAAATTAATTTATTGTGATGTGTTATACTCTAAATTTTATGATATTTTGCTTGTACTAGATCATCTTTTTTTATGTTAAATTTGAAATTCTTAATTAATGAATTATTTTGTTAACTTTGGAGACTTTTCTATGTTCCGTAGATTTGTTAATCATAAATGTGCAGTGATATGTTCTTTAATTGCTATAGTTGGTTTCACTTTGGTTTAAATTATTATAAATTCTTATTGGATGATTGTATAACTTTTTAGATTGTATATTTAGCGGTTGTGCTATTATTATTATTTCTAGCATTTTTTACAAAATAATTTTAATCATCTTAAAGAATTTAACCAAGTATATTTCAGTAGAATCATGAAGGTACTTACATTAGACGATTTTTCTCTTGAGGGCAAAACTGTTTTTCTGAGAGTAGATATGAACTGTCCAATTGATTTGGATACGATGGAGATTTCTGGAATTAAACGAATTGAAGAGGCTATTGAAACGATAAAAGCATTAGATCAAACAAAGCTTGTGATTGCATCGCATCAAGGAAGAGTGGGAAATGATGATTATACTGGTATGGATAAACATGCCAAAATATTAGAAAATATGTTAAATAAAAAGATCAAATACGTTGAGGATGTAATTGGACAATCTGCTCAGAAAGAGATCCAAAATTTACAGAATGGTGAAATTTTACTTTTAGATAATCTGAGGTTGTGTGCTGAAGAAAATTATGAATTTTCACCAGAAGATGCAGCAAATACGATAATGGTAAAACGTCTTGCACCTTTATTTGATCTATGTGTTTTGGATTCATTTCCGAGTGCACACAGATCTCATCCTTCGATTGTGGGATTTCCTTATGTTCTTCCAGCATGTGCTGGGAGGATTGTGGAGCGAGAAGTAAAAAATCTTGATGAGATTATGACTGTTGCAAAAGCACCTCATGTTATAGTTCTCGGAGGTTCAAAGATTCCAGACCGATTGGAGGCGATAAAACTACTAATTCAAAATGGCCGTGCAGATAATATTCTTTTGACAGGACTGATTGGCAATGTGTTTATGCGTGCACAAGCCAGAATTAAATATCCTCTTGGCATCAAAAGAGAAGATGAAGTTGTCGCAAAGGCACATGCTCTAATTGGTGAATACCCTGATGTGTTTACCACTCCTGTAGATGTTGCAATTGATAAGGATGGGCAAAGAGTGGAGATGGATGTCAGAGATATACAGGTGGGAGACAAAATTTACGATTTAGGTCCAAAGACTGTGGAGTATTATTCAAAAATAATAGCAAGTGCTGGAACTGTTTTTATCAGTGGACCTGCAGGATTTTTTGAAAAAGAAAATTTCAGCTTTGGAACCAGAACGTTGTTGAATTCAATTGCAAATTCTATGGCAACTACACTTGTTAGTGGAGGTCATCTCACCACTGCACTAAAACAACAAGGATTAGAGGAAAAAATTAACCACATAAGTACGGCAGGCGGTGCGCTTGTGTTGTATCTTACCGGAGATAAACTTCCGATGATAAAGGCACTTGAAAATGCAGCTACAAAGCACAGATCTACATAATGAAAATTTTCATCATCTTGTGTTTAACGATAATTATTTTATTTCCTTTGGTGCACGCATATGCATCCCCACGAGATGCTGAGCTGGTATTAGAAAATATACGTATAGAGCCATTTTATCCAAAAAAAGGAGATTTAGTAACAATAAATGCTGATGTTTACAATGCAGGTTTGAAAAACACAAATTTACTCACTAGTATCATAACAGTTGCCTATTTCATTGATGGGAAATTGATCTATGTTGATGACATTGGTAATGTTGTCCCTGGAATCCAAAATAAAATAAAAATTACATCTTCTCCTATTTCCAAAATTGAATTAGGAAATCATGAGATAACGATTGTTTTAGATTATCATAATACCTTAAATGACAAATATGATTCTTCTATTGACAATGTTTTGAAAAAATCTTTTTCTGTTGATCCACTTTTGTCTACAACTCTATTTCTTGATGTTTTTCCTGCATATGTTGTTCAGGGAGATAGGATGCCTGAAATTATTGTCTCTCTTATTGATTCTAACACGAATATGCCGTTAATTGATAAAAAAATCGTTTTAATTTTAGATGATAATACTTCAAATTTAATTACCGACCAAGGAGGACAAATTTCAATTTCAAACACTATTGTTTCGTTTGGTCCAATTAATGTTGAAGCTTATTTTGAAGGCAATGTCAAGTATTCTCCATCTAATTCATCCTCTACAATCTATTCTCTTTCAAAAGAAATGGCATCTTCCTTGATTATGACAATTCTTGACTCTCAAAACAAATATAATTTTGAAAACTACGTATTTGACGTTCTTATTTTTCAAGACTCTTACGATAATTTGATAAAAAAAATCCAACCTGATTCGACAATTTTGCTTGATTCAAAAACTTTTTTGATTCCACTTCCGCCTGATCATGATTATTTTACAGAGATCTATCTTGACGGACGACTTTTTTTTGTAACTGATAAGGGTTCATTAAAAAAAAATAGTATCTTGGAAAATGAATTGGAAATCCCGGAATTGGCAACAGTCAAATTTGAAGTCGTTGGTGGTGAAAATCTCCCAATAACTGGAATGTTGATTAAAAATTGGATATATTCTGTACCTGTCGAAAATGGGTCTACTGGTTGGATTGATGTTCTTCCGACTAAATATGGTAAGCCCTATGTTGCAGAATTGCTCTTAGATGATCAGAAAATAGTCCAATCTGATCCATTCTTTTTGTTTTCTGGGGAGCGAAAAACTATTCCAATAATGATGCCTGTCTATTCATCCAATTTTGAAATCCCATCCTGGATTAAGAACAATGCTGGATGGTGGGCAGACGGGGAAATAGATGACAGCTCATTTGTAGGCGGAATTCAGTTCATGATCCAAGAAGGCTTTATGAAAATTCCTGTAACCGAACAAGGTTCAATTTCACATGATGGTGAAATCCCATCCTGGATTAAGAACAATGCTGGATGGTGGGCAGACGGGGAAATAGATGACAGCTCATTTGTAGGCGGAATTCAGTTCCTGATCCAAGAGGGAATATTGATTGTGCCTTAGAATCCATTGTGTAGATTATTATTTTTTCAATCTTAGTGTTATTATTTTTAATTAATCTTGAAATGTAAATTTTTTATTTTTCCATTGATTTTTATTTTAAAAATGAAAATATGGCTTTAGGTGTTGTGACATTTATATCAATCAACTAATGTATACTCAAATATTTCTTTTGATGTATTGTCTCCGTATGTGACTTGGATTTGATATATGCCTTGCCCATATTTTACAAATTCATCATATTCTGTAGAAAGATCTTGAATTGAGAATATTGATTCTACTGGTAATACATATCCATTTGGTGTAGTAAGTCTGGTAATCACTAAATTATGACGCATCAATTCAATAAATTTCTCTGGATTATCCGTACTTACTCCATAACTAATTTTGTTTGGCAACTGGGCACTGTCTACCCAAAGATCAAATTTATCATCTTTTTTTGTAACCTCTCCTGTGGTAAAATGGTATATCGCATGTGTCTTTGGACCTCCTACTGGGATTTCTTTTGTAACCGTGTATTCTACTTCCAAGAAATTATTCTGTGTTGAAAATCTGTAACTATTATCTTGAAAGAAATAAGCTGAAAACCATCCTTCTGGACTAACTGGTATGTTTCGAAGTATTGTTCTTCCGTTTAGTTTAATGTCCGTGCCAAATCTCTCTTCGGAAACTAATCCTGTTTGAGTAAAATCTGTTTGATTGATATTTTGTATTATTGTAGGATTGGTAAAATCAAATTTCCCATAAACGATAACTTTATCTCGATAATTGTAATGATCTTTATCTGTCCATATAATTAACGGTAAAATTGATTCTGACGTATCATTGGGTATGACTAATTGTGCTAATGGTGTGTTTTGATTAGACATATTGGATTGGTCCTCTTTCAATTCGGGCCCTATGTATCTGCAGCAATAATCCTGCATTCTTAGTGGTATTTGTTTTTCGGGATTAGGTGCATTTTTACAAATATTTTTGAGGTAAACATACTCGCAAAACCAATGATTGTCTGATATTGCCTCTACTCTCCATCCTACACATTCAGGATATGCTGGAAACTGTGTACAGAAATTATAACTGCCTACTTTGCCTGTTGCATCTGCAGAATTAAAATTTATGACCGCAATACAAAGAATGGATAATAAAATCGAACTCAGAAAAACTTGTGTTTTTTCCATCTTTAATTGTCTCCCTTAATAATATGGATGGTCTTTTTTTCACCTTCCTCTATTTGGAATGGCTCTGACCAAACAATTTCACCGTTTGTAAAAATTGCTTTTGCTACGTATGGTTCATTTTCAGTAAAAGTTGGAAGCACATCTATCCATTCTGTAATTCCATATTCATTTGAAGTGGATAAATAAATCCAATTTTCTACCTTGACATTGTTTTGCGGTTCACCTGCTTTGTCAGTTATTTTAAATTGTATTTGGGCTGATTCAGAAATGGATATCTCTTTTTTTATGACTTGGTTATTTGGAAAATAATTTTGAAATGCATCTAATATTCTTCCACCTATGTACACCTCTACAATATATTTGTGATTTGCAGGTAAAGTGGACAGGATGAAGTTCTCTATGAACAAATCTTGTTTGTCATAGTTGTCTGTAGAAACCTTTTTGAATAATTCATCATATGAGTCCTGAAAAACAACAGCTGTCAGTACTTGGTTTTTTATATCACTTTCAGATGTGTCTGAAATAATTTCTAATGCAAGTGCTGACTGTTCACTGCTTAGTTTAATTGGGAAAATCACTTGAGTTGGATTAGAAAAGAAAGTATCTACCTCTAACTGTGTTGTAATTTCAATTAATTCGTTTTTAAACGGCATGTGTGTTTCAAAGAAAAATTCTCCATTTCCATCTGTAGTTGTTTTTTCTTTTAAAATTCCCTTAACATTTACAATTATCTCTTCATCTCTAACTTTTTCTTGATACACATTGGTCAACTCACCTTGTATTTTGATTTGCTGCTGCCCCGTTTTGCTATCGTATTGTTGATTGATATCATAGGTGATTAATGAAGGATTATTACTCCCAATTTGAATTCTTTTCTGAATAATATTGTTTTCAGGATTATCTCTCAAGTGGGATAACGTATCGTGATAATTTATTATTACAGTTATGATATAATTTCCTGACCTTGAATCTAATACTGGCCCTGATGAAATTATTGTTCCATTTTCCACTCCCGGTGAAACATTTTCCAATAAAGCAATCTCTACTAGCTCATCATTGACAATGTATCCGATTGTGATTACATTTGAAACTTTTTCTGTGGGGATAATCCCTGCATTATATACCGAACCGTGTATTGATACTGCTTCACCGTATTTAGGGTTTTCTGGCTCTATCCAAATATCATTTAGAACTATGTCTGCAGAATTGATCTGACCAAACAAGTCCACTGATTCAGTTAAACTATGGGATGGTGTGAAACTAAATGACACGCATACGACAAATATTAAAAATAATTTTAATATTTTATTGTACTGCATGTTACTATTAACATAAAGTCAAATTTATACTCAATTATTACACTGCAAAACTGTAACGACAAATAAAAACATCTTTTTCAATAAATCCTTTAATTAGCAAATATTTGAAAATACACGTGTTTCGTAAACTTGTTGTGCTTATTGTGGTCATTGCTATAATGTTTAATGTAACTTTATTGGGTTATTTTTACAGTTTTCAGACATTTTATGATCTTCGTTCACAAACGATTGAATTTGTTACAGACTCCATTTGTAATGAAATGCATGATACTCTATCAAAAAAAAATATCTCTTATGAGCAGATGATAAATGCATTAGGCGATGAACAACGATGGAATGCTCTCAATTTTAATCAACAAGAAGAACATCTTATTCAACAATGTCTTCAAGAAGAATTACCTGCAGTTAACTCATATCCTATGAAACAAAAGATCGGATTTCTAAATGGTGTAAATGATCATCATGCAAAAGGAACCTCAAAAATAATAGTTGTTGATAAAGATCAATATTTAAGATTGGAAACCTTTGAAATCAGTTATGCTCCTGTAATTGGGTCTGATTTTAAAATACCTGAATTACATGTTTATCTGACTAATGAATATCCTTCTCTTTCTGATCATATCGATTTAGGAAAACTACATACAAATCTTGGCGGAAAAAATTATCTTCTTCCCATAAACTATGCGGATGATTATGACACAGTAGTACTATATGATGTAATTCACAATGAAGAATTTGCAATAATGAAGATGGAAAATCTTTTTTTCGCTAAGGATTTTATCTACGATGTTATTGATCAAATAAAAATTATTGATTCTTCTACAAAAATTGAATCTAAAATAATCCATGAGCGATATGGCTTTTTTGAAGGTGTAAATGATCATCATGCAAAAGGATCTCTGTATGCATTCTATGAAGAAGATAATGGTATTTTAGAGATTGAAAATTTTGAGATTTCTCATGGTAGGGATCCTGAAATTTATATTACAACTAACTCACATGTCACCAAAAATGGATATTGGACGTTTGGTCCTGATGATAACTTATACATTTCAAGTGGAGCAACAAATGAGATTTTCGTATATGATCCTATATCTAAAAAACTAATAGACACCTTTGTAACTAGTGGCAGCGGCGGTCTGAATGGTCCTAAAGATCTGATGTTTAGCTTTGATGACAAGCATCTATTTGTCACCAGCTTCTTTTCAAACGAGATTCTCAGGTATGATGGCACCACTGGTGACTTCGTAGACACCTTTGTAACTAGTGGCAGCGGCGGCCTTGACTTGCCGACTGGATTTACTTTTGGCCTAAATGGAGATCTTTATGTTACAAGTGGTAACACAAACGAGATTCTCAGGTATGATGGCACCACTGGTGACTTCGTAGACACCTTTGTAACTAGTGGCAGCGGCGGTCTGAATGGTCCTAAAGATCTGATGTTTAGCTTTGATGACAAGCATCTATTTGTCACCAGCTTCTTTTCAAACGAGATTCTCAGGTATGATGGCAC